>Ga0214471_10002204_pt1 | contig 15318 bp, 14 predicted proteins | sample RVTome_5_FD_207665 | JGI IMG/M metagenome (GOLD analysis project Ga0214471, IMG submission 207665) | Soil microbial communities from uranium-contaminated site in the Upper Colorado River Basin, Wyoming, United States - RVT142D155 | ecosystem: Environmental > Terrestrial > Soil > Contaminated >... | reverse complement strand
CCCCTACCTGGAAGCCGCAAAGGCAACGCTGTCGGCGGAAGAGCTGGCCGAGGCGGACGTGGTCGGCCGCCAACTCTCCGCTGCAGAGGCGCTCGCACTGGGTGGGCGGTGAGCTGCTCCCTGAGCGCCGCACCTGTTCCATCCCTGGCGAGGAGTGACGGGCCTCATCGCCTCCTTCCGCGATCTCGATCATCTTCCCGTCATGGCTGGCAAGCGGCGACCGTATAACTGAGGCCTCTTCGCTCGGCCTCCCACGCTCGGAGCACAGCGCTCAGGCGGAAACGCTTGACATGCAAGAGGTCACTGGTTCGAGTCCAGTGTCGCCCACCAACTACCTGTTCATCCCGGGCACCGTGCTGATCGTGATCACGGTGTCCTTCAATCTGGTCGGCGACGCGCTGCGGGACGCACTGGATCCCAAGACCCTGCGGGGAAGGTAGCGCGCTATCCGAGCCGGTGCGTCGGAGGTGACCGCTTAATTGCGCCGGTTTTGCTCGGCCGTCCCACACTCCGAGCACAGCGCCCAGGCGGAAACGCTTGACATGCAAGAGGTCACTGGTTCGAGTCCAGTGTCGCCTACCAACCACCCAGTTCACTCTCAATCTGACCGTATAGCTGTCCCGGGGCGCGCTGCACCGAGTGACTACAGCGCTCCATGATGGCAATAACAGCCAGCTCAGCCGGGCTCCCGACGTCGGCAACGACGGCCGACGAGCTCTGGATCCTGGACGTGGACGGGGCCATCGTGATCATCGACGCGATGTATCGCCCCGACACCCCGGCCGAGCTCATCGAGATGCGGCCATCGCCGAGCCGACCGCGTTCGAGTCCCCCGACCGATTCCGATCTGGACCGATGCGACGGGCGGCCCCGGCGGGCCGCTCGTCGTCTGCGCATCACCGGGCGAGCGTCCTGGGCCCGGCGGGCTGGAGCGGGCCAGTCGCGAATTCGGCAGCCCGTTGAAGATTCTGGCTCGCCCTCGCCTCATACCGGTAGTAGCGTCGGTCTGAACCGGCGCCGCACCGATGGAAGGGCCATGGACATCGATCTCGTGACACGTGCACAACGCGGCGACCAGGAGGCGTTTGCCGACCTGGTCTACGCGGTTGCGGATCGGTTCCTGGCGGTGTCGCACCGGATCCTGAGCGACATCGATCTTGCCGAGGACGCCACGCAGCAGGCGCTGCTGAGCGTCTGGCAGACCCTTCCTCAGCTGCGTGACCCGGCCCGCTTCGAGGCCTGGTCGTATCGGCTCCTCGTGCGCGCCTGCTACGCCGAGGGCCGGAAGTCCCGCCGTTGGGCGCCGAACCTGAGGCTGCTATCGGTTGACGAACCGATGGTGGTCGACGGCACGAGCGCGGTCGTCGATCGCGACCAGCTCGAGCGTGCCTTCCGGCGTCTCTCCATGAACCATCGGACGGTGGTGGTGCTCCACCACTACCTGGACCTGCCGCTTGACCGGGTGGCCGACATCGTCGGCGCACCGCTCGGGACGGTGGGATCGAGATTGCATTACGCGACGCGGCAGCTACGCACGGCGCTCATCGCCGACGCGCAGCCGGCGGCCCGAGAGGTGGCTCAATGACCGATTTCAACGCCTCTGATAAGGACGTCAACCGCGCCATCCGATCGTGGCTCCGCGAGGACCGGCACGAGGACGCCTCCCGCGTCGCGGGGGCGGTGCTGGACCAGGTGGAGACGATCCCACAACGCCGCGCCACGTGGTGGCCGGCGCGGAGGACACCAATCATGAACAAGATTGTCGGCTTTGGCCTCGCGGCTGCGGCCGTGGTCGTCGTGCTGATTGTGGGCGCTCAACTGTTCGCTTCGCCGACCGGCAACGTTGGCGGACCAGGCGCTGAGCCAACCCCAACCCCAGAGCCGTCCGTCGCCGAGCCGACTCCGACGCCATCGGACTGGACTGGTCTGCCCCAGGGCCCGTTCGTCATGACTGGCTCCGATGACCCCGTGCAGGTCACGGTAGACATCGCGTCGTCCGGTTGGGTCGCATTGCGGGAGTTCGATGCCGTGTCGAAGGACGACGACGGCCTGGACCCGCCGGAAACCGTCGGCGCTGCGTTGCTCGCGTGGGCCTGGCCGGCCGGGACCGGGTTCAACGTGTACGGAGATCCCTGCCACTGGTCAACGACCATCCCAGAGACGCCTGCCACCACGCCCGACGAGATCGCTGCGGCCCTGGCGGCCCAGGCGTCGCGCGACGCGACGGCGCCGGTGGACGTGGTCGTGGGCGGGTACGCCGGGAAGGCGATCACACTCCACGTGCCGATGTCGTACGAGGTGCCGGGCGCAGCCCGGGAGGAAGAGTTCGCCGATTGCGACCAGAGCATATTCGGCAGCTACGGAGTCGAGGGGGACACCGAACCCTCGCGAAATCACCAGGGACCGGGCCAGATCGACGAGCTGTGGATCCTGGACGTGGACGGCGCGATCGTGATCCTCGATGCGATGCACGGTCCGGCGGTACCCCCTGACCTCGTCGAGGAGATGCGGACCCTCGCCGAATCGGCCACGTTCGAGCTCCCCTGACCAATTCCGGTCGAAACCGATGCGGCGGGCGGCCCGCAGACGGGCCGCTCGGCGCAATCCAGATGAGGAATCGTGATGGCCCTCGTCCGATCCTGATCTGCGCTCGGCGTTCCCACGCTCCGAGCACAGCGCTCAGGCGGAAACGCTTGACATGCAAGAGGTCACTGGTTCGAGTCCAGTGTCGCCCACCAACCACTGATTTGTGCTCGGACAGCCTCTGGTGATCCGGATTCCGCATTGGCTAGGTCGGCGCAGCGCTTCCTGACCACTTGACTACGGATACGACCCGCGGGCGTATCCTGCATCCGTGACCCCGGAAACCCGCTACGCGCGTGCCGGCGACGTTCACATCGCGTACCAGGTGCTCGGCGAGGGGCCCGTCGACGTCGTCCTGGCGGACATGTGGTTCAGCAACATGGACGGCCAGTGGGATGTGCCACCCCTGGCCGAATTCCGTCGGCGCCTGGCGGCCTTCAGCCGGCTGATCATGTTCGACCGGCGCGGCATGGGCCTCTCCGATCCCGTCGCTATCCAGTCGCTGCCCTCCCTCGACGCCTGGATGGACGACCTGCGGGCGGTCATGGACGCGACCAACAGTGATCGCGCGGCGCTGATCGCGAACATCGGTGGGGCCATCACCAGTCTCGTGTTTGCCGCCTCCCACCCGGACCGGCTCAGCTCGCTGGTCATCGTCGATGGCTTCGCCCGCGTCCGGTCGGCGCCCGACTACTCCGTCGGCATGTCGGCCGATGAGGCGGAGCGCCAGCTCGGGCACATCGAGCCGACCTGGGGCCGCGGGCTGATGCTCGACGCCTTCGCGCCCAGCACGCGCGCCCTGCCGGGCCTGCGCGAGACCTGGGCACGCTTCGAGCGCATGGCGACGAGCCCGGGCAGCGCACGGGCCATCGTGGGATGGATCTTCGACAGTGACGTGCGCGCCTTCCTGCCCACCATCCGCGTTCCGACCCTCGTCATCCAGCATCCCGAAGGCCGGATGTTCCGACCCGCTCTGGGCCGGTACGTCGCCGAGCACATTCCGGGCGCCAGGTATGTCGAGCTGCCCGGGCCAGATCAGCTCCTCTGGGGCGGCGACCAGGCCCGCACAGTGGCGGAGATCCAGGAGTTCATCACCGGTGTGCGGCCGATGCACCCGACCGACCGGGTCCTGGCGACCGTCCTGTTCACCGACATCGTCGACTCGACGAAACGAGCGGCTACGCTCGGTGACCACGCCTGGCGCGACCTCCTCGGGACCTTCGAGCGGTTGTCCGCCGAAGTCGTCACAGCGGCGTCCGGCCGGCTGATCAAGTCGACCGGCGACGGCATCCTCGCCACGTTTGATGGACCGGCACGCGGTGTCCAGGCTGCCCACGAGCTATCGGTCCGTGCTCGAGAGCTCGACCTGCCGATTCGAGCCGGGCTCCACGCGGGCGAGGTCGAGATCAGCGACGACGATGTGGCGGGTCTGGCGGTCCATATCGGCGCGCGCGTTGCCAACCTTGCATCGGCCGATGAGGTCCTGGTCACCAGCACCGTGAAGGAGCTCGTCATCGGCTCCCAGATCGACTTCGAGGATCGCGGCAGCCGCGTGCTCAAGGGAGTCCCGGGCCGGTGGCACCTCTTTGCCGTCACCAACCGCTAGACGCAGGACTCCCCATTCCGACCTTGCGTTCGCCGATGGCGCCCGTTCTCGTCTAGGCCCCATGAGCTTCGACCGATCGCCTCCACCGACCGCCCCGCGGGGAGCGCCGCGGCTGGTTGGATCGGCCGGCAGTCGACCAGAATCGGCAGGAAGTCGTCGATCTGCCGAACCGACCGTATGGCGCTCACGCTGAGCCTTTCAGTTACCGCCCGGATTGAGGGCCGCCTCGACGTGACGGGTGTCGCGATCCGCGGGATTGGCCGGGCGTCAGCCTCTGACACGATCGCCGATCCCGCACCTCGACCCGTATGCGATGGACGCCGAGCATCTGCTAGCGCCTGGTTCTGACGCCCATGAGAGAGCGGCAGAAGACCGAGTGCGCCTCAGTACGGACCGCCGGAGACGACTCGACCCTGCTGGTCGGGCAGGTAACCGTCGACGAGATACATTCCGTGTTGCGCAGTCCACTCCTCGGGAGGTTGGGCCGCACGCACCCGACTGGCGGGTTCCTGCCAGATGATCTCGTTATTGAAGAACCACAATTCGCCGCTCATCGCGGACCACTCGTCTATCTGCGCATCCCAGTCCGGGGTTTTGAGGTCCCACTGGACCTTGTAGCTGCAGATCAGGTCGTCGGGTTGTGGCGAGAAGCGGTGAATGACGGTTATTTCCTGCCGGTCATCGGCTAATAGGCTCTGCACTGGCACGAGGTCAGACCCATCGAGGCTCAGCGGCTCGCGGTTCGTCACTCCGCCCACGTGCGCGACGGCGAGCTCAGCCACGCGCCGCAGCGAAAGCAGCATCAGATTGTCGCCGGGGCGCCCCCTCGCCAATTCGGCCTCCCACTGCTCCGGCGTGGCGATGGCCAGAAGGTCGGGCGAACTGCCTGCGGCGAACCAACGATGCAGCCCGAAGGCGATATTCGGGAATTGGAGCTCGGCGGCGACGAGCTGCCGGTTGGTGTCGGTTCGCAGGTTGATCCGATCGTTGACGAACCACCCCCGATCAGCAAATCGCCCTCGTGTCACAGGATCGATCGTACTCCGGTCTCGTGACTGCATAACTGAGGCAGTTTCGCTTGGACTATCCACGCTCCGAGCACAGCGCTCAGACGGAAGTGCTTGACATGCAAGAGGTCACTGGTTCGAGTCCAGTGTCGCCCACCAGCCACCGATTCGTTTTCAGCTCGGCTTTTGGCGCGCGGATTCCGCGCAGGATGCGTACCGCAGCGCTTCCGGACCGGTTACAGCCGTCGCGCTAGACTGATCGTCATCGGGGTTTCGCCACGCCTCCGTTCCCCGAAACGTCCGAACCATCCAGGAGGAGGAGATCCCAACCATGACCCACCGATTCCTGCGCATGCCGGCCCTGATCGCCGGCGCCGCGCTCCTGCTCACCGCCTGTGGTAGCGGCTTCGAATCCGAGTCCGCCGCCTCAGCCCCGGGGTCGGCGGCCGCGAGCGCGCCGGCCGAACCCGGCGCTGACCTGACCATCCTCATCGGGTCGTCTGGCGACGCCGAGACGGACGCCGTGAACGACCTGGTCGCCGAGTGGTCGGCTGAGTCCGGCGTCAATGCCGAGGTCGTCGTCGCGTCGGACCTCAACCAGCAGCTGTCCCAGGGCTTCAGCTCGGACAACCCGCCCGACTTGTTCTATCTGTCGACCGACCAGATGGCAGCGTACGCCGCCACCGACTCGCTCGAGCCGTACGCGGAGTCGCTCACGAACGCCGACGACTTCTATCCGAACCTGCGCGAGGCGTTCACCTACAACGGCCAGTTCATGTGCGCGCCGAAGGACTTCTCGACGCTGGCGCTCGTCATCAACTCCGACATGTGGGCCGATGCCGGCCTGACCGATGACGACATCCCCACGACGTGGGAGCAGCTCGTCTCGGTCGCTGAGCAGCTGACTACCGACGACCACGTGGGCCTGGCCTACGGTCCGGAGGTGCAGCGCATCGGCGTGTTCATGGCGGAGGCGGGTGGCGCCTTCATCGACGACGACGGCACCACCGCAGTCGTCGACTCACCGGAGAACGCTGAGGCGCTCCAGTTCGTCAAGGACCAGATGGGGGCCGGCACGTTCTCCTACTCCTCCGACCTCGGCGCGGGCTGGGGCGGCGAGGCCTTCGGGAACGGCCTGGCGGCGATGGTGATCGAGGGCAACTGGATCGCCGGCGCCATGACGAACGACTTCCCCGACGTCAACTACGTCGTGGCCGAGCTGCCGGAGGGACCGGGCGGCAAGGGCACGATCCAGTACACGAACTGCTGGGGCATGGCCGCGCTGTCGGACAACATCCCCGGCGCGACCTCCCTGGTCGAGCACCTGACGAGCCCCGAGTCGCAGCTGGCCGCGGCCGAGGCCTTCGGCGTGATGCCGTCGGTGGCATCGGTGGCCGAGGACTGGAAGGCCGCGTTCCCGGAGTTCGCCGCCTTCATCGATGGCGCCGAGTACGCCATCAACCTCCCCTCGCAGCCGGGCACGGGCGACGTGATCACCGACTTCAACGCCCAGCTCGAGACGCTGTCCACGACGGAACCCGAGATGATCCTGGCCAGCGTCCAGGAGAGCCTCCAGGCAGCCCTGGATAGTCAGTAGGCTCTCCTCCACGGTTCGGGGCGGCGCGTCTTGCACGGCGCCCCGGACCGGTCCACCACGGACCCGACGGCACCCGGATAGTGCTGACCTCGTTCATCGGTTGAGTGCGAGATGGTAGGTACGCGGTCGCGCGGCTCGATCCACGGCAATCGCACCCTGGCAGGGTGGCTATTCGTCCTCCCGGTCATCGTGATCATTGGCCTGTTCATGCTCGTGCCGGTGGTCATGGCCGCATGGGTGAGCGTGTCGGACTGGTCGGGGATCGGTCCGCCGTTCGCCGAGAACGTGAACTTCGTCGGCGGCGACAACTATGCGGAGCTGCTCGGCGGCACCGGCCTCCCCACGCGAGATCTCGGCACCGCGCTCCGCAACAACCTGTTCTACGTGCTGCTCGTCGTCCCGATCCAGACGGCCGTGTCGCTCGGGCTGGCGATCCTCGTCAACCGGCGGATCATGCGCGGCCGCGGCTTCTTCCGCACCGCGTTCTATTTTCCGTCGGTTACCTCGTCGGTCGCCATCACCGTGCTGTGGCTGTTCCTGTTCAGCGCCACCGGACCGGTGAACAAGGTGCTCAGCTGGGTAACGGTCGACGGCCCGAACTGGTTCCAGGACCCGCGCGGCATCTTCCACATTGCCCTCGGCGCCATCGGCGTGACCGGCCAGGACAACCCCCTCACCGGCGCGACGTTCATGGGGATCACCGGCTGGGACTGGGTTTCTGGCCCGTCGGTCGCCATGACGGCGTTCATCCTCATGGCCATCTTCACCACCTCGGGCACGTTCATGCTCCTGTTCATCGCTGGCCTCCAACAGATCAACTCCGAGGTCGAGGAGGCGGCCATGACCGATGGCGCGAACTCCTGGCAACTCTTCCGGTTCGTCACCCTGCCAATGCTCAAGCCGACCGTCTTCACGGTGGTCACGCTCGGGCTCATCGGGACGTGGCAGGTCTTCGAGCAGATCTACACCGGTACGCAGGGTGGCCCGGCGAAGACGACGCTCACGCCCGCGTACCTGTCGTTCAACACCGCCTTCAACAACCAGGACTGGCCGCGCGGCGCGGTCATCGCCTTCGTCCTGTTCGCGATCATCGTGGTGCTCACCGTGCTCCAGCGGCTGTGGCTTGGGCGGACGGAGGTGGGACGGTGAACGCTCGACGCGAACGCGTGCTGGCGCGGGCGCCGTTCGTCGTGCTCATCCTGCTTGCGGTCATCTACATCGCGCCGTTCCTCGTCCAGGTCGTCAACTCCATTCGGCCGGAATCGGCGGTCATACGCGACCCGCTGTCGCTGGGGCTCGGGACGTGGACCACGGCGGCCTACGAGAGGCTGTTCACGCGCAGCGACTTCCCACTGTGGAGCATGAACTCGTTCATCGTCACCCTGTTCGTGACGGCCGGGCGCGTCTTCTTCGACAGCCTGGCCGGCTACGCGCTGGCGCGCATCCCGTTCCGCGGACGCGGCACCACCTTCGCCCTGCTTATCGCGGTCATGGCGGTGCCCGGGGTGGTGCTGCTGATCCCGAAGTTCCTGGTGATCAACCAGCTCGGCATCTACGACTCGTATACAGGCATGATCCTGCCCCTCCTGGCCGATGCCGCCGGCGTCTTCATCATGAAGAACTTCTTCGAGTCGATTCCGGTCGCGGTCGAGGAACAGGCGCGGATCGATGGGGCCGGCATATTCCGCACGTTCTGGTCGATCGTGCTGCCGATGGCGCGGCCGGCGGTGATGACCATCGTCATCCTGTCGTTCCAGGGATCGTGGAACGAGCTGAGCCACTTCATCGTGTCGACCCAGAGCACCGACTTGACGACGCTTACGAAGGGCGTCGCGCAGCTCGCGTCCGGCCAGCTGAGCCAGGGCTCCCAGTTCCCGCTCAAGCTCGCCGCCTCGCTGCTCATGACCATCCCGGTCGCCGTCGTGTTCTTCATCTTCCAGAAGCGGATCATGAACGTCGGCGCCGGCGCGGTTAAGGAGTAGCCTCAGCGGCTGCCTGACCGTATAACTGAGGCGGTCATGCTCGGCTTCCCACGCTCCGAGCACAGCGCTCAGCCGGAAGTGCTTGACATGCAAGAGGTCACTGGTTCGAGTCCAGTGTCGCCCACCACGCACGCTTCCTGATCGCCCATCGGTGGCCGAGACGTAGACTCGCGGTTCCAGTCCGCCGCAGGAGGTCGGTGCGCTCGTTCGAGATCGGCGTCGTGCTTCCGATCATGCAGTTCGGCCCGGACCGGGTGACCGTGCGCTGGCCGGAGCTCCGCGAAATGGCGCTCCGCGCCGAGGCAATCGGCTTCGACACGATCTGGACGCCGGACGAGCTCTTGTCAGTCGGAGCCGGCGTCACCCGGGCTGCTGGGCAGTCTTGCCCAGGCGTGTACGGTGATTGCGTGAAGATCGCGGTCATGGGTGCGGGGGGCCTCGGGGGCTACTTCGGCGCACGCCTCGCGCAGGGCGGACACGACGTTCAGTTTATTGCTCGGGGCGCTCATCTGGCCGCAATCGGTGCCGCGGGGCTCCGCGTGCGGAGCGTGCGCGGCGACTTCGAGCTCCCGCCCGAGCGCGTGCCCGTGACTGATGACCCGGCGTCCATCGGGCCCTGTCAGGTCGTGCTCTTTACCGTCAAGTCCTATGACACCGATGCCGCCGCAGGGCGCCTGCACCCGTTGCTCGGGCCGAGTACGGCGGTGGTCTCGCTCCAGAACGGGATCGACAACGAGGACAAGCTCGCGGCGCGCATCGGTGCCGAGCACGTCGTGGGTGGCGTCGCGTTCATCTTCGCCGGCATCGCCGAACCGGGTGTGATCCGGCACTCGGGCGGCCCTGCTCGGATCGCCTTCGGCGAGCTGGACGGGCGGCGGACGGAACGGTTGGACGCCTTTCTGGTGGCATGCACCGAGTCGGGCATCGAGGCGGCCATTGCCCCGGACATACGCGTCGCGCTGTGGTCCAAGTGGGCCTTCATCTGCGCACAGGCCGGCCTCACCGCCGCGACGCGGCTGCCGATCGGCGAGATCCGGGCGTCGCCGGCCGCGTGGGGGCTCTTTCGGGAGGTGGTGACGGAGGCCTGGCGCATCGGCCGTGCCGAGCAGGTACCGCTGCCAGATGATCTGGTGGACCAGCACCTCAGGTTCGCGACCGGCCTCGAGCCGGATGCCCGCTCGTCGCTCTACGACGACATGGTCGCCGGCCGGCGGATGGAACTCGACGCACTGCTGGGGGCGCTGGTGCGACGCGCGGAGCGGAATGGCATTCCGGCGCCGGCGGGGAGCGCCCTCCACGCAGTCCTTGAGCCCTGGGCGCGTCGCAACGCAGGTGACGGAGCGGAACTCGCGGCTAGCTGAACAGCCGCCGCCCGGCATCCTGGAGCGCTGCCACGCCGCGGATGTCGGAGTCGAGGAGTGGAACCACCGCGCGCACGTCGCCGTCGAACGTCTCGCCGACCTCGCGCAGGTAGCCCTCCTGCATGGCGATTCGATTGCGGACGAACTCACCGCCCTCACCGGTGCCTTTGGTCTGGGTGCTGTCGATCACCATATTGACGATCACGCCACCAACCGGAATCCCAAAGTCGGTGAACCAGTCGATGAAGCGGCGGATCACTGCGATGGGCAACGCCTCCGGCAGGGTGACGAAAAAGAAGGCGGTCTTGGCCGGGTCGGTGAGCAGCTCGCGGGCATGCTCGATCCGGCCGCGGAAATCGATGAGGTAGGTCATCAGCGGATCCTCCTCCTTCTTCTTCGTGAAGGAGAGGGCCTCGCGCAGGGTTTGCGCCTCCTCCCGTGACTTCATCATCTTGCTGACCCAGAGTCCGTAGACCTTGCTCATGCCCAGCAGGCGTCGCGCGTTCGCCGTGGGCGCCGTGTCGAAGACGTAGACCTCGTACTCGTCGCGAAACATGAGATCGACCATGTTCTCGAACATCGCCGACTCCTCGAACGCCGGGTTGGTGGTGGCCGCCTCGACAAACTCGTCGGCCTTGGTCTTGATCTCGGCGAATTTGAGGAACCAGGCGATCTTCTGGCGGATTTCCCGCTTGGAGCGTTCGATCGCCTCGCTGGTGTCGATCTCCAGCGCCCACAGGTTCTCGACGCCGTTCACCGGGGTCTGCTTGCCGTAGACGTTCTGGCCGAGGAGGCCGGAAAGAGAGTGGACCGGATTGGTCGAGGCCAGCAGGACGCGCCGACCCTGGCGCGCCAGCTCCACCGCCGTCATACCGGCCATTGCCGTCTTGCCGACCCCGCCCTTTCCCCCGAAGAAGACGTACCGCAGGTCTGGGTGGGCGGTCATGAAATCTGCCATCGAGGTGCTGACCAGACCGGTCGGATCGGTCGCGACGCTCATCGTGGCACCTCTCCGTACATCAACGTGGCGACGCGCTCGATCATCTCCAGCCCGGTGACGTCGCGTTCCAGCTCGGGGACGTGAGCACGCACATCGCGCCCCAGCTCCCGCTCGATCTCGGCCAACTGGCCGCGCTGCATCACAATCCGGCTGCGCAGGTACGCCGGCACGCCCTCGCTGTCGAGTGACTCCGGCAGGACGCGGTTGACGATGTAGCCGGCGACCGGCACATCGAAGCGGGCGAACATCTCGGCCGCCTTGCGGGTGTCGATGAGGATCATCTGCTCGGGCACGACCACGAAGAAGAAGGCGGTCCGATCTCGATCGGTGAGGATGCGGGACGCGGCGTTGATGCGCTGCCGGATGTACTGCAGCTCGCCCAGGATCTCGTCCTCGGCCACCGTCTTCTGGCGCCTCATCCGCGCCGCCACCTCTTCGTACTCGCGCATCTCCTCGCGCAGGTGCGTGATCTTGCCGATCCATTCGTCGTAGACCTTCGCCATCGAAAGGTAGTACAGGGCGTGTCCCAGCGGGACGAGGTCGTAGATGTAGTAGTCGTAGTCGCCTTCGGACAGGATGTCGACCACCGAGTCGAAGATGGCGCTCTCCTCCATCGCCGGCTCGGCGCTTGCCGCGGCGATGTAGTCCTCGATCTCCGGCGGCACCTCCTCGAGGCCATACATGTCCAGGATCTTGGCGCGCACCTCATCCTGGTACTCGCGGATGTGGCGGTCGGCGTCGATCTCCTGGGCCCACAGGTTGTCCATCACCTTGACCGGTCCCTTGCCGAAGATATCGGTCTGGAAGATGTCGGACAGGCTCGCCTGCGGGTCGACGCTGAAGACCAGGACGCGCTTGCCCTGCTTGGCCAGCCAGTAGCCAGTGGCCGCCGAGAACGTGGTCTTGCCGAGCCCGCCCTTGCCTCCGAACATGATGTAGTGGCGGTCGGGGTGGGCGTGGAAGAAGTCGGCCAGCGCGGTGGCGGGGCCCTTGCCCACCTCAGCTCGGGCGGTCATGGCTAGAACATCGCATCGGTCACATCCTTCTCGCGCAGCATGCTTCGCTTCCAGGTCGAGATCTGGGGTACGACATAGGGGAGCAGGCGCAGGGAGTAGTAGGGCGGCAGGATTGGAACTCCGACCAGGTCGCCCATGGTGATGAGGATGAAGAGGTGCTCCATACTCGCCCGGCTGCGGAGGGCGGAGCGGGTCATGTCGTGGGCGGCCATCCCGTAGGTGACCTCACGGAACTTGCCGAGCAGCCCACGCAGTCCGCCCGGCCGCTCCTCGGGTTGCCCTTGGTCAGGCATCGTTGCCTCCCGGCCTAGACGCCATGCAGGTCATAGTCGTGCTCCTCGCTGAAGTGGCGTTCGCGCAGGACGCGGCGCTTCCAGGTGGCGATCTGTGGGATCACGAACGGCAGCAGGCGGAGTGAATAGTAGGGCGGAATGATCGGCAGCCCGATCATGTCGCCAACGCACGTCACCATGAAGATCGTCTCCAGGTTGGATCGCATGGCGACCGAGTGGCGGGCGAACTCGTGGCCCGTCATGCCGTACACGAACTCGCGCAGGGCGGCTCGCAACCCATCGGGCTGTCCGCCTCGAGCGTTGGTCACGGGTTCTCCCGACCGACGTGCGTCGCTCCAATCTAGCACTCACCCCACCGGATCCGATTGACCGATGCGGGCCGTGCTCCGTACAGTCCCCTGCACCACTCATGCCCGATCTCTCGGCCTTTGGCGCCTCGCTCGCGATTGCGCTGCTCGCGGCGGTGATGCTCTGGTTCGCCCTCGGCACGCAGCGCAACATCAGGCGTGGCAACGCGCTTCTGCGCTGGCTCCAGGATGGGCTCCCGCTGCTCGGCCAGCGGACGACTCTGCGCTGGCTGGGAAGCTCGGTCGTCGAGCTGCGCATCGCTCAGCCGGAGGCCCCGTTTCGGGAGGCCGAGCTCCTGGTGGTGCTCGAGCCGCGTGACCTTGGGGCGCTGTGGGCGCTCGCCCACCGCCGCGGTCGGCGCGACTTTCTGATCTTGCGCGTGCGGCTCGTGCGGCCGCCGCGCTTCACCGCCGATGTGGCCGATCCGCGTAGTTGGACGATGGGTGATGTGCGGCATCGATGGGCGGGCGAGGGTGCGGGGTCGAGCTGGAGCGGGACGTGGGACGGGACGCCGCTCGAGGCGCGCCACGACGCGACCGTCGAGCTCGACGAGCTGCGCGGCTGGTGGAAGCAGCTCGCCGGCGTCAGCGCCGGCGTCTGGCGCATCTCGGTCAGCCCCACCGTGCCGCACCTCGAGCTCCATATCCTGCCGCCGCCGGATGGCATCAGCTCGCTGCGGCTGATGGGAGCCGTTCGCGAGGTTGCGCGCCAGGTCGCGCCGGCCGGATAGCAGAACGAGAGGGTCGGACCCGGGGGCCCGACCCACTCGAGACAAGCGATCCAGCTTCAGGCGCCCGGCGTCGTCGGCACGGGAGCCGGCTCGGCCGGCAAGGACCGGTAGCGGCCCCACGCCTTCCACGCGTCGAAGGCGATGAGCAATGCCGCGATAACCAGCAGGAGCGCGACCGCGATCATCGCCCAGGCCCCGACAATGGAGATCAGCGCCGAGCCCTCACGGATCACGATCGTGACATACAGGTTGTAGGCCGTCACCAGGCTCGCCGCCACGGTGGTCACGTACATGAACAGCATCGGAATCCCGGCATAGGCGGGGTTCCGCCGCGTCGACGCGAGCCAGAGCGTCACCAGCAGCAGGCTCAGCGCTGCCAGCAGCTGGTTCGAGGCGCCGAAGAGCTGCCAGAGGTAGACCCACGTGCCGGAAAGCACGAGTGCCAGGACCAGGACCGACGAGATGATCGTGGCGACGTGCTGGTTCTTGAAGCCGACCCACGCGTCGCCGAGCCACTCGCCCAGGGTTACACGCATGACGCGGAAGACGAGCTGCACCACCGTCAGCACGATCACCACGAACGCGCCGAAGCCGAGCGCCGTTCCGAACGCGAGCGGCACGAGCCCGAAGGTCGCCACGTTCAGCAGGTTGCCGACCCCCAGGGCAAATGCCCCTGCTCCAGCGCCGCCGGCGATCGCGACCGCCGTCAGCGACAGGAGGCCAAGCGTGTTCTCGCTGAACATGCCGCCCCCACCGACCGGCAGCGCATCGGTCTCGTACTCGAGCTGGCGGGCCGTGCCGACGGAGCCGAACAGCGCGTGCCAGCCGGAGATTGCGCCACAGGCGATCGTCACGAAGAGCATTGGCCACAGCGTCTGGATGGCGCCCGTGGCGATCTCAGGGGCGAAGCCGGTGAACGCGTTGAGTTTGAAGGACGCCACCTCCGGTTTGAAGAACGGCGCCAGGATGGCGCCCAACGCCGAAAGGCCGATGGTCAGCGCGGTGATCCAGAAGCCGATGTAGTTCACGGGCTGTGCAAAGCGCCAGATCGCCATGTTGGTGCCCAGGTAGCTGAAGGCCAGCAGGAAGAGGCACCAGAACACGAAGCTCGGCAGGACACTGATCTCGCCCGTCTCGGCGTTGAAGACCGACGTGGACGGTCGCTCCCCGGTGTCGGGGTTAACCGCCGGAACGCGCGGATCGGCGTTTGTCGGGTCGACCACGGTGTAGATGGGAGTTCCCTCGCCGTTCAGGGTGCTATTGATGCCCCGCACGGCACCGCTCACCGGCCCGGTTTCCCAAGTCGGCGGTTGGCCCTGTTCGAAGACGACGCCGAGCGGACCGAGCGCCATGGCCAGCAGCGTGCTGACCACGATCAGCAGGGTGACCTGGATCAGGTCCATCTTTCGGCGGTAGATGAGGTAGCCACCGAGCATGCCCATCGCCGCCAGCACCACGATCCCGAAGGGCACGTCGGGCCTGGCGTCCAGAACTGCCGCCATGATCCCAACGAAGGCGCCGCCAATCAGGAGCAGGTAGAAGAAGATGAACACGAACAGGATCGTCCGCGTGCGCGGGCTGATGAGCCGGTGGGAGATCGCCGAGAGCGAGTTCCCATCGTTGCGCACGCTCATCATGATCGCGCTGTAGTCGCTCGCCCAGCCGATGAAGGTGACGCCGATCATCAGCCAGAGGATGGATGGCAGCCAGCCCCACAGGTTGGCGGCGGTGATGACGCCGACGATGGGGCCGGCCGCAGCGATTGACTTGAAGTGGTAGCCGTAGAGGACGAAGC
>Ga0214471_10002203_pt1 | contig 15321 bp, 19 predicted proteins | sample RVTome_5_FD_207665 | JGI IMG/M metagenome (GOLD analysis project Ga0214471, IMG submission 207665) | Soil microbial communities from uranium-contaminated site in the Upper Colorado River Basin, Wyoming, United States - RVT142D155 | ecosystem: Environmental > Terrestrial > Soil > Contaminated >... | reverse complement strand
GCGGGCTCCTTTCCTGGTGAATGATTCGCCCTTGGAAGGCTCGATTCCTGCCTGGGGGACGATGTCTCGAAGCTAGCTGCGGAGCGCGAACGAGGGGTCGACCGGGCCGATGCCCCCACCGAGCTCGAGGTGGGCCCGGATGGCCCCGGTCACGAACACCTTTCCCGAGCGGACCGCCTCGAGCAGGTCGAGCCCCCGGGCGAGGTTCGCCGCGATCGCGGCCGACAGCACGCAGCCGGTCCCGTGGGTGTGTGGCGTCTCGATCCGCTCCGCGGAGATCGGCAGGGTCCCCTGGGCGGTCACGAGGAGGTCGGTCGCGTCGTGGCCCTCCCGGTGGCCTCCCTTCACGAGGACGGCCCCGGGGCCCATCTCGAGGATCAGCTCGCCGGCCCGGAGCATGTCCTGGTCGGTCTCGACCGTGATCCCGGCGAGGCCCGCCGCCTCGGGCAGGTTCGGGGTCACCAGCGTCGCCAGCGGGAGGATCCGGGCCCGCAGGACGTCGACCGCGTCCTCCTCGAGCAGCGGGTGCCCGTGCTTGGAGACGAACACGGGATCGACCACGAGGTTGGGGACCCTGGTCTCGAAGAGCGCGTCGGCCACCGCCTCGATGATCGCCGCCGAGGCGAGCATCCCGGTCTTGGCGGCGTCCACCCCGATGTCCGTGACGACGGCGCGGATCTGATCGCCGACGAGCTCGGGCGAGAGCGTCTCGTAGCCGACGACACCCTTGGTGTTCTGGACGGTCACGGCCGTGATCGCCGTCATGCCCCAGACGCCGTGTGCCTGGAAGGTCTTGAGGTCGGCCTGGACGCCGGCGCCGCCACCCGAGTCGGAGCCCGCGACCGAGAGCGCGCGGGGGACCTCAGGCAAAGTGGTCCCAGCCGCTCGGCGCCAGCGGCTCTCTGGAGCCGTCGGGCCGCTCCAGCTCGAGGCCCGAGTGCGTCACCTCGCCGATCACCGTGAGCGTCGTGCCGAAGCGGTCGTCGAGGGCGCTCCGAGCGTCCTCGAAGGCGCCCGCGGGCATCGTCGCCAGCAGCTGGTAGTCCTCGCCCCCGTGAAGCGCCAGCTCCAGCGGATCGACCTCGATCACGCCCGCCAGCTCACGCAGCTCGGGCGCGACCGGGATGTCCTCGAGGCGGACGAGCGCGCCCACCTCGCTCATCTCGCAGATGCGCGAGAGGTCGAGCGCGAGCCCGTCGGAGACGTCGATCATCGCGGTCGCGCCGGCCGAGGCCAGGGCCTCGCCCTCGCCGACGAGCGCGACCGGCTGCTGCAGGGCCTCCATCAGCGAGCGCTCCCAGTCGGTGCCCAGCGAGCGCTTCAGCTCGGGGCCGGCCTTCGAGAGGGCCAGCGCCCCGGCCGCGGCGCCGAGCGCGCCGGTCACGACGATCGCCTCCCCCAGCCGGGCGCCTCCCCTGGTGACCGCCCGCCCCGTGGGCACGCGGCCGGTGAGCGCGACGGTCAGGACCGTGCGATCGGCGCGGACGGTGTCGCCGCCGATGAGCGCCACCCCGTAGGTCTCCGCCGCCTCGCGCATGCCCCCGTAGACCTCCATGACCCAGGCCGGAGGGGTCTCCCGGGCGATGGCCAGCGAGACCAGCCCGAAGCGGGGGCTCCCGCCCATCGCCGCGATGTCGGAGACGTTCACGGTCACGGCCTTGTGGCCCAGCTCGTGCGGCGTCGTGATCGAGGGGTCCCAGTGCACCTCCTCGACCATGGTGTCGACGGTGAGCACGGCCTGGCCCTCACCGAGCTCGACCACCGCCGCGTCGTCGCCCACGCCCACGACGACGCCCGGCGCGTCCCCCGACAGCACCTTACGGATCGCGTGGACGAGCTCGTCCTCGGACACCATGGCGTCTCCTCTCGGTTTCCCCTTCCCCGGCCGGTCCACGATAATCCAAGCTGGAGCACACGACGAAGGGAGGCTCTCCCATGCCGGTCATCAACACGCTGGACCTCGAGGGCGTTTCCGAGAAGTCCTGGGGCGACGCCGCCCGCGAGGCCCTCAAGGAGGCGGCGAAGACGATCCGCGGGATCAACCGGCTCGAGGTGCTCGAATACGGCACCGAGATCGAGGGAGACCGGATCGCCCGGTACCGCACCCACGTCCGCCTCTACTTCGAGATGGAGTCCGAGCGCTAGCCTGTAGACTGTTTCCCCCGCTCGGAGAGAAAGGACCAACCACCAGTGATCGAGGCACAGCGGATCCACGACAATCCCGCCCCCGAGGAGCTTCGGTCGTTCACGGAACAGATGCCGAACTGCCGCGTGACCGAGTTCGACAACGTGAACGTGCAGACCCGGGTCGTGTCCCGCAGCGCGGGAAGCACCTTCATCGCCACCGACGACCCCTCGGTCACCGACGCCAAGACCATCTCGCGCGAGGAGTACGACCGCGTCTCCCGGATGCAGGACGACTACATCCGCGAGCAGGAGATGGTCGTGATCGACGGCTTCATCGGGAACGACCCCGAGTTCCGCACGCGCGCGCGCCTCATCATCGAGACGGCCAACGCCAACATCGCCGGGATGCAGCAGAAGCTCTACTACCCGCGCGAGGGCTCCGGCGAGTGGGAGCCCGAGGTCACGGTCATCTACACCCCGAACCTCCTCGCCGAGGGCTATCCCGACGAGCGGCTGATCGCCGTCGACCTCGAGAACGCCGTCACCCGGGTCCTCAACTCCGACTACTTCGGCGAGTCGAAGAAGGGCGGGCTGCGGATGTGGAACAAGATCGTCTACGACCGCGGCGGCCTCTCGCTTCACGCCGGCCTCAAGGGCATCCCGGTCGGCGGCCGGGAGAAGGTGGGGCTCATCATCGGCCTCTCGGGCACCGGAAAGACCACGACCACCTTCACGCGCCAGAACGACTCGCTCCCGGCGCAGGACGACTTCATCGCGCTCATGCCCGGCGGGCACGTCTACGGCACCGAGAACGGCTGCTTCGCGAAGACGTTCTCGCTCGACCCCGATTTCGAGCCGACGATCTTCGGCGCGGTGGTCAGGCCGACCGCATACCTCGAGAACGTGTACCAGAACGACGGCGGGAAGGTCGACTTCTTCGAGACGTCGTACACGCAGAACGGCCGCGCGGTCTTCAGCCTCGACGACCTGGGCCAGTACCGCGACCCCCGCGACCTCGACAAGGTCGACTTCATGCTGATCCTGAACCGCAACGAGAACATCATCCCCGCGGTCGCGCGCCTGTCCCGCACCCAGGCGGCGGCCTTCTTCATGCTCGGTGAGACCACCGGCACGTCGGCCGGCGGCGCGGCGGAGGAGGGGAAGTTCCTCCGGGTGCCGGGGACCAACCCGTTCTTCCCGCTGCGGCAGGACCAGCACGGCAACCGCATCCTCGAGCTGCTCGACTCCCACCCGATCGAGGTCTACCTGATGAACACCGGCCGCGTCGGCGGCAGGGACGACGACGAGCGCTCGAAGAAGGTCAAGATCCCGCACTCCTCCGCGGTCGTGAAGGCGATCGCCGAAGGGACCCTCACCTGGACGGACGATCCCGACTTCGGCTACGAGCTGGCGACCGCGGTGCCGGGGATCGACGACGACGAGCTGCTCCAGCCGCGGAAGCTCTACGAGCGGGAAGGTCGCCTCGAGGAGTACGAGACGATGGTCGCCCGGCTGAAGTCCGAGCGCGCCGAGTTCCTCCGCCATTTCGAGGGCCTCGACGAGGAGATCCTCAAGGCGGTCGAGTAGGACCCGCGCCCGCCGGCAGCGCGCTACTCGTGCGCGGCCAGACGGGCGGAGACGAGCATCCGGACCCCGGCGAGCGCGATCGCGACGACCGCGAACCAGCGGAACCCGGCAGCGTCGTGAGCGAGCGCGCCACCGACGAACGCGCCCGACAGGGCGAACCACGCGCCGGCGCCGGCCGCGCTGTGAAGGGCTACGAGCAGCCGGGTCGGCGCCGAGTCCTCGGGCTCGGTCTGGCCCAGCGATACGACCGCGCTGCGCACGCCCAGCAGCGCGAAGATCCCGGCGATGACGAGCTCGAAGATCATCCGACTTCGCCTCGATCGAGCAGGGCGACCACCCGCTCGTCGGCGACCTGCGGGAAGTCGCGGTACCACTGCCCCACCGCGTGGAAGGGCTCGGGGACGGCGAGGCACACGACCTCGTCGGCCTCGAGCCGGAGCCGCTCGAGCGACTCGGCCGCGCACACGCCGACCGCGAGGACCACGCGCCCCGCTCCCTGCGCCCGGGCCCACCGCAGGGCCGCCGCAGCCGTGCCCCCCGTGGCCACGCCGTCGTCGACCACCACTGCCGTCTTCCCCGTGAGCTCCAGGGCAGGCCTCCCGCCCCGGTACGCGTCGGACCGCCGGCGGATCTCGGCCTCCCCCTCGCCGATCTCGCGCTCGAGATACTCCGGCGAGACGCGGAGCCCTCTCACCATCCGCTCGTCGATGATGCGGACGCCGGGCGCGATCGCGCCGAGCCCGAGCTCGGGGTTCCCCGGCGCCCTGATCTTGCGAGGGATCACGATGTCGAGCGGCCATCCCCGCTCGGCGGCCACGACGGCGGCGAGCTCCACGCCGCCGCGAGGGATGGCGAGGAGGACCACGCCGTCGTCCGGCAGGTGACGGAGGGCCCGGACGAGCTCCCGGCCGGCCTCCTCGCGGTCCGCGAACATGCCACCGATTATCGCCGTTGGGGACCGGGGAGCCGCTCGCATAGAATGTGGGCTTCCAGTAGCGAGGGAGGTGTGTTCCGTGGTCAACGCCTACATCCTGATCCAGACCGAGGTTGGAAAGGCGGCCCAGGTAGCCAAGGAGGTCGCCGAGATCCAGGGGGTTACCGCCGCCGAGGACGTGACCGGGCCCTACGACGTGATCGTCCGCGCCGAGGCCAAGAACGTCGACGACCTTGGCAAGCTGGTCGTCGCGAAGATCCAGTCGGTCGACGGCATCACCCGCACCCTGACCTGCCCGGTCGTTCACCTGTAAGGGTCCGCGAGGAGCGGTTCCTCGTCTCGCACGGTCGCGCGTGCGATAATCACATCGTTGTGATTCAAGCGCGGGAAGCGCGATCGGCATGCGAGACCTGCCAGGGCGAGCTCCGTCTGTCCGAGGCGTACGCCGCGGAGGAGCAGGGGCAGGAGCTCGAGGTCATCGTTCTGCTCTGCCCTGCCTGCGGCGAGCGCACCGAGGTCGCCGAGCCGCTCGTCGCCTGACCTCGCTCGACCGCGCTCACGCTTCCTTGTGCGTTTGCACAAAGGAAGCACCCTCCAGAGGTCGAACACCTACTTCGGAAGCAACGGACGACTCGGTTCGACTGTGTCCGCCGACGGCACCGAAGGAGGTTCACGATGCTCCGATCGCGCTTGGTTCTCACGCTCCTCGCAGGACTGACCCTGGTAGCGTTCGCCGCGGTCCCCGCCGGCTCGGCCACCCCCAGCGGGGCAAGCGGGCTGGCCGCCACCGTGTCGGGGGGCGCGATCACCGTGACCGGGACGGCCTCCTTCGGAGGGGAGGACCCCGTCGAGGTCGGCGTTGACGGCGCCAACGACAACACGGGAGGAGCCAACACGGCTCCCCTGGGCGTGGACCTCACCCGGATGCTGATCTCCCAACCCGACCCGAACAGTCCCGCCCTGCAGTTCACGTTCGACGTTGCGGCGCTCACGGGTGGCGGCACTCCCGAGCACGTCGCCTACAACTGGGACATCAAGGTCGACGGTGGGGACCCGGAGGGCGGCGTGAACAAGTCGCTGAAGTCCTGGCGCACCCGCGTCGCGTCCACGACCAACACGAACCCGTACGCTGCCATCTTCGACTGCGTGCCGCAGGCGCCGCCGCAGACCGGTTCCTCGTGCAGCCCGGGCCCCACGGTCCCCGTCGTCTACGACGAGGCGTCGTCGCAGGTCCGGCTGAGCGTGCCGCTCGCGCTCATCGACGCCGAGCCCGGCTCGACGATCGAGGCATGGCTTCGGATCTCGAGCCCGGTATGGATCGGAGCCACCGCGGGGACCCAGACGCTCGCCGGTCAGTACGACACGTCGACCCACGATCCCTACACGGTCCCCACCAAGACCGTGCGCCTCGGGATCGCGCCGACGGGATCGCCGATCAGCTACACGGCTCCGGCCTCGCTCTCGGGGTCGTCGTTCAGCGGGAGCCTCGCAACGCCCGGCCCGGGGACGTACGACATCGGCGCGCAGGTCTGCTTCGGCACGAACTGCGGCACGGCGACGACGACCATCACGATCTGACGGAGCGGAACGCCGGCTACGGCGTTGCGGTAAGACCGGCGCCGACCTCGCGGATGACGTCGACGAGCAGGTCGACGTCATCCTCGCCGGTGCGCCAGTTGACGATCGCGGGACGGAAGGCGACGCGCCCCTCGTAGACGGTGGTCCCCACGTAGACGCGGCCGTCCTCGAGCACCGCCTCGCCGAGCCGGCGGTTCAGGTCGTCGAGCCGATCCTCCGGAACCCCGACCGGGCGGTACCGGAAGCAGACGATGTTGAGGGTCACGTCGGCGAGCCGCTCGAGGTCCGGGGCTGCATCCACGCGGGCAGCCACCCGCTGCGCGAGGTCGAGGTGGCGCTCGACGACCTCGCGGTGCCCGCTCCGCCCGTAGGCCCGCAACGTGGCCCAGACGGCCGGGCCGCGAGCGCGCTGCGAGGACTCCGGACCGAGGTTCATCAGGTTCGGGCGCGGGTCGTCGGGATCCGGCAGGTAGGCGGCCGCCAGCGCGAACGCGCCACCCAGCAGCTCGTGGTCGCGGACGAAGGCGAACCCGCAGTCGTGGGGCACGTTCAACCACTTGTGGCCGTCGGCGATCACCGAGTGCGCTCGCTCGACCCCGCGAACGAGGTGCTCGGTGCGGGGGGAGACGGCGGCGAAGAGACCGAAGGCACCGTCCACGTGGAACCAGGCGTCGTGTTCCTCCGCGAGGTCCGCCATGGCCTCGATCGGGTCGAAGTCCCCGGCGTTCACCTCGCCCGCGTTGCCAACCACGATGGCCGGCGCACCGGCGAGGCCCTGGAGGCCGGCGCGCAGGGCATCGAGATCGAGGCGGCCGGCCGCGTCCCGGGTCAGGCGCGTAACCGAACCGCGCCCGATGCCGAGCATCGCCAGCGCCTTCGTCGCGCTCGGGTGGATGTAGCCACTCGAGAGCACCGGGACACGCGGCAGGCCAGCCAGGCCCTCGGCGTCGACGTCGATGCCGTGGCGAAGGCCCCACCACCGGCGCGCGCACGCGAGCCCCACGAAGTTCGCCATCGTCGCGCCGGTGGTGAGCTTCCCGCCCCAGGCGGCGGGAAGCCCGAAGAGGTCCTTCAGCCAGTCGATCGCCACGACCTCGAGCCGGGAGGCGACGGGCGCCGCGACCCAGGCGCCCGGGTTCTGGTCGAGCGCCGAAGCGAGCCAATCGGCTCCGAGCGCGGCCGGCGTGCTGCCCCCGACCACGAAGTGGAAGAACCGGGGGCCGGACGACGCGATCACGCCATCGGAGCCGCGCTCGAGGAGCTCCATGAGGGCCTTGGCGGCCCCGTCGCCGTCCTCCGGAAGCGGGCCACCGAAGGCGAGGGCCGCGTCGTCGGCGCCGGGCAGCCGCACCCGCGCGTCGGGAAGCTCGGAGACGTAGCGTGCGGCCTCGCGGCCGATCAGCTCCAGAACCTCGCCCAGCTCTTCGGAGCTCGGGGCGGTCACGCCCGGGAGCCCTCGTGGCGCTGGAGCGCGAGCTCGATCAGCCGGTCGACGAGCTGCCGGTACGGAAGCCCGGACGCCTCCCACATGAGGGGGTACATCGAGACGCTCGTGAAGCCGGGGATCGTGTTGATCTCGTTGACGGAGAGCTCGCCCGGCTCGCGGTAGAAGAAGTCGACCCGGGCCATCCCCGCGCAGTCGATCGCGCGGAACGCGGCGACGGCCATCCGCTGGACGTCCTCGACGACCTCGGCCGGCAGCTCGGCCGGCACGATGAGCCGGGTACCGTCGTCGAGGTACTTCGAGCGGTAGTCGTAGAACTCGCCGGCCGGGACGATCTCACCCGGCACGGAGGCGACCGGGTCGTCGTTCCCCAGCACCGCGCACTCGATCTCGCGAGCGCCCTCCACGCTCGCCTCGACGACCGCTCGGCGGCCGTGCGACAGCGCCTCGTCGATCGCGGGGGCGAGGTCGGACTCGGCCTTCACCTTCGAGATGCCGATGGAGGATCCCAGCGCGGCCGGCTTCACGAACACAGGGAAGCCCAGCGCCTCGCTCCGGGCGAGCAACGCTTCGGGGTCCTCGGCCCACTCTCGCCGGGTGACCACCTCGTGCGCGACCAGCGGGAGCCCGGCATCGCCGAACAGCACCCGCTGGGTGGGCTTGTCCATCCCGATCGCCGACGCAAGGACGCCCGCCCCGACGTAGGGGAGGCCTGCGAGCTCGAGGAGGCCCTGGATGGTGCCGTCCTCGCCGAACGGGCCGTGGAGCACCGGGAACACAACGTCGATCGCCTCACGCCGGCCGTCCTCGCGGACCAGCTCCCGCGAGCCGGCCTCCCGGGCGAGCGCCACGGCGTCGCCGGCGCGCGGGTCCACGGCCGGCAGTCGCGTCGCACCCGGTTCGAGCGCGGGCGGGCCCGGAAGGATGTGCCACCCGCCCTGCTTGTCGATGCCGACCGGGATCACCTCGTAGCGGCCGGGATCGATCGCCGCCAGGACCGAGGCGGCGGAGACACAGGAGACCTCGTGCTCGGCGGAGCGGCCGCCGAAGACGACGGCGACGCGGAGCCTGCTCACGCGCGGGTCACGCCTTCTCCAGAGCCCGGGAGAAGTCCTCGAGGAGGTCCTCGGCGTCCTCGATGCCGACCGAGACCCGAACCATGCCGTCGGGGATCCCCGCGCGCTCCCGGTCCTCCCGGCTGAGCTGGGTGTGCGTCACGCTGGGCGGGTGGGTGACGAGCGTGCCCACGCCCCCGAGGCTGGCGCCGACGAGGGCAACCTCGAGCGACGACTGGAACCGTTCCCCCGCCTCGAACCCGCCGGCCAGCTCGAACGACAGCATCCCCGAGAATCCCCGCAGCTGGCGCGCCGCCACCTCGTGGTCGGGGTGGGAGGGCAGACCCGGGTACCAGACGTTTGCCACCTTGTCGTGCGACTCGAGCAGCTCGGCGATGGCCTGCGCCGAACCGCACTGCCGGTCCATGCGCAGCGCGAGCGTCTGCACGCCCCGCAGCACGAGCCAGGCGTCGAAGGGCCCCGGCACGCCGCCGAGCTCCGCCGAAAGCTCGCGGACGTCGTGGAGCCGGTCGTGCGAGCCGGCGGCGATCCCGCCGATGAGGTCGTGGTGTCCCCCGAGGTACTTCGTCGAGGAGTGGACGACGATGTCGACACCCAGGGCGAGCGGGTTGCAGAGGTAGGGGCTGGCGAAGGTGTTGTCGACGATCAGGCACGTGCCCCGCTCACGGGTGCCGGCGGCGAGCGCGGCGAGGTCCGGCACCGAGCACCTCGGGTTGCCGATCGTCTCGGTGTAGCAGAAGACGGTCCCCTCATGGATCGCGGCCAGCATGTCCTCGGCCCGGTGGCTGGCGGCGATGGTCACGTCGACGCCGTAGCGCGGCAGCATGCGCGACATCACGGAGAACGCCCCTCCGTAGAGGTGAGGGCTGGCCACCACGTGGTCGCCTGCCTTCACCTGGGAGAGCACGGTCGTGGAGATGGCGGCCATCCCCGAGCCGAAGGAGACGGCCCGCTCCGCTCCCTCGAGGTTGGCGATGACCTCCTCGAGGGCCGCGCGGGTCGGGTTGTGCCAGCGGGTGTAGACGAAGCCAGCGTCCTTCCCCTTCCGGATCCATTCGGCGAGGACCTCCGGGTCGTCGAAGGTGTAGGTCGATGACTGGTAGATCGGCACCGAGGACGGCCGGGCGCCGCCAAGATCGCGCTCGGGGTGCCGCACCGCGCGCGTGGTGAACCCGAGGTCGTCCATGTTTCCAGCCTACCAGCCGGGCAGGCTCACCCGGGCGCGAGGCCGGCGGCCTGTTTCGCCGCCAACCACAGCTCGGCGATCTCTGGCCGCCCGATGTCCTCAGCCAGGCCCTCTAGAATCTCATCTAGTCTCGCCAGATCGAGCGTCCTCCCTTGACGGCGAAGGACGCCCACGACGTCTGTCCTATCGCGCGGCCGTGGAGCCACCGATTTCATGATGATGAGATCCTCAGCCGTGCAAACCTTGAATTCGACATCTAGCGCTTGAACCGTTTTCGCGCGCCCGATGGCTTCCGACTCGAACGGGAGCGCCGCCAGGGCAAAGTCGATGCGAATCCCCTCGGTTGTCCTGACAGGGACAAGCCTGCCGCGCTGCGCAGTCTCGAGCGGATCGTCGGGGATCGGGGAGCCACACCGTCTTGCGACCGGGAGGAACCGCTCCACACCGATCGAATCGACGTCCACAGTTAGGTCAAGATCGGTCGTCGTCCGCGCCTCGCCCCACACGAGATTCGCGATGCCGCCAATCACCATGTAGGGGATGTGCTCGGATCTCAGAACCTCGACGGTCCTCCCGAGCGCGGCCTTGAGGCCAGTCATCTGCGGATCGCAGCAAGCGCATGGAGAACAGCCATATGGTGCTCGATGGTCTCCTCCACGCTCGGCTCGGCGACCCCTCCATCGAACGACTGGGCCAGCTCGAGCATCTGGTCGACCCACTCGAGCAACTGCTCGAGTGGGCGTTCCTCGATCGGCTGGGAGCGGGCCCATGCATCCACCACCTCCCACTGCCGGCGGCGCTTTTCGTACAGATCGGGAAGATCTTCAGCCATGGATCCTCCTAGCCGTTCCAGCTCTGCAACCGGTATCCGGTAGTGGCCCGACGGCAGACGGATCGCCTCGAGCTGGCCTCTCCGGATCCAGCTCTTGACCGTGTTGATCGTGACCCCCATGGCGCGGGCCACCTGCCCGGTCGTCCTCATCGCGTCCGACATGTCCGCATCATATCATCAGACTCATCAGAATACTCAGAATCATCACCCCCAAGATCCGTTCTGTCGCCACTCAACCTCGCCCAGCGAGGCTCAGCGTCAACAGAACGGGGAGGGGGGGCTACCAGGTGTCGGGCTCGGAGAGGGCCCGTTCGAGGACGTGGCGGTTCATGTTCCCGCCGGTGAGGATGGTGCCGACGCGCCTGCCTGCGAGCCGCTCGTGGAGCCGCACGACCCCGGCCGTCCCTGCCGCGCCCGCACCCTCGGCGAGGTTGTGGGTCTTCTCGAGGAGGAGGACGACCGCTCGCCGCATCTCCTCCTCGCTGGCCACGACGATCTCGTCGACGAGCCGGTCGATCATCGTGAACGGAAGCGGCATCGGGTTCCGGCAGGCGAGCCCCTCGGCGAACGTGTTGGCGGAGGGCACCTCCACCAGCCGCCCGTCGAGCCGGGACTGGTAGTAGGGCGCGCAGTTCTTCGCCTGGACGCCGATGACCTCGACTCGGGGGTTGATCGTCTTCGCCGCGAGCGCCACGCCCGAGATGAGGCCCCCCGCGCCGATCGGGACCACGATGGTGTCGAGGTCGGGCACATCCTCGAGCATCTCGAGACCCACCGTCCCGTGCCCCGCGATGATCCTCGGGTCGTCGGCCGCGTGGAAGTAGACGAACCCCTTCTCGTCCTCGAGGTCGCGGGCCTCGGCGTCGGCCTCGTCGAACCCGTCGCCGTGGAAGAGGACCTCCGCGCCGAGGTTGCGCATCGCCTCTGCTTTGTCGGGGTTCGCCTTCTCGGGCATCACGACGTGGGCGGCGATGCCCAGCAGGTTCGCCGCGTAGCTCACGCCCTGCCCGTGGTTGCCCATCGAGGCGGTCACCACGCCGCGGGCGCGCTCCTCGGTTGAGAGCGAGAGCATCTTGTTGAGGGTTCCGCGCACCTTGAACGCACCGATCGGCTGGTGGTTCTCGTACTTCACGAACAGCGTGAGCCCGAGCATGTTGCCGAGCGAGATCGATTCGTAGAAGGGCGTCCGCAGGAGGTACCGCTCGATCACCCGGCGGGCGGCGAGGATGTCGGTGAACGAGGGCTCGGTGCCGGGCATCGCCGTCGCCTCGTCGGCGACCGGCCCCTCTTCGGTCTTCATTCCCGGATCCCGTGGAGCTCCGCCTTGGCGGAGCGAAGCATCAGCGACATCACCATGTCGGCGGGCGCCACACCCTCGTAGAGCACCTTCACGACGTGCTCGCTGATCGGCACCTCGACCCCCTCACGCTCCGCGAGGGCGACGACGGCCTTGCTGGTCTTCACGCCCTCGGCCACCATCCGCGACTCCCCGATGATGTCCTCGAGCTTCCTGCCGCGGCCGAGCTCCTCACCGAGCGTTCGGTTCCGAGAGAGCTTGGAGATGCAGGTCGCGACGAGGTCGCCCATCCCGGCGAGGCCCGAGAAGGTGAGCGGGTCGCCGCCGAGCTTGGCGCCGAGGCGCGTCACCTCGGCGAGGCCCCGGGTGATGAGGGATGCCCGGGAGTTGTCGCCGAACCCCATGCCGTCGGCGATGCCGGCCGCGATCGCGATCACGTTCTTCATGGGCCCGCACAGCTCGGACCCCACGAGATCGGGGTTGGTGTACACGCGGAAGAAGGGCGCCATGAAGAGCCCCTGGAGCCGCTCGGCAACCTCGACGTCGGGGCACGCCACGACCGAGGCCGCCGGCATCCGCTTCATGATCTCCTTGGCCAGGTTCGGCCCGGTGAGGACGGCCATCCGCTCGGACGGCAGCCCGCCCACCTCGGCCATGATCTCGCTCATGCGCTTGAGCGACTCCTGCTCGATGCCCTTGGTCAGCGAGACCACCGGCACGCCGTCGCCGAGCAGCGGCGCCACCTCGCCGAACACCTGCCGGTAGGCGTGGGACGGGACGGCCATCACGACGGTGGCCGCGCCGTCGACCGCCTTCTCGATGTCGTGGGTCGCCGTCAGCGACGGCGGCAGCTCGAAGTCGCCCAGGTAGTCGGGGTTGCGGTGCCGCGCGTTGATCTCGTCGGCCAGCTCGGATCGGCGGGCCCAGAGCACCGTCTCGATGCCCTTCTCGGCGGGGATGCTGGCGAAGGCGGTACCCCAGGAGCCCGCGCCGATGACCGCGACGCGTTCGGTCACCGCCAGCGCTCCGGGTATCGCGCGCGCAGGTCCTCGACCAGCACGCCGAGCTCCTTCATCACGTCGTCGACGACGCCGCGGAGCACCTTCGGATCGTCGCGCCCGTCCTCGCGGTCGGAGAAGTCGATCGGCGGGCCGGCCTTCACCCAGATCGGGCGGCCGAACTTGAGGCTCCGCTTGCCGGTCCGCTGCCACACGTGCTGGGAGCCCCAGATCGCCACCGGGATCACGGGCGTGTGCGCGGCCAGCGCCAGCCGCGCGATGCCGCTCTTGCCCTGCATCGGGGAGGAATCCTCGTTCTTCGTGATCGTGGACTCGGGGTAGACCACGACGAGCTTCCCCCGGTTCAGCGCGTCGAGGGCGTTGTCGACCGGCGCGTGATCACCGGTGCCGCGCTCGACCCTGATCTGCCCCGCTCCGGTGAGCACCTTCCCGACGACCGGGTTCTTGTAGAGCTCGGCCTTGGCGAGGAACCGCGGGCGACGGCCGGCCTTCTCGATGAAGTAGCCGTGCCCGAGCGGATCGAAATACGAGATGTGGTTGGCCGCCACCAGCGCGGGGCCGTGGGGCGGTATCAGCTCCATGCCCTCGAAGTGCCAGCGGAACCACACCGCGATGGGCGGGATCAGGACCGATTCCGCAAGGCGCAGCCAGGGCTCGACGGGTCGCATCGGGCCATTCTACCGGCGAGGGAGGGTGCCCCGCCGGGGAGCGGGACACGGTCGAGGGTAGTTCCCTCGGGCCCCGGGCGGGACTAGCATGACGTCCCCATGCGCGTGATCGCGGTGCCGGTGAAGTCCCTCGGGCGGGCGAAGGGTCGCCTGGCGGGCATGCTCACCCCGATGGAGCGAGCCGCGCTCACGCTCGCGATGCTCGACGACGTCCTCGACGCCTGCCAGGCGATGGCGGGCTGGCAGGTGTGGGTCGTCTCCCCCGACGAGTCGGTGCTGGAGGCGGCCGCCCGCAGGCGCGCGCGGCCGGTCGAGGAGGAGGACCCGGGCCTGCTCACAGCGATCTCGCAGGTGGAGGAAGAGGCGGGGCGCGCGGAGGCGCTCGCGATCGTCCTCGGCGACCTGCCGATGCTCACGCCGACCGCTCTCGCGAAGGCGCTCCACACGCTCGGGCCGGTCGTCGCCGCTCCCTCCGCCTCCGACGCCGGCACGAACGTGCTGCTGCGACGGCCGCCGTCGGTGATCCCGGCGCGATTCGGCACCGAATCGTTCCGCAAGCACCGCGACACCGCCGACCAGCTCGGCGTGCCGTTCGCCGAGGTCCGGGCCCCCGAGCTGGCCTTCGATCTCGACCGGCCGGAGGACATCCCCTCGCTCCTGTCGTGGAGCGCGGGGCGGCGCACCCGCGCGATTTGCCTCGACATGGGCATCGCGGCGAGACTTCCCGTGCAGAAGCAGGCGTAGGAGGCGGGCGTGCCCCAGGGAACCATCAAGCACTACGACTCGGAGACCCGTTCCGGGACCCTCCTCATGGACGATGCAGAGGAGGTCCACTACGACGCCGGGTCCCTCGAGGGCTCCGGCGTCCGGTCGCTGCGCATCGGCCAGCGCGTGAAGTTCGACCTGGCCGAGGAGTCGGGCCGGAAGGTGGCCCGCTCGCTCCACATCGTCACGATGTAGCGCAGCTACCGGCGAGTGGGGCGCTTCCGCGTCGCGGCCCGCTTCCGATTCCGCGGTAGCACCGACTCGCGGAAGGCCTTCCCGGGATGGAACGACGGTACGACTCGGGCCGGGACCTTCACCGCGTCGCCGGTGTGCGGGTTGCGGCCGAGGCGGGCCGCGCGGCGCCGCTTCTCGAAGGTCCCGAAGCCGGCCAGCGTGACCCGCTCCCCCTTCGCCACCGAGCCCCGCACCACCTCGAGCACCTCGTCGACCACCAGCGCCACGTCCCGCTTCTCGATCCCCGTCCTCGCGACGACCTCCGCGACCAGCGTTGCCTTGTTCATGGCTGGGAAGACTACCCTCCCGGGCCGCCGGGTTCGGATGGGGATGCCCCTTTACAGCAGAGCGAGTATCCCTTAGCGTGGCCCCATCGCCCTACAGAAAGGAGTGGCCCGTGAAACGCATCCTTCTCGGCTTCATCGTTGGAGCCATCGTCACGGCGGGTGTCGCGACCGCGATCCCGAGCGGAGACGGAACCATCCACGGCTGCTACCACCAGTCGAACGGCAAGCTCCGCCTGGTGGACTCCGCCGCGGAGTGCCACAACCCGGAGGCCCACATCGCCTGGAGC
>Ga0214471_10002201_pt1 | contig 15338 bp, 19 predicted proteins | sample RVTome_5_FD_207665 | JGI IMG/M metagenome (GOLD analysis project Ga0214471, IMG submission 207665) | Soil microbial communities from uranium-contaminated site in the Upper Colorado River Basin, Wyoming, United States - RVT142D155 | ecosystem: Environmental > Terrestrial > Soil > Contaminated >... | reverse complement strand
GGCGGTGGGAATGCTGAAGGCTTACGAGGGCCTGCCCGAGATCGATTTTATAAGAAAAGAATGTTCTCAGGCTCTTGGGGATGACTTCCTGCGGCTGCTCGACGAAGGCCCGGCCGAGAAGCTGACCCTGACGGTGAATACCCAGCCGGCGATGGTGACCGCGGGCTTTGCGGCATACCGCGCCTGGCGCGCGCTCGGCGGCCCGGCGCCGGAGATGGTCGCCGGGCACAGCCTGGGCGAGTACACCGCCCTCGTGGCTGCCGAAGCAATCTCCTTCCGGGACTGCCTGCCTCTGGTGCGCTTCCGCGCGCAGTCCATGCAGGAGGCGGTGCCCGAAGGGCAGGGCGCCATGGCGGCGATCCTGATGCTCGACGACGACGCGGTGCGCGCCGCGTGCGCGCAGGCCGGCGGCGTGGTGCAGGCGGTGAACTTCAACGCGCCCGGCCAGGTCGTGATCGCCGGCGAGAAGGCCGCGGTCGAGCGCGCGATGGAAATCTGCAAGGAGAAGGGCGCAAAGCGCGCCATGCTGCTGCCGGTCAGCGCGCCTTTCCATTCGACCCTGATGCGGCCCGCGGCCGACAAACTCAAGGCTTACCTGGACCGGGTGGCGATCACAGCGCCGAAAATTGGCGTTGTTAACAACGTGGACGTCACAATCGAAAATGAACCCGGAAGAATAAAACAGGCGCTGGTCCGCCAGGCCGCGTCGCCGGTGCGCTGGGTCGAGACCATCCGCAGGATGGCCGATTCCGGCGTCACGCACATCGTCGAATGCGGGCCCGGCAAGGTATTGGCCGGAATGGCCAAGCGCATCGCCCCGGGCGTCAAGTCGTTCGCCGCCGCCGATCGCGCTTCCCTCGAGGAGGCACTCAAATGCTAGAAGGCAAGGTGGCTCTGGTCACCGGCGCGTCGCGCGGCATCGGGCAGGCAATCGCCGAAGAGCTTCGCAGATTGGGAGCGAACGTGGTCGGCACCTCGACTACGCAGGAGGGAGCAAGAAAGATCAACGGCCGCGTGCTCGACGTTCGCAACGCGGAGCAGTGCGATGCCCTGATAAAGGACCTCGGCGATGTCGCGATCCTGGTCAACAATGCCGGCATCACGCGCGACAACCTGGCGCTGCGCATGAAGGACGCGGACTGGGACGAGGTGATCGAGACCAACCTGCGCGCCGTGTTCCGCCTTTCGCGCGCGGTGATGCGAGGCATGATGAAGGCGCGCTGGGGACGCATCGTCAACATCACTTCGGTGGTCGGCGCGTCGGGCAACCCGGGGCAGGCCAACTACGCGGCGGCCAAGGCGGGGGTGGTCGGGATGACCAAGTCGCTCGCGCGGGAGCTGGGCAGCCGCAACATCACGGTCAACTGCGTCGCGCCGGGCTTCATCGACACCGACATGACGCGCGCGCTCTCGGACGAGCAGAGAAAGGCGCTGCTCGAGCATATCCCGTTAGGGCGGCTGGGTACGCCGCAGGACGTCGCCGCCGCGGTGGCCTATCTCGCCTCGCCGGGCGGCGGCTACGTGACCGGGGCGGTGCTGCACGTCAACGGCGGCATGTACATGTCGTAAAATACGCCCCCTCTTCGGGAAGGAGCAGCGATGGAAAACGTCGAACAAAGAGTCAGGAAAATCATCGCCGAGCAACTCGGCGTGAACGAGGGCGAGATCAAGAACGAGTCATCGTTCGTCGACGACCTCGGCGCCGACTCGCTCGACACGGTGGAGCTCGTGATGGCCCTCGAGGAGGAGTTCGAGACCGAGATCCCGGACGAGGAAGCCGAGAAGATCACCACCGTGCAGCAGGCCGTCGATTACATCAAGGCCCACGCAAAGACGTAATGTGAGTCGGCGCAGAGTCGTGGTCACCGGGCTCGGAATCGTCAGCCCGATCGGAAACACCGTCGCCGAAGCCTGGGACAACGCGCTCGCCGGCAAGTCCGGCATCACGAGAATCACGCGCTTCGACCCCTCGCGCCTGGCGAGCCAGATCGCCGGCGAGGTGAAGGGCTTCGACGTCGCGCCGTACATGTCGGCGAAGGAAGCGCGCCGCATGGACACCTTCATCCATTACGGCATGGCGGCGGCGTTGCAGGCCTGGCGCGAGTCCGGGCTGCAGGTGACCCCGCAGAACGCCGAGCGCATCGGCATCAACTACGGCTCGGGGATCGGCGGCCTGCCGCTGATCGAGGCCCAGCACCACGAGCTCGAGCAGAAGGGCCCGCGGCGCATCTCGCCGTTCTTCATCCCGGGCAGCATCATCAACATGACCGCGGGCCTGCTCTCGATCGAGATCGGCGCCAAGGGCCCGAACCTCGCGATGGTCACCGCCTGCACCACCTCGACGCACTGCATCGGCGAGGCGATGAAGTCGATCCGCTACGGCGAGGCCGACACCATGATCGCCGGGGGCTCGGAGGCGGTGGTGACCGAGCTCGCGATCGGCGGCTTCGCCTCCGCGCGCGCGCTCTCGACGCGCAACGACGATCCTGCCGCCGCGAGCCGGCCGTGGGACAAGGAGCGCGACGGGTTCGTGCTTGGCGAGGGCGCCGGCGCGATGGTGCTCGAGGAATATGAGCACGCAAAAGCGCGCGGCGCGCGAATCTACTGCGAGGTGCTCGGCTACGGCCTGTCCGCCGACGCCTTCCACATGACCGCGCCGAGCGAGGATGGCGACGGCGCGTTCCGCTGCATGCGCAATGCGCTCAAGGACGCCGCGGTCGAGCCCTCCGAGGTCCAGTACATCAACGCCCACGGCACCTCGACGCCGCTGGGCGATATCGCCGAGACCAAGGCGGTGAAGCGCCTGCTCGGCGCGCACGCCGGCAAGGTCGCGGTGAACTCCACCAAATCGATGACCGGGCACCTGCTCGGCGCCGCCGGCGCCGTCGAGGCCGTGTTCACGGCGCTCGCCATCCGCGACCAGGTCTCGCCGCCGACCATCAACCTGCGCACGCCCGACCCGGAGTGCGACCTCGACTACGTGCCGAACGTCGCGCGCAGGATGCCCATCCGCGTCGGGCTCTCCAACTCGTTCGGCTTCGGCGGCACCAACGCGACCCTGGTTTTCGCGCGGCCTTGAGCGGCACGCGCCTCGAGCTTTCCCGTTCCTGGGTTCTCGCCGCCGCGATCCTCGTGCTGCATGCCGCGGCAGCAGCGTCGGTTCTCGCGGTGATGCCGGCGCTGGCCGGGGCAGCGCTCGCCGCAGGACTCTTCCTGCTTGGCCTCGCGGCCGTCTGGGCGCGCGCGCTGCACGGCTCGCGAGCGTCGGTACGGGCGCTGGAACTGTCAGGAAATGAAATGCTCGTCGAGCTGAAAGACGGCCGCCGCTCCCCGGTCGAGCTCGGCACGAGCCGCCATGTCAGCCGCGCGATGGTCACGCTCCCCGTGCGCCTTCCCATGCGGCGCACCATTCTCGTCACCCGCGACATGCTCGGCCCGGAAGAGTTCAGGCGTCTGCGGCTGTGGGCCCTATGGGGGAAACTCCCCAGAGTGGCGCATAAACAACTCCAGGCCTGAGCTTCGCCCCGCGGCGGCGCCGAACTATTTCCAAGTGCGTGTGTCTGTGGCACATAGGCGTAGGAAACGGGACGTAGCCCGCGAGCTGTTCGTCCGGGGTGGGGAGCCCTCGTTGCGCGGTGCCTGCGGCTACCGGTCGAAGAGCGGTCGATGACTGACCGCGAGATCGATCGGCAGCTGGTAGCAAGGGCGCAGCGCGGCGACAAGCAGGCCTTCGAGCTGCTTGTCGAGAAGTACCAGCGCAAGCTGGCGCGCCTGCTGTCACGCTTTATCCGCGACCCGGCCGAGGTCGAGGACGTGACGCAGGAGGCGTTCATCAAGGCCTACAGGGCCCTCCCCGCATTCCGTGGCGACAGCGCGTTTTACACGTGGCTGTACCGGATTGGAATTAATACGGCCAAGAACTATCTCATGGCCATGGGTCGGCGGGCGCCGACCTCGACCGAGGTAGAGGCCGAAGAGGCGGAAGGGTTCGAGGAAGGCGAGCAGCTGCGCGACATCAACACGCCGGAGAGCCTGTTGCTGTCGAACGAGATCGCGAGAACGGTGAATTCGACGATCGAGCAGCTGCCCGAAGAGCTGCGCACCGCGATTCAGATGCGCGAGATTGAGGGGATGAGTTACGAGGACATCGCGAAAGCGATGGATTGCCCGATAGGAACCGTGCGTTCACGGATCTTCCGGGCACGTGAGGCGATCGCCGAGCAGCTCCGGCCGTTGCTTGACACTCGGAAAGACAAGAGGTGGTAGGGGTATGAAAGACAAGCTGTCGGCATTGATGGACGGCGAGCTGGACGACAAATCCGCCGCCGAGTTGATCGAGGCGCTCGGTCGCGACGGCGAAGCGGTCCGCGCCTGGCGCACTTACCAGCTGATCAGCGACGCGATGCGCGAGAGCCGCCTGCTCTCCGCCGGCTTCACGGCGCGCGTCGCCGAGCGGCTGGCGAAAGAGCCAACCGTGCTCGCGCCGCGGGCTCATGTTCCGGGCTTCCAGACCGAATCCAGGCGCTGGTACGCGCTTTCCGCGGCCGCAAGCCTTGCTGCCGTGGCCCTGGTCGGATGGATGGCTTTCGCGCCGCCGCAGCAGGTCGCTCCTACGCCCGTCGCGCAGGTCCAAACTGAAATAAAGCCGAACATTGTCCCGCTGCCCACTGCCGCGAACGATTACCTGCTCGCGCACCAGGGCTTCTCGCCGCGGGTCTCGCTGCAGGGCATGGCGCCCTACGTGCGCACGGTCTCCGAGCAGGCCGTGGAGCCTCGCCAGTGACCTTGAAGCAGGTATTGCTTGCCGGGCTGTGCGCGCTCGGCCCGGCCGTGGTTCAAGCCCAGTCCGCGGAAACTCTGGGCTGGCTGCGCAAGATGCACGACGCCACGCAGAAGCTTTCCTATACCGGCACCTTCGTCTACCAGAACGGCGGCCGCAGCGAGACCTCGCGCATCACGCGCTACGTCGACGCCTCGGGCGACATCGAGAAGCTCGAGGTGATGGACGGCATGCCGCGCGAGATCGTTCGCACCAAGGATACGGTGCGCTGCTACCTCCCCGGCAGCCGCCTGGTGAAGGTCGACCGGCGCACCGAGCGCGGCTTCCCGGCGCTCCTTCCCGAGCGCATCACGGCGCTCGCGCGCCACTACGAAATCAGCCTCGGCGAGACCCGGCGCATTGCCGGCTACGACTGCCAGGCGGTGGTTCTCACGCCGCGCGACAACCTGCGCTACGGCTACAGGCTGTATGCCGACGTCAACAGCGGCATGCTGCTGCAGGCCGTGACGCTGGACGCCGCCGGCGAGCCGGTCGAGCAGTTCACGTTCACGCAGCTCGCCATCGGGGGCGTGACCCGGGACATGGTCAGGTCCCGCCACGCCTCGCGCAGCTGGCGCGTCGAGGAGGCGCTCGCCGCCCCGGCGCACCTCGCGGGCTGGGGCCTGTCGAGCGAGCTCCCCGGGTTCCACAAGATCGTCGAGCTCAAGCGGCGGCTCGGCGAGTCGCGCTCGGCCGGGCAGGTGGTGTATTCCGACGGCCTCGCGGCGGTATCGGTCTTCATCGAATCGCTCGAGGGCCGCAGCGACCCCGTGCGCACGGGGCTTGCGAGCATGGGCGCGATCCACATCTACACGCGGGAGGTCGCCAATCACATGGTGACCGTGGTGGGCGAGGCGCCGGCGGCGAGCGTGCAGCGCATCGCCGATGCAGTCGAGTATCGCCGGCCGCAGTAGAAAGACTTCGGGAGAACAGAAAATGAAAGCTGTAAGAACCCTCACCGCCCTCTGGCTGGTGGCCTTCTGCGCCGCCGCATCGGCGCAGGCCGTGCGCGACCTGCCGGACTTCACGCGCCTGGTCGACGACCAGGGCAACGCGGTGGTCAACATCAGCACCACCCAGGCCGTGCGCCGCAGCGGCGCCGTGCCGCAGGTGCCGGGAATCGAGGACGAGGAGGTGCTCGAGTTCTTCCGCCGCTTCATTCCGCGCCAGCAGCCCGGCCCGAGCCCGCGCCCCGAGGCGCGCTCGCTCGGCTCGGGCTTCATCATCAGCGCCGACGGCTACATCCTCACCAACGCGCACGTGGTCGAAGGGGCCGACGAGATCAACGTGCGCTTCACCGACAAGCGCGAGTACAAGGCCAAGGTGATCGGCGCCGACCGGCGCACCGACATCGCGGTGATCAAGATCGACGCCGGCGGGCTGCCGGCGGTCAGGTTCGGCGATCCGACCAAGCTCAAGGTCGGCGAGTGGGTCGTGGCGATCGGCTCGCCGTTCGGCTTCGAGAACACCGTCACCGCCGGCATCGTGAGCGCCAAAGGCCGCTCGCTGCCGCAGGAGAACTTCGTCCCCTTCATCCAGACCGACGTCGCCATCAACCCCGGCAACTCGGGCGGGCCGCTGTTCAACATGCGCGGCGAGGTCGTCGGCATCAACTCGCAGATCTACAGCCGCACCGGCGGCTTCATGGGGCTCTCCTTCGCGATCCCGATCGATGTCGCGCTCGACATCCAGAAGCAGCTGCGCGAGAAGGGCCGCGTCGCGCGCGGCCGCATCGGGGTGGTGATCCAGGAAGTGACGCGCGACCTCGCCACCTCGTTCGGGCTCGAGCGCCCGCGCGGCGCGCTGGTGAACTCGGTCGAGAAGGGCAGCCCCGCCGACAAGGCCGGGGTGGAAGCGACCGACATCATCCTCAGCTTCGACGGCAAGCCGGTCGAGGTGTCGAGCGACCTGCCGCGCATCGTCGGCTCGACCCGGCCGGGCTCGCAGTCCGCGCTCGAAGTCTGGCGCAAGGGCCAGACGCGCAAGCTCAACATCGCGGTCGCCGAGCTGCAGGAGGACCGCATCGCCGCGCGCGACGTCCCCGGCCGCATCAAGCCCCAGGTGGAGGCGCCGGCGAACCGCCTCGGCATGGTGGTGGGCGAGCTCTCCGCCGAGCAGAAGAAGGGCCTCGGCCTCTCGCACGGCCTCGTGGTCACCGAGGTGCGCCCCGACTCCAAGGCCGACGTGCGCAAGGGCGACGTGCTCCTCACCATGGTGCACAAGGGCCAGCACACCGAGCTGAGATCCGTGGAGCAGTTCAACCGGCTGCTCGCCGGGCTGGACAAGAGCTCGATCATCACGCTCCAGCTGCGCCGCGGCGAGAGCACTGCCTTCGTCACGATTTCAGGCCTCACTGACAAAGGCTAGGTTGTACAGCCGCAGCGGCTGCCCTCTCTGCGAGGAGATGGCCCGCGAGCTGCGCGCGCTCGGCGTCGATTTCGACGAAATCGACGTCGACTCCGATCCGCATCTGCGGCTTCGGTATGGCCGCGACGTCCCGGTCCTGGTTTTCAAGGACGGGGTTCTCAAGCATCGCCTGACCCCTGAGGCGATTGCCAAGCTGCGCTAGAATCGCGGGCTTTTCCATGACGCAGACCCGCATTCGCAACTTCTCCATCATCGCGCACATCGACCACGGCAAGTCGACGCTCGCCGACCGTTTCATCCAGATGTGCGGCGGGCTCGCCGAGCGCGAGATGGCGGAGCAGGTGCTCGACACCATGGACCTCGAGCGCGAGCGCGGCATCACCATCAAGGCGCAGACCGCGGCGCTCGAATACAAGGCCCGCAATGGCGATGTCTACTTGCTGAATCTCATCGATACCCCGGGACACGTCGATTTCTCCTACGAGGTGAGCCGCTCGCTGGCGGCCTGCGAGGGCGCGGTGCTGGTGGTCGACGCCTCGCAGGGCGTGGAAGCGCAGACGGTGGCGAACTGCTACACCGCCATCGAGCAGGGCGTCGAGGTGATCCCGGTGCTGAACAAGATCGACCTGCCCTCGGCCGACCCGGCGAAAGCGATCCAGGAGATCGAGGACGTGATCGGCATCCAGGCGCAGGACGCGATCCGCGCCAGCGCCAAGACCGGCGAGAACGTCGACGCGATCCTGGAGGCGGTGATCGCGCGCGTGCCGGCACCCGCGGGCGACGCCGAAGGCCCTCTTCGCGCGCTCATTATCGACTCGTGGTTCGACAACTACGTCGGCGTGGTGATGCTGGTACGGGTCATGGAAGGAACGGTGCGGTCCAAGGAGCGCATCGTCCTCATGAGCACCGGGGCTTCGTACCTTTCCGATCAGCTGGGGGTTTTCACCCCGAAGGCAAAACCGAAAGACACGCTCGCCGCGGGCGAGGTCGGCTACGTCACCGCAGGCATCAAGGAGCTGCGCGCCGCCAAGGTCGGAGACACGATCACTTACGCCGCAAAACCGGCCGCCAAACCGCTGCCCGGCTTCAAGGAGATCAAGCCGCAGGTGTTCGCCGGCCTGTACCCGGTGGAGGCGAGCGAGTACGAGGCGCTGCGCGACGCGCTCGAGAAGCTGCACCTCAACGACGCCTCGTTCCACTACGAGCCCGAGACCTCGCAGGCGCTCGGCGTCGGATTCAGGTGCGGGTTCCTCGGCCTGCTTCACATGGACATCGTGCAGGAGCGCCTCGAGCGCGAATACGGCATGCACCTCATCACGACCGCGCCCTCCGTCGTGTACGAGGTCAAGCTGCGCGACGGCACCGTGCAGCAGGTCTCCAACCCGTCGCGCCTGCCGCCGGTGGAGACGATCGAGGAGTTCCGCGAGCCGGTGATGGCCTGCAAGATCTTCGTGCCGCAGGAGTACGTCGGGCCGGTGATCACGCTGTGCACCGAGAAGCGCGGCACGCAGACCAACATGCACTATTCGGCGCGCCACGTCGTCATCTCCTACGACCTGCCGCTCAACGAGGTGGTGCTGGACTTCTTCGACCGCCTCAAGTCGATGACGCGCGGCTACGGCTCGCTCGACTACGAGTTCAAGGAATACCGCGCCGCGGACATGGTGCGGCTCGACATCCTGGTGAACGGCGACAAGGTCGACGCGCTCTCCAGCATGGTGCACCGCTCGGGCGCGCAGGCGCGTGGCCGTGAACTTGTAAATCGATTAAGAGGATTGATACCCAGGCAGATGTTCGACGTGGCGATCCAGGCGGCGATCGGCGCGCACATCGTGGCGCGCGAGAACGTGAAGGCGCTGCGCAAGAACGTGCTCGCGAAGTGCTACGGCGGCGATGTCACGCGCAAGCGCAAGCTCCTCGAAAAGCAAAAGGAAGGGAAGAAACGCATGAAGCAGGTGGGCGCGGTCGAGATCCCCCAGGAGGCCTTCCTCGCGGTGCTGCAGCGGGGGGAGGGTTGAATTTCGCGCTGTTCCTGCTCATCCTGCTGCTCGTCACCGGCGGCGTATGGGCCCTGGAAGCGGCTTTTTTCCGGCGCAGAAGAGCTGTCCATGCGAAGCAGCCCTGGTGGGTCGAATATTCCATCAGCTTCTTCCCGGTGATCCTGATCGTGTTCCTGCTGCGCTCGTTCCTGGTCGAGCCGTTCAAGATCCCGTCGAGCTCGATGGTGCCGACGCTTCTCGTGGGCGACTTCATCCTGGTGAACAAGTACGTCTACGGCATCCGCATCCCGGTGGCCAACCGCAAGCTGATCGAGCTCGCCAGCCCGGAGCGCGGCGACGTGATGGTGTTCCGCTTTCCCGAGGATACGTCGCTCGACTACATCAAGCGCGTGGTCGGCGTGCCGGGAGACCGCATCGAGTACCGCAACAAGCGCCTGTCCATCAACGGCGCCCCGGTGCCGCTGCGCCAGGTCGACGATTACCTGTCCAAGGAGCGCATGCAGTTCTCGCGCCGCTTCGTCGAGACGGTAAATGGCGCCGAGCATGAAATATTGCTCGACGAGGACGCGCCGGCGTCGGTGATGTCGGCGCGCGCGTTCCCGTTCGCCGGAAATTGCAACTACAATACGAGCGGCCTGGCGTGCACGGTGCCGCCGGGGCATTACTTCGTAATGGGCGACAACCGCGACAACTCGAGCGACAGCCGCGTCTGGGGATTCGTGCCCGACGAGAACGTCGTCGGCAAGGCGTTCTTCATCTGGCTCAATCTGAACGAGCTGGGGCGCTTCGGCTCGTTCCGCTAGGGTGAGGGAGGAAACATAGAAATGCGCAACCGACAACCTGGCGTCAGCATAATGGGGCTCCTGACGGTGCTGGTGCTGATCATCGTCGTCGCCCTGTTCGCGATGAAGATCATCCCGTCGTTCCTGGAGTTCCGCACCGCCAAGACGGCGATCGAGCTGATCGCGCCCGCGGCGCAGTCGCCCCAGGACGCGCGGCGGGCATTCGAGAACCGTGCCACGATCGACGACATCACCACGATACGGGCCCAGGATCTCGAGATCAGCCGCGAGGGCAGCCAGCTGGTGATCGCGTTCGCCTACCGCAAGGAAGTGAGGCTGTTCGGGCCGGTCGGCCTGTACATCGACTACGCGGCGAGCTCGAAAGGCGGCCAGTAGAGCTGCTGGGATACAGGTTCACCGACGCGCGGCTCCTCGAGCAGGCGCTCACGCACCGCAGCCACGGCCCGGACCACAACGAGCGGCTCGAATTCCTCGGCGACGGCGTGCTCGGATGCGCGGTCGCGGACGAGCTCTACGCGCGCTTCCCGCAGCTCCCCGAAGGCAAGCTGACCCAGCTTCGCGCGAGCCTCGTGCGCGAGGAGTCGCTCGTGGAAGTCGCCCGGGCGCTGGGGATCGCTGGGCGTCTGCGGGGGGCCACGCTGCAGGATTCGATGCTGGCGGATTCTCTCGAGGCGATCTTCGGCGCCATCTTTCTCGACGGCGGCTACCCCGCGGCGCGCCGCGCCGTCGTGCAGGCCTTCGGCCCGCTGCTCGAGGGCCTCGACCCGGGCAAGGTGGAGAAGGACGCGAAGACGCGCCTGCAGGAGCTGCTGCATGCGCGCGGCAAGCCGGTTCCGGAGTATCGGGTGGTGGCGACGCACGGCGCACCGCACGAGCGCTCGTTCGATGTCGAATGCATGATCGAGGAACTCCGCGCCCTGGGGAAAGGAACATCGCGCCAGCGCGCCGAGCAGGAAGCGGCAAAAGCGATGCTCGACAAGCTCAAAAAATGACCGCGCACCGCTGCGGCACGATCGGCATCGCCGGGCGCCCGAACACCGGCAAGTCGAGCCTGCTCAACCGCCTGGTCGGCGAAAAGCTTTCGATCGTGTCGGCCAAGCCGCAGACCACGCGCCACCTCCTTACCGGCATCCTGACCAGGCCCGGCTGCCAGTACGTGTTCGTCGACGCGCCCGGCCAGCAGGCGACCGCGAAAAACACGCTGCATCGCCGCCTGAATCGCCGGGCCACCGAGGCGGCGCGCGACGCCGATGTCGCGCTCTTCGTGGTCGAAGCTTTGCGGTTCGGCCCGGAGGATCATGGCGTCCTGGACAAGATCCCGGAGACGCAGCGCGTGGTGGTCGCGGTCAACAAGATCGACCTTCTCAAGAACAAGGCGCTGCTCATACCGTTTCTCGACCGCCTGTCGAAAACCCGCGACTTTGCGGCCATCGTCCCGGTGAGCGCGAAGACCGGAAGGAACATCCCCGAGCTGCTGGCCGCGCTGCGCGAGGCGCTGCCCGAGGCGCCGGCGGCGTATCCGCCCGACCAGCTCACCGACCGCGACGAGCGCTTCTTCGCCGCCGAGCTGCTGCGCGAGAAGCTCTTCGAGAGCATGGGGCAGGAGCTGCCGTACCGCTGCGAGGTGGTGATCGACAGCTTCCGGGAGGAGGGCCGGCTGCGGCGCATCGAGGCCACCATCCTGGTCGAGCGCGAGAGCCAGAAGCCGATCGTGCTCGGCGCGCGCGGCGAGCGCCTGAAGCGCATGGCGAGCGCCGCGCGCAAGGACATGGAGAAGCTGTTCGGCGGAAAAGTTTACCTGGGCACGTGGGTCAAGGTGCGCAAGGCCTGGACCGATGACGCGCGAGTCCTGCGCCAGCTGGGGTACGAATGAAAAGGCGGGCGGACCACCAGCCGGGCTACGTGCTGCATACGTACCCCTACAAGGAAACCAGCCTGATCGTGGAGGCGTTTACGCGCGGCTTCGGCCGCGTCGCGCTGCTCGCCCGCGGCGCGCGCCGCCCGCGCTCGGCGATGCGCGGCGTGCTGCTCTCATTCCATCCGCTGCGCCTCGGCTGGAGCGCCTCGGCGGAGTTGGGCAATCTCATCGCGGCGGAATGGTCCGGCGCCCTCCAGCCCCTCGCCGGCCGGGCGCTGATGTGCGGCTTCTATCTGAACGAGCTCCTGCTGCGCCTGCTGCCGCGCGACGATCCCCACGAGGCCCTGTTCGATGTGTACGGCGATTCGCTCAGAGCGCTCTCCGAGGGCTGCGCGCAAGCCTCGGTCCTGCGCAGCTTCGAAAAGCGGCTGCTCGCCGAGCTCGGGTATGCTCCGCTGCTAGAGCGCGAAGCCTCGAGCGGGGCGCCGATCGAGCCCGGCCGCCGCTACGTCTATGAGCCTGACCGCGGTCCCATGCCAACCAGCAACAGTAATGGCGATCTTGTCGTTAGCGGCCAAACGCTGCTCGACCTGGCTGCCGACGAGTTCGCCAGGCCCGAAACCCGGGACGAGGCGCGCATGCTGCTGCGCGCGCTGATCGGGCAGCGGCTCCATGGCCAGGTGCTCCATACGCGCACGGTGCTGCGGGAACTGAGCGACCTATGATCGAGCTCGGGGTGAACGTGGACCATGTCGCGACCGTGCGCCAGGCACGGCGGACTTACGAGCCAGACCCGGTATGGGCGGCGGTGGAGGCCCACCTCGGCGGCGCCGACGGCATCACGGTGCACCTGCGCGAGGACCGGCGCCATATCCAGGACGAGGACGTGCGGCGGCTGCGCGAGCTGACCCACATCAAGCTCAACCTCGAGATGGCCGCGACCGACGAGATGGTCGCCATCGCGGGCCGCATCAAGCCCGAGATGGCGATGCTCGTGCCCGAGGGCCGGCACGAGGTCACCACCGAAGGCGGGCTGGATGTCGTTTCTCAAGAGAAAAAACTAACCGGAGTGGTGAAGCGGCTATCCGATGCCGGCATCGTGGTCTCGGTGTTCATCGACGCCGACACCCGCCAGGTGGAAGCAGCGAAGCGCATCGGCGCTTCGGTCTGCGAAGTGCACGCCGGCCCCTACGCGCATGCGTTCCATTCCAAGGGGCGCGATGCCGAGAGCCCTGCAGTGGTCTCGGAGCTGAAGAAAATCCAGGCGGCCGGAGAAGCGATCCGATCGCTCGGCATGCGCTTCAACGCCGGGCACGCCTTGAACTACTTCAACGTCCAGCCGGTGGCCCGGCTCCCCGGCGTGCGCGAGCTGCACATCGGGCACGCGATCGTGTCGCGGGCGGTCTTCGTCGGCATGCGCGAGGCGGTGCGGGAGATGAAGGCTCTGATGGTGCAAGCCGCGCGGTGATCTTCGGCGTCGGAACGGACGTGGTCGAGATCGGGCGCATCGAGAAGGCGCTCGCGCGCTGGGGCGAGCGCTTCGCCGAGCGGATCCTTTGCGACCCCGAGCTCAGCCGCTTCAGGAATCACAAGCAACCCGTTTCCTACCTCGCGAAGCGCTTCGCGGCGAAGGAAGCTTTCACCAAGGCGCTCGGCACCGGCATCAAGGCGCCGGCCAACTGGCATGGGGTATGGGTTGCGAACCTCGGCTCCGGCAAGCCCGAGTTGCAGTTCTCAGAACCTTTGAAAAAAGTACTTTCGAGTCGTGGCATTTCCGGCTGCCACCTGTCCCTCGCCGACGAGCGCGGCCTAGCGATCGCCACAGTGATCCTCGAGTGCGAAAAGTAAGGCATCCGTTCGGCCCGGTGGTGGCGGACGTGGCGGGTCCTGTGCTCAACGACGAGGACCGCGCGCGGCTGCGCCACCCCGCCGCCGGGGCCGTGATTCTGTTTTCACGCAATTACTCATCGCCCGAGCAATTGCAACTGCTGGTCGAGGAGATCGAGAAGCTGCGGGAGCCGGCGCTCGTCGTGTGCGTCGACCACGAAGGCGGCCGCGTGCAGCGCTTTCGCGAGGGGTTCACCGCGATCCCCCCGATGCGCGAGCTCGGCAAGCTGTGGGACCGCGACCGGGACCTGGCGACGCAGGCGGCGCGCAGCGCCGCGTATGTGATCGCGGCCGAGCTCGGCGCGCACGGCATCGACTTCAGCTTCGCGCCGGTGCTCGACCTCGATTACGGCGCGAGCTCGGTGATCGGCGATCGCGCGCTGCACTTCGACCCGAACGCGGTGGGCGCGCTCGCCGCGGCGATGGTGCAGGGCTTCGCCGATGCCGGCATGGCCGCGGTCGGCAAGCATTTCCCGGGGCACGGGTTTGCGCTGGCGGATACGCACCACGGTGTTGCCCGGGATGAGCGGGCGTTCGCCGAGATCCTGAAGAAGGACATCGCGCCGTACCGTATCGCCATCCAGGCCGGGCTGGCGGCGGTGATGCCGGCGCACGTGGTCTACCCGCAGTGCGACCCGGAGCCGGCGGGCTACTCGAAGTACTGGCTGCAAGAAGTGCTGCGGGGCCAGCTCGGCTTCGACGGCCTCGTCTTCAGCGACGACCTGTCGATGGCCGGCGCCAGCACCGTCGGTGGCCCGCCCGAGCGCGCGCGCGCGGCGCTCGCCGCGGGCTGCGACATGGTCCTTCTCTGCAACGACCCCGAGGGCCAGGCGAAGCTGCTCGAGTCGCTGGGCGATGTCCAGCTGAGGAATCCCGAACGGCTCGAGCGGATGAGAAAGAAGGGCGGCCGGGACCTGCGCAAGAGCGTCGCTTATCGCGACGCTCAGGAAGCTCTGACTGCGCTGGCCTAGGCGCGCTCCATGTACTTGCCTTCGGTGGTGTCGATCTTGATCTTCTCGCCCTTGTTGATGAAGGGCGGCACCAGCACCGTGATCCCGGTCTCCATCGTCGCCGGCTTGAACGAGTTGGTGGCGGTGGAGTTCTTGATGCCCGGCTCGGTGTCGAAAACCGTCAGCACCACCGACGGCGGCAGCTCGATGCCGATGGGGCGGCTGTTGTAGAAGTTGATCTGCACGTCGGTGTTGGGCAGGAGGTAGCCCGCCTGGCCCTCGAGGAACTCCGCGGGCAGCGTGAGCTGCTCGTAGTTTTCCTTGTCCATGAAGACGTAGCTGTCCCCGTCCTGGTAGAGGTACTGCATGTCGCGCGGGTCGACGAACGCGCGCTCGATCTTGTCCTCGGTGCGAAAGCGCTGGTTGGTCTTGGTGCCGGCCTCGATGTCCTTCATCTCGACCTGCATGAACGCGCCGCCGCGGCCGCCGACGTGCACGTGGTAGGACTTGAGCACGCGCCACACCCGCTTGTCCCACTCCAGGAGATTGCCCGGCCGGATCTCGACTGCTTCGACTTTCGCCATGAACCACCGCCGCTGAAAAGGCGCGCATTTTACACGATCTATAATGAAATCATCGTGTTCGATCCGAAAG
>Ga0214471_10002200_pt1 | contig 15338 bp, 7 predicted proteins | sample RVTome_5_FD_207665 | JGI IMG/M metagenome (GOLD analysis project Ga0214471, IMG submission 207665) | Soil microbial communities from uranium-contaminated site in the Upper Colorado River Basin, Wyoming, United States - RVT142D155 | ecosystem: Environmental > Terrestrial > Soil > Contaminated >... | reverse complement strand
ACGCGGACGAGCGCGCGCGTGCTGCCGGTGAAGGCGATCCGGTAGGCGACGTACTGCCCGTCCGGCGACACCTCGGGATTGAGCTGCAGGCCCGAGAGGAGCTGGGTCGCCGCGCTGCCGTCCGCGCGGATCTTCCAGATGCCGGCTCGCGCGGGAGCGCCGGAAGCGTAGACGATCCACTCGCCGTCGGGCGTCGCGGTCGGGTTCTCGGCGTCGCCGTCGTCGGTCAGCCGGCGCGGATGCGTGCCGTCGGCGTCGGCGATCCAGATCTCGAAGGTGCCGCTCCGGTTCGAGCTCCAGATCAGGCGTTTGCCGTCCGCGCTGAGCGCCGGGTCCCAATCTTCGGCCGGATCGTCGGTGAGCGGCTGTGCCGCGCCCGTCGCGAGCGCGAGCGACCAGAGGTCGAGATTGCCGCTGCGCCGGGAGCTGAAGATCACCTGCCGGCCGTCCGGGCTGACGATCGGCTGCCGGTCGATCCCGAAGCCGCGCGTGAGCCAGTGGCCACCGCCTCCGGCGGCAGCCTCGTCGAGCGGGATCACACGCAGATTCTCGCGCGGAAAGGCCGCGTCGAAGATCAGCCGGCCGTCGGCGGCGAGCGCGAGAGTGCTCGGCGCCGCGGGCAGCCAGAGCAGGTGCGACGAGCGTCCGGTCTCGAAGTCGTAGCGATATAGACGCGCTTCGGTGCTGACGACGCCGCCGAGGCTCGAGTCGCCCTGCGCGTAGAAGAGGCTGCGGCCGTCGTCCGACCAGACGACCGCCGACATCACGGCGTTCGGCAGCGGCGCCGGGATGGTGCGGAGCGCGCCCCCGTCGAGCGCCACGAGCCGGATCTCGGCGCGCGAGCCCGCTTGGCCGCCGCGCTGGACCGCGATGGTGGCGCCGTCGAGAGAGAAGCGGGGGAGCTGGAGCGCCTCGCCGACGCCGCCGCGCACGATCTCGCGGCCGTCGCTGCCGTCGACACCCGCCAGTCCGAGGATCGAGATGCGTTGCCCGCGTTCGTCGAGGACGCGGACGAACGCGATCCGGCTGCCGTCGGGCGAAACGTCGCCGCTCTCGGCGTCCTCGATCAGCTTGCGCGACTGGCCGCCGACGAGCGAGATGCGGTGGAGCGCCCGCCGCCCGGACTCGCTGTGGGCGTAGAGGATCGACTCGCCGTCGGGGAAGAAGCTGGGATTGAGGTCGGGTCCGTCGGTGATCGGCGCTTCGCCGCCGCTCCTCAGCTGCTTGACCCAGATGCGGGAGCGTCCGTCGCGGTCGGAGACGAACGCGAGCGTCTTGCCGTCCGGCGAGACCGTCGGCGTGAAGTCGTGTCCCGACGAGGTCAGCGTGCGCAGCCGGACCGGGAGTGTCGGCTCCGGGCGCGCGAGCGAGACGCCGACCGCGACGCCGACGGCGAGCGCGACGAGGGCGAGGCCTGCCGCCGTCGCCACTCGAGCGCGCCACCGCGGGCGGCGAGAGCGCGCCGCGGAGAGTGGAGCGCTGCCTTCCGAGCCGGCCAGGGCCTCGAGCGCGAAGCCGAGGTCGCGCGCCGACTGGAAGCGGTCGTCGGGCCGCTTCTCGAAGCAGCGGCGGAGGATCCCCTCGAGCACGCCGCCGAGCGGTGCCGTGAGCGCGAGCGGCGCCGGCTCGTCGCGCAGGATGGCGGAGAAGGTCTCGGGCGCGCTGTTGCCGGCGAAGGCGCGCCGCCCCGAGACCGCCTCGTAGAGCACGCAGCCGAGGGCGAACAGATCCGCGCGTGCGTCGGAGGGCTCGCCGCGCACCTGCTCGGGCGCCATGTAGCCGGCCGTGCCCATCACCGTGCCGGTCGCCGTTCCGCCGGGGATCGTCGTCGCCTCGGCGATGGCGCCGGAGTCGGGGAGCGTCAGCTTGGCGAGACCGAAGTCGAGAATCTTCAAGCCGCCGTCGCCGGTGAGGAAGAGGTTCTCGGGCTTCAGGTCGCGGTGGACGATCCCCTTGGCGTGGGCGGCGGCGAGACCGCGGGCCATCGCGACGCCGAGCTCGATCGCCTTGCGGGGCGGCAGGGGCCCGTGCGCGAGCCGCGCGCGAAGGCTCTCGCCCTCCAGCAGCTCGGTGACGAGATAGCTCGTCGCCTCGTGTCGGCCGACGTCGAAGAGCGTGAGGATGTTCGGATGCGAGAGCGCCGAGGCGGCGCGCGCCTCCTGCTCGAAGCGCCGCAAGCGCTCGGGATCGCCCGCCACGTCGGCGGGTAGCACCTTGACCGCCACCTCGCGGCCGAGGCGGGTGTCTCGCGCTCGATAGACCTCGCCCATGCCCCCGGCCCCGAGGGGCGAGAGGATCTCGTACGGCCCGAGGCGCGCGCCGGCGGTGAGGGTCATGAGGGGCGCTGATTCTAGTCTCGCCGGCGGGAGCCGGTTGTACACTCCGCCGATGCCTTCGGAGCGAACGCGCCGTAGTCGGGGCCGGCCGCGGTGCGCGGCCACCTTCGCCGTCCCGGCGCTCTTTCTCGGCCTCGCGTCGTGCACGCTCGAGGAGGGCGGGCGCGTCGAGCCGGTGGTGCATCTCGCCGACCGTCTCGACCGTGCCGTGCTGACGACGAGCGCGGCGCCCGATGTCGCTGCTGGCGAGCGCTCGTGGAGCTTCACCGAGCCGCGCCCCGAGTGGCGCGTCGTCGACGAGCGCACGCTGCCGCGGCTCGTGCCGGTGACCTTCACGCCGTCGGCGGAGGGCACCCGCCTGGCGCTCGGCGAGCCGGCCCGCCGGCAGAGCTTCATCTACCTGGGCGGCGTCGCCATCGACCTCGAGCCGACGCCGCTCGGCGGCTGGGAGCGCGTGCTGGTGAGGGCTCGCTCGCGCCAGCGCTTCGGCGGTCTCACGGTGGCCTACAACCTCGACGAGGAGGGGGCGTTGCCGAGCGACGAGCGGTTCTTCGCCTCCACCGACGAGGCACCGCCGGTGTTCAGCGACGGCTCCGAGCAGGTCTACTCGATCCCCCTGCGGCCGCGCCCGGGCCACGGCGCGACGACGCCGCTCCGCAGCCTCGGCGTCTTCGCCGGCGCGCCGGCGCCCGCCGCGCTCGAGCTCGTCGCGGTGACGCTCGTGCCGCGCGGGGCGTCGTATCTCGAGCCGCACGGCGCGCGCGCGGTGACCCGCGCCGGCTCGACGTACCACACGCTCTACGCCCACACGCCGGCGACGCTCACCTTTCGCGTGCCGCTCGCCCGCGAGGGCGCGCGCTTCGATTTCGCGCTCACCTCCGAAGCGGGCGAGGCGATCACGTATCGCGTCGCGGCGCGCAGTGCGGGGGGCGCCGCGACGCCGCTCTTCGAGGAGACGGTCGACGACGCGGCGAGCTGGCGGCAGCGCACGCTCGATCTCACCGCCTTCGCTGGCGCCGCGGCCGAGCTGACGCTCGAGGCGGCGAGCGAGCGACCGGGCGCCGTCGCCCTGTGGGGCGCGCCGATCGTCTCCTCGCGGCCGCCGGGCGCCGCGCGCCGGCCGAACGTCGTCTTCTACGTCATCGACGGCGCCGGCGCCGACCTGATGAGCCTCTACGAGTACAACCGGCGCACGACGCCCTATCTCGAGCGGCTGGCGGCCGAGGGCGTCGTCTTCGAGCACGCCTACTCGAACTCGACCTGGACGCAGCCCTCGACCGCCTCGTTCATGACCTCGCTCCAGCACAGCGTGCTGGGAGGGCTGCGCCGCGGCATGCACTCGACGCCGGTACCGGCCTCGGCGACGACGATGGCGGAACGCTTCCGCCGCGGCGGCTACCAGACCGCCGCCTTCACCTCGAACCCGAACGCCGGCCGCCTGATCGGGCTCGAGCGCGGCGTCGACCGCCTGCACGACGTCGGCAGCGGCCACCACGGCACTTCGACCGTCGAGCTGCACGAGCGCTTCTGGCGCTGGCGCGAGGAGTCGCCCGGCGCTCCCTACTGGGTCCACTTCCAGACCACCGACGTGCACGAGCCGCACGCGCCGGCGGCGCCGTTCGCCGGACTGTGGGTGTCGGGCGTCGAGCGGGCGCAGCTCGGGGAGTGGGACCAGCAGCTCTTCCGGGTCGCTGGCGCCGAGTTCGGGCGCACCAGCATCCTCGCCTGGTACGACCTGGCGCTCGAGCGGGCCGGCGTCGACCGGGTCGCCTACTACACGCTGCGCAATGGCCTGCACGACGAGACGATGGCACACCAGGATTACCAGCTCGGCCGTTTCGTCGACCGCCTCAAGGCGACGGGCGCGTGGGAGTCGACGATCTTCGTCGTCGCCGCCGACCACGGGCACCCGGCCGGCACTTTCGCCCGCTTCGGACGCGGCAAGATCGATCCCGAGCCGGACCCCTGGGAGGGCGCGCTCTTCGACTCGTATTCGACGCGCGTGCCGCTCCTCGTCGTCTGGCCGGGGCGCATCCCCGGCGGACGGCGGAGCGAGGATCCGGTGTCGATGATCGACGTGCTGCCGACGCTCCTCGACCTCGCCGGCCTGCCGAAGCCGGAAGTGGCACAGGGCGAGTCGCTGGCGCCGCTGCTCCACGGCCGGCCGATGCGGCACCGCCCGGTGATCCTCGACGAGTTCCGCATCGACGACACCAGCGGCGAGATGATCGGCAACCTCGAGATCGTCGACGGCCGCTGGGGCGCCTCGCTCGAGATCGCGCCGGTCGCCCCGGGCGGCGACCCGCGCCGCGGCCGCCACGCCGTGCCGGCCGGCGGCCGCTGGGGCGCACTGCATCCGTTCTTTCCCGAAGTGCCGCGCCTGCTGCTCTACGACCTGTGGAACGATCCGTTCGCGTTGAAAGCGGTCAACGCCGCGCACCCGGATCTCGTCGAGCGCTACACCCGACTGCTGCTCGAACATTGGAAGGCGAACCAGGCCCTCTTCCAGCGCTTCCACGAAGAGGAGGGCACGAAGCCGCTCGACCCCGAGCAGCTGCGCCAGCTGCGCGCGCTCGGCTACATCCAGTAGCGAGCGTCGCGCGAGAGGCTCATTCGCGACCGCTGCCGCCGGTGGCCGCGCCGACGCGCCGGAACCGCCAGACGTTCATCGAGTACTCCCAGCCGATCGCCAGGACCGAGCCGTCGCGCCCCCAGCTCGGCGTGAAGACGTCGCCTCCGAAGGCGAGCGGAATCGTCCACAGGCGCTCCTCGCCGAGGTCGAGCATCCCCGGGCCGACCCACCAGCTCTCCGGCGGGCCGAGCGTGAGCAGCAGCCTCCCTTGCCGATCCAGCTGCGAGCCGCTCCAGGGCTCGGGGAAGAGATCGACGCGCACTCCGTAGCTCCTCACCCGCGAGCCGTCACGGTCGAGCCGCTCGATGCGGGTGCCCTCGGCCTCGACGCGCGGAACGACGAGCTCGCCCGTCGTCGGGTCGATCGCAGCGCGGCCGGCGGCGGCGAGCTCGCGGTGGGCACCGGAGACGGTGTCGAGCACGAGCAGCTTGCCGCCGGCGCCGTAGAGCACGCTCCGGCCGTCGCCCGCCGCAACGAAGGTCTGAGGCGAGCGCGCACCCGGAGCCGGCACGCGGCGCGCGATCCGGCCGTCGAACGAGGCGACGGCGACTTGGCGCGCCGCGGCTGGACCGACGAGGAAGGCGACGTGCCGATCGTCGACCAGGCAGACGGGGCCGCTCGTCTCCTCGTCGACGTCGACGAACGGCGCCGGCGCGCGCCCCGGGCGCGCGACCAGCAGCCGGCTCTCGGCGCCTTCGACGCCGGTAAAGAGGACGCCGCCGTCGGGCAGCTCGACCGGTGCGCTAGAGCGCCCCGGGCTGCCGGCGAAGCGGGCGACGCGGCGGGCGTCGCCCCCCTCGATCGCGAAGCGCAGCAGCGAGCCCGAGACCTCGACCTGATCGAGCAGGAGGCTGCCGTCGCGATCGACGGAGAGGGCGAACGGCGTCGCTGTCAGGTGCAGGAGCGGGCGCGGCGGCCGATCGCCGCGGCGCGACACCGCCGTGACGACGTGGAGGTCTCCGTGCGGGACGACGACGAGAGCCTCGTCGGTGCGCGGGTCGGCGGCGACCGCGGGCAACGCGATGAGCTCGCCGGCGCGCGGGAACGCGAGCTGCGGCGCGAGCTCGCGCGTCGATCCCGTCGCCAGATCGATGGCCCACAGGCCGGGACCCCGCCGACCGGCGTCCTCGCGGCGCACTCCGAAGTAGATCGCTTCTCGGCCGTCGGCGAACGCCGCCAGGTTCGCTTCCAGACCGGGCGCCGCGAGCGGCGCGAACGCCGGGCCGACCGGCTGCGCCTCGGGCTGGCCCGGGGTGTAACGGATCAGGCGGCGCCCGCCTTCGGGGAGCGAGCGCAGAGCGAGCAGCGTGCCGTCGGGCAGCGGCACCGGCTGCCGGGCGTGCTCGAGCACCACCCTCTCGTCGCCGCCCAAGGCGGGGACGCTGTCGATCGCTCCGGCGACGGCGCGCTCGAGATAGACGAGGCGGCCGTCGGCGGACCAGTTGATCGCCAACACCGGACCGCGGCTGTGGTCGCTGGTGAGGGTGGTGAAGCGGCTCTCGCCCGGTCGGAGGAGCGCGACCTGGCTCTGGCCCTCCTCGTCGACGACGATGAACGCCACGAGCGAGCCGTCGGGCGACGGACGCGGGCAGTAGGCGAGCAGCGCGCCGCCGATCAGCCGCTCACCGACCCACGGCGCTGCGCCCGCGTCGCCGTCGCGGCCGAGGCCGCGGCCGACGAGCAATCCGACGAGCGCGACGCCCACCACACCGGCGATGAGGCCCGCCGGACGCCGGAGGCGAGCCGAGCCCCGCGACGGTGGCGCCGCGATCTGCCGCGCGCCGGCCGCCGAGGTCGCGCCGGCCACCCCGTCGAGGGCCCAGGCGAGGTCGGCGGCCGACTGGAAGCGGCCGGCGGGACTCTTGTCGAGACAACGCTCGACGACGCGGACGAGCGCGGGCGGCACCTCGGCGCGAAGCTCGGCGAGCGACGGCGGATCGACCTTCAAGATGGCGTTGAGGGTCTCGATCGCCGTCTCGCCGGAGAAGGCGCGCCGACCGCCGAGGAGCTCGTAGAGCACGCAGCCGAGCGAGAAGAGGTCGGCCCGCGAATCGGCGCGCTCGCCGCGCACCTGCTCGGGAGCCATGTAGCCGGCGGTGCCGAGGATGACGCCCGAGGCGGTGGCGCCGCCGGCGATCGTCGCGGCCGAGGCGAGCGAGCCCTCGTCGCCGAGAGTCAGCTTGGCGAGGCCGAAGTCGAGGACCTTGACGCGGTCGTCGTCGGTGACGAAGAGGTTCTCGGGCTTGAGGTCGCGGTGGACGATCCCGCGCGCGTGCGCGGCGGCGAGGCCGCGCGCGACCTGCGCCGTCCACTCGACGGCGGTGCGCACCGCGATCCGCCCGCCGTCTTGCAGCGCCTGGCGCATCGATCGACCGGCGAGCAGCTCGGTGACCAAGTAGGGCTTGCCGTCGTGGGTGCCGAAGTCGAAGACGGTGAGGAGGTTCGGATGGTTGAGCGCGGAGGCGGCGCGCGCCTCCTGCTCGAAGCGGCGCAGCCGCTCGGGGTCGTGCGTCACCTCGGCGAGGACGATCTTCACCGCCACCTCGCGCCCGAGGCGCGGATCGCGCGCCCGATAGACCTCCCCCATGCCGCCCGCGCCGAGGGGCGCGACGATCTCGTACGGACCGAGCGAGGTTCCCGCTGCGAGCGACATGGCGGAGCGCGTCGATTGTATGTCGGCGCCTGCCGGCGCCCGCCGGACCGCCTGCGCGCCTCAACGCGGCGCGGCGGAGTTGGCGCGCAGGGGTCGGGCGTCGGAGGTCGGCACGTGGCAGCTCAGGCAGAGCCAGCGGGCGCCGGCGACCGCTGCGGTCACCGACTCGGGGGCGCGCCGCAGGTCGGTGCGGTGGCTCGCCGGCAGCTCCGGTGCGTCGGCGCCGGCGTCGAGGGCGTGGCAGTCGAGGCAGGCGTTCGAGCGCAGGGTGATCGGCTGGAACTCCGCGATGCCGTGCGGCACGCGCGGCGGCGCGAGCGGGAACGAGCGCGCTAGGCGTTCGTTGTCGCCGGGAGCGGAGTCGTTCCAGGCGAAGCCGGCGGGGTCGGGCACCGTGAAGACGCTGCCCGGGTAGAGCGAGAGCTCGGCGTCGGAGGTCGGCTTCGCCGGCTCGGCGGGAGGCTTCTCTTCGTCGGCGGCCCACGCGGCGGCGAGGGCGAGGGCGCCGGCGGCGAGTGCGAGCAGGGCGGTTCGCTTCATGGCCTCTCTCCTCTCGTCGCCGCTCACGCCTTGGCCACTTTCACGGCGCACTTCTTGAAATCGGTCTGCTTGGAGATCGGGCAGGTGGCGTCGAGAGTGACCTTGTTCACGAACACCGATTCGTCGAACCACGGCACGTAGACGGTGCCCCGCGGCGGCCGGTTGCGGCCGACGAGCTCGACGCGAGCGGTGATGCGGCCCCGGCGCGACTCGATGGCGGCGAGCGCGCCTTGCACGAGACCGCGCGCGGCGGCGTCCGCGGGGTGCATGAAGAGCTGCGCCTCCGGCATGGCGGCGTGGAGCTCGGGCACGCGGCGGGTCATCGAGCCCGAGTGCCAGTGCTCGAGCACGCGCCCGGTCGACAGCCAGAGGTCGTAGGTGGCGTCCGGGCTCTCCGCCGCCGCGGCGTAGGGGCGGAAGAAGATCTTCGCCTTGTGGCCGATCGTCACCGGCTCGCCGGGCAGCGGGCCGGTGAGGTTCCCCTGCGGCAGCGACTTGCTCGCCTTGCCGTAGAAATCGAAGCCGCTCCCCGTGGCGGCATAGGGATCGTGCTCCTCGTTGAAGCGCCAGCGTGTCTCACGACCGTCGACGACCGGCCAGCGCAGCCCGCGCACGTCGTCGCGGTAGTAGAGGTCGAAGGGGGCGAGGTCGTGCGCCGCGCCGCGGCCGAACGCCGCATACTCCTCGAAGAGCGCTTTCTCCGGGAACCAGTCGAGCCCGCCGGCGTCGACCGTCGAGTTGCGCTTGCCGCTTGCCACCGGATCGGGCCAGGTGAAGGCGCGGTTGGCGGGCGTCGCGAAGAGGACGTCGTAGAGCGTGCTCTCCTCCGTGTAGCCCAGCGCGCGGGCGGCGGCGAGGACGTCGGGGAGCTTGCCGTCCGCGAAGCCCTCGGCCTTCAACCCCGGCACCTTCTGCGCGCCCCAGACGTCGCGCAGCCGGAAGCGCTTCGCGAACTCGAGCAGCTGCCAGAGGTCGCTCGTCGCCTCGCCCGGCGGCTCGATCTGCTGTCGCCACATCTGCGTGCGGCGCTCCGAGTTGCCGTAGGCGCCCCACTTTTCGAAGATCATCGCCGACGGCAGGATGAGGTCGGCCACCTTCGACGACAGCGTCGGGTAGACGTCGGAGACGACGACGAAGCAGTCGTTCTCGCGCGCGGCGCGGAGCCAGTGATTGGCGTTCGCGGTCGATTGGAACGGATTCGTCACCTGGATCCACAGCCACTTGAGGCGGCCGTCCTCGAGGTCGCGCATCATCTGGGTGATGTGGCTGCCGACCTTGGGATTGATCGTCCGCTCGGGCAGCTTCCAGACCTTCTCGGCCTTGGCGCGGTGCGTCGCGTTGTCGACCACCATGTCGGCGGGCAGCCGGTGCGAGAAGGTGCCGACCTCGCGCGCCGTGCCGCAGGCCGACGGCTGGCCGGTGAGCGAGAATGCCCCGGCGCCCGGCCTCGCCTGCTTGCCGGTCAGCAGGTGGACCATGTACGCCTGCTCGTTGACCCAGGTGCCGCGCACGTGCTGGTTGAAGCCCATGGTCCAGAAGCTGACCACCTTGCGCTTCGCATCGGCGTAGAAGTCGGCGAGCTGGGCGAGCTTGTGACGGAACCGCTCGCGCGGCTCGTCGGGGTCGCCCTGGGCGAGTGCGGCCACCGTCTCGAGCGTGTACGGCTCGAGCGCTCGTTGGAACTCGTCGAAGGAGATCAGCCAGTGCTTGCCGGCGTCGCCGGCGGCGGCCTGCTCGACCCGGTGCTCGACGCGCGGGTCGAGGCCGCGCAGCACGGCCTCCTCGCGCGTCAGCACGACGACCCGCTCGCGCGCCTGAGTGTCCTTCTCCGCCGGGTAGGCGAGCTCGTCGCTCGCGCGCATGCCGAAACCGATGTCGGCCGGGCCGGTGGCGAAGACGCAGTGCGCGTCGACGAACTCGCGGTCGATCGCGCCGCGGCTGACGATCTCGCGCGCGATGTAGTTCCAGATCGCGAGGTCGGTGTTCGGCCTGAAGACGATCTCGAGATCGGCGAGATCGGAGGAGCGGTTGTGGAAGGTGGTCAGATTGACGACCCGGTAGCCCTCCCGGCGCAGCCGCTCGTCGGTGACGCGCGCCCACAGCATCGGGTGCATCTCCGCCATGTTGGCGCCCCAGAGGACGACCGTGTCGGTCGCCTCGATGTCGTCGAAGCAGCCGGCGGGCTCGTCGATGCCGAAGGTCTGCATGAAGGCGGCGACCGCCGAAGCCATACAGTGGCGCGCGTTGGGGTCGAGGTTGTTCGAGCGCCAGCCGGCCTTGACCAGCTTGGTGGCGGCGTATCCCTCCTGAATCGTGGACTGCCCCGAGCCCATGACGCCGACGCCGGTCGGCCCGAGCTCGCCGTGGACACGCCGCCACTGGCGCTCCATCTCGTCGAAGGCGCGCTCCCAGGAGACGGGCACGAAATCGCCGCGCTTGTCGAACTCGCTTTCCTTCATGCGCAGCAACGGCCGCGTCAGCCGATCCTCACCGTAGGGGATCTCGGCGTTGGCGTAGCCCTTGACGCAGAGCAGGCCGCGGTTGACCGGACTCTTCGCGTCGCCGCGCACGGCGACGATGCGGCCATCCTTGGTCGCGATCTCGATGCCGCAGCCGACGCCGCAGAAGCGGCAGACGCCCCTGTCCCAGCTCCAGCCGAGCGATTTCTCGAGCGGGTCGACGAGATCGGCGAAGCTGGCGCCGGGCAGGCCGGCGACGGCGGCGGTGGCCGTGGCGACGGCGTTACGCACGAACTCGCGGCGCGAGAGCGACCTCATGGCGAGGGCTCCTCCAGGACGAGCCGGGACCCGGTCTCGGGATCGACGAGGTGGTAGACGAGGTCGGCGCCGCGCACGCCCGGCTGCTCCTGGACGGCGCGGAAGAGCCGTTCCTGGCCGGCACGATCGACGCTCTCGAGGACGGCGACGCAGCGGTCCGTCGCGGCGTCGCGCTGGTGCACGCCGACGCCGGCGATCGCGGCGAGCGCGGCGACCACCGACTGCAGCTCTCCCGGCTCGGCGGTGACCAGGAGCCCGGCGTAGTGACGGATCTCGTTCATCGTCGGGTTGAGGCTACGGGCGCCACCGTGCCGCACCTATGACGACGGTCAGCACGGCGGCGGCTCATCCGCGGTCCCTCGCCGCGGGCGCGTCGCCCCCGGCCGCCGCCTGCCGCCGCTCGATGTCGCGGATCTTGAGATAGAGGAAGAGGGCGACGAGCGAGACGACGAGCGTCGAGATGGCGAGACCGATCTTGCGGAAGGAATATTCGTCGAGCGCGGCGGCGATGGTCGCCTGCGCGCTCTCGACGACGGCGAAGCCCCGCTTGGCGGTCTTGTCGAACTCGCCACGGTCGAAGGCGTGGATCTTCGAGCGCGATTCGACCAGCACGTCGTGGACGCCCACCATGTCGAAGCGCAGGTCGGAGAGGTCGAGGCCCTGCGTCTCGGCCGCCTCGATGGCGACGAGCGTCTCGGCCTGGAGCCGGTCGAGAGTCACGATCTGGTCGTGGAAGTGCTGCGCCGTCTCGTTGCACTCCGGTCCGCCGTATTCGTCGTGGCAGCTCTTGCAGATGTTGCCCGCTCCGGTGCCGAGCATCGCGTCCGAGGTCTTCTCGATCTCGTGATTGCCGTGGCAGGTCTCGCACTCGGGCCACTCCATGGCCTCGAACGCCGACTTGTGCGGGCTGCCGTCGAAGAGCTTGCCGTTGTTGACGTGGCAGTTGCGACAGATCTGCGACACCGAGGCCACCGCCGGCGGCATCGCGGCGTGATTGCCATGGCAGTCGTTGCAGGCGGGGGCGCCGAGGTCGTGCTTGGTGAGCAGCGCGCGGCCGTGCACGCTGGCCTCGTACTCGGCGAGCTGGTCGGTTGGGATCGGCGTCGTGCCGTCGTCGAGCTCGACGCCGCGCATCGCCCGCGGGTCGGCATGGCACCTGCCGCAGGTCTGCGGGATGTTGGCGGGGAAGACCAGCGACTGCGGGCTCGTCGGACGCCGGATGCCGTGCACGCCGTGGCAGGAGACGCACTGTGCCGCCTTCGGATTGCGCCGCGAGAGCACCGCCTCGCCGTGCCGGCTCTCGCGATACTTGAGCATCTGGTCGACGGGCAGCGAAGGGTTGTACCGGCGCATGAAGCCGGTCTGGCTGTGGCAGGCCTCGGTGCAGAACGACGGGATCCAGCTGCGGTCGGCCTGCCGCGTTTCGCGATCGGGCCAGCGTCCGTAGATGGCGTCGGTCATCTCCTCGTCGGTCGGCTTGCCGCCGTGGCAGCCGGAGCAGGAGAGCCCGCGCCGGAGGTGGACGTCGGCCACCACCTCGCGCAGGTCGAGGTGGCCGGACGGCTCGCCCGCCGCCGCCACCCGGAAGAGCGTTTCTTCCGGCTGCTGGTCGGGGTTGGTATGGCAGAGCACGCAGTTGTCGCCCATCAGGAGCTCGATGTGCTCGTCGGCGACGTCGAGCGAGAGCAGCGCGGCGAGCTGCTCGGGATGGTCGAGCAGGCCGCGCCGCTGGGCGGTGAAGAAGAGCTCCTGCGCGTGCTTGGGAAGCTGACGGAACTCGGCGCGCGCCGCCGCCGGGACGGCGTCGTCGCCGAGCAGCCGCGCGAAGCTCGCCGGCCAGCTCGCCTCCGGCAGCGAGCCGCTCGGCGCCGCTTGCGCGGCGACCGGCGCCGCGGCGAGGAGCGCACCGACGACGAGCGCGGCGGCGGCCGGCAGCGCGCCCGACCGCTTCCAGGTGGCGACCAGCACGACGGCGAGGAGCGCCGTCGCCACTGCGCCGGCGCCGAGGTAGCTCGCCCCTGCGTAGCCGTGCAGCGCGGCCTGCGTGACCGGCAGCGCGCTGATCCAGAAGTAGCGGTGCCGCCACCGCGCCGCGCGCAGGAGCGTCACCGCCGCCGCGATGCCCGCGAGCCAAGTGGCGCAGGTGCGCGCCACGAGCGCGGCGTTGGCGGGATCGGCGGTCGGATCGACGCCGTGCTCGACGTGCGGGGCGCCGACGTCCCACGCCTTGAGCATCAGGAAGGCGAGGAAGTAGAGGATGCCGACGCCGAAGTCGGTGAAGGCCGGCCCCGGCCGGTTGTCGGCGGCGCGCCGGTCGAGGAAGGGCACGAACGCCCAGATCGCCATCAAGACGGTGGCCACCGCGAGGCATGCTTGCGGGCCCTCCATGCCCAGGATGTGCGCCGGAAACTCCTTCAGGAGCTGATACATCCAGAGGAAGTACCACTCCGGCTTGATGCCGGGGTAGGCCGGCTTCAGCGGATCGGCCTTGAGGCCGAGCTCCCACTCGAAGCCGGGGATCCCCGGTCCGTAGGGCAGCATCACCGCCAGCAGCGCGAGCAGGTTCACCGCCAGGATCCACAGCAGCACGTCGCGCAGCGCGAAGTTGGGCACGAACGGCATGCCGCGCCGGGTGATCGGGAAGCGACCGGGCGCCTCCGGCGCCCGCGGGTCGGCCGGGGCTGCATTCGCGGGAGAGTGCGGGGCTCGCGGCTCGATCTTCGGGATCGGCTCCGCCATCCCCTGCTTCTGGATGAAGAGCAGGTGCAGGCCGATGACCGCGGCGGTGGCGATCGGCAGCACCGAGACGTGCAGCGCGTAGAAGCGGTAGAGCGTGCGGATCGACACCTCGTCGCCGCCGCGCAGCACGCGCAGCAGCCACTCGCCGACCACGGGGATCGATTTCACCGAGTCGGTGCCGACGGCGGTGGCGAAGAAGGCGAGCTCGTTCCACGGCAGGAGATAGCCGGAGAAGCCGAAGGCGAGCGAGAGGCCGAAGAGCGCGATGCCGGTGAACCAGGTGAGCTCGCGCGGCTTGCGGTAGGCGCGCAAGAAGAAGACGCTCCACATGTGGAAGAGGAGCGTCAGGATCATCAGGTGCGCCGACCAGCAGTGACAGGCGCGGACGAGCCAGCCGAAGGGCACCTTGGTGACGACGTAGCGCATGCTCTCGTACGAGGTCGACTCGCCGGCCTGGTAGTACATGAGGAGCAGGATCCCGGAGAGGATCTGGGCGACGAAGAAGAAGAGAGTCAGGCCGCCGAGGAAGTACCAGAACATCGAGTGCTCGCCGACCGGCACCTCCTTGTGGCGCGCGAAGCGCTCGAGGGCGGCGAGGTCGAAGCGCTCGTCGAGCCAGCGCCACAGGGCGCCGCGCTGGCGCGTCGCCGGCGTCGCGGGGGCGGCGGGCTCGCCGGTCATCGCTCAGGCGCTCTCGGCGCGCGAGACGACGAGCTTGGTGTCGAGACTGCCGGCCACCTTGTAGGCGGCGAGCGGCCGCGGCGGCGGGCCCGACAGCACGCGGCCGTCGACGTCGAAGCGGCCGTTGTGGCAGGCGCACCAGACGATCGACTCGTCGGCTTTGTACTGCACCGTGCAACCCTCGTGCGTGCACTTGGCGGAGAGAGCGCGCAGCTGCGACTGCGCGTCCTGGAAGACGATGACCCGCTCGGCGCCCAGGGCGACGATGGCGAAGCCCGCCGCGGCGAGGTCGCCGCGCGCCTCGTCGCCGAGCTCGGCCTCGCCGGCGCTGCCCGAGGTCGGCAGCGGGCTCAGGTAGTTGAGGATCGGGTAGAGGGCGGTCGCCGCCCAGCCGGCGAGGCTGCCGCCGAGCAGCCAGTTGAGCAGGCTCCGGCGCGACGATGCGACGGCGCCCAACGGCGACGGATCCACAGGTCGGCTCGTCATCCTCTCCCCTCCTGGCCGTGCGCTCCGCCGCGCCTGGCCGCCGGCTTCGCTGCCGGCGGCGCCCCTGCGATCGAGCACCGGATGGCTCGCCAGCCTAGCGCCGCGGCCGCAGCGACGAATCACCTTTTCGGGTAGGTTAGCGCGAGGCGCCCTCCACAGACACGAAGAGCGCGCGGCCCGCCGGCCGTGCGCTCTTCGCGACGACGCCTTCTCAGCCGATCAGGCCTTCGGGTGGCACTGATCGCACTTCGTCGGCGCCTTGGACTCGGCGTTCTTCTTCGCCTCTTCCTTGTGGCAGTTCACGCACGTCAGATGGAAGGGGTTCTTGGTCATCGACATCTGCGAGCAGACCGGCGTCTCCGCTTTCTCCGGCGTGACGTGGCAGGTGCCGCAGGTCTTCACTTCGGTCGCGGCTCCGGCCTCGAGATCCGCTTGCGTGTGATGGCAGGTCGCGCACGCGATGTCCTTGGCGTGCTGGCCGTGGGGAAAGACGA
>Ga0214471_10002199_pt1 | contig 15338 bp, 13 predicted proteins | sample RVTome_5_FD_207665 | JGI IMG/M metagenome (GOLD analysis project Ga0214471, IMG submission 207665) | Soil microbial communities from uranium-contaminated site in the Upper Colorado River Basin, Wyoming, United States - RVT142D155 | ecosystem: Environmental > Terrestrial > Soil > Contaminated >... | reverse complement strand
TGGGCACCCGGTCTTGCGCCAGAAGCATGCGCAAGGGAATTTGCGTGAGAGGCCCGGGGACCCTGGCTTCGGCGTAGACCGCGTACTTGTCGGCCCCGGAAAACAGCAGGCATACCCTTCTCGCATCTAGGATCGCCGACGCGGTAAGCGTCATCCGGGGTTGCCGGGTCGCCGTTCCCGGCACCGCGGCACAGAGACGATCGCGGACATCGAGCGCCGGATCGCCGGGGAACAGCGAGGCGACATGGCCGTCGCCGCCCAAGCCCAGGTAGATCGCATCGAACGGCCCGGCCAGGGCCACCAGACGGGCCTCGCACGCGGCTTGGCCGGCCTCGGGCGAGGCTTCGCCCCCATAAAGAGGGATAAACGCCGCCGCCGCGGCCGGACCTTGCAGAAGATGCGCGCGGGCGAGCCCCTCGTTGCTTTCGGGATGATCGGCCGGAATCCAGCGTTCGTCGGTCAGGGTCACTGTGACGCGCGGCCAATCGACGTCGAGCTGCCGCAGGCGTTCGAAGACCTGCCGTGGTGTGCGGCCTCCGGAAACCGCCAATACGGCCCGGCCGCGGGCGGCAACGGCCGCGCGTAGATTCCTCGCCAAGTCCTGCGCCAAAGCGTCGGCGGCGGCTTCCAGTGTGGCGAAGGCGCGTTCCTCGATGGTCATGTGGACACCGGCCCTTGCGGGTGTCAGCCGGCTACCGGCACGGCGTTGGTATCCAGACCCTCGATGGCGGCGCGGCCCATGGCCAGGATGGCTTCCTCGGCGCTGCCGCCGATGTGCGGGGTGGCCAGGAAATTGGGCAGCCGCAACAATTCCAGATCGTGCGGCGGTTCCTCGGCGAACACATCGAAGGCGGCGCCGGCCAGCCGCCCGTCCATCAGCATGGCCTTCAGCGCCCCCTCGTCGACCAGGCCGCCGCGTGCGGCATTGATCAGCACGGCTTCCGGCTTCATCAGGGCCAAGCGTTCGGCACTCAGCATGTTCCAGGTGCTGTCGTCCAACGGCACATGCAGGGTGACGATGTCGGCCCGGCGCAGCAGGCCCTCGAGGCCCACCGGCTCGACCTGGTGGGCGGCGTAGAAATCGGGGAAATCCAGGATGTCGTGGGCCAGTACGGTGCAGCCGAGGGCGCGCAGAATGGGCGTCAGGTCCTTGCCGATATGGCCGCAGCCGATGATGCCGACCGTGCGCTCCGAGATCTGCCGGCCCTTGCGGTTCTTCCAGATGCCGTCACGGATTTCGAGCTGGGCCAAGGGCACATGGCGCAGCAGCGCGATCATGAAGGCGACGACCAGTTCGGTGACCGAGCGCCGGTTGACCCCGCCGGTCCAGCCCAGCCGTACCCCGTGGCGGGCCATGGCCGCCATGTCGATCATGTCGGTGCCGACGCCGTACTTGCTGACCACCTCCAGCTCGGGCAAGGCCGCGAAAATGTGCTCGTCTAGTTTCTCCAACGCCGTCAATAGCTTGCGCCGCCCGCGGGCGAAGTTGACCAGGCCATCGCCGGACAAGGACGCCCCCTGATCGTTGAACCGGACATCCGAATAGCGCGCCAGCAACTCGGCACGCAAAATCGGATGGGCCGAGAACGACCGGGACGTGACGGCAATAGGCGTATTGTTCTTCATCAATGGTTCCCTTAGGGCCGCCCCGCCGGCGTCTGGAGGCCGATGAGCCGCTCACCAGCGGCCCAACCCACTCCCGGCGGGCATTTTGGTGGCAATATATGAACAAGTTCCTGTCCGGGAAACCCACGGCGCACCGGTGGTCCACAGCGGGCGCAGCGCGGGCGTCCATCGAAGTCAATAAGAGAATTCCATCATAATCTCTTGATATTATTTGATTTTTTTCGAGAAAAGCTCGGCAGCGGCAGGCCCGAGACGGAGTCTGATATGCCGGGTCGGCTTGGGGCAGAGGGGGCCCGGTCGGGGCGGTGCCCGGTCCGTATCCAAGAATTGGGGCCGCGGGGATGCCCAGGCGCTTGGCCGCGTATCACAAGAAATTAAGTGATAGAGATGCGACCTGGTGTCATGCTTGCCGCACGGGAACGGTGAGCCCCAGGGTATCGCTGCATTTCGAGTGCCGATGAAGCAGACCGCCATAGTCCGGCGTCTGTGGGAGATTTGGGTGCTACGTCCGGATGTCGATCGTTAAACAACTTCTGCTGATCCTGGTGTTCAGTGCGATGCTGTACGGCGGGTTTGTCGGCTGGGACCGCTATCTGACGCCCCATGACGCCACGGCCACCAATCAAGGTACCGCCGGCCGCCCGACACCCGTCGAGGCGGCGCAAGCGCGCCGGCAGGTGATGTCGAGCGTGGTCGAGGCGGTCGGGAGCACGTTGGCCCACCAATCGGTCGAAATCATCCCTCTGGCTGGTGGCCGGGTTGAGGAAATCGCCTTCCGCGCCGGTCAGGAAGTGGAAGCCGGCGCCGTGGTGGTGCGGCTCGACGATGATATCGAGCGCGCCGATCTGGCGGAGTCCGAGGCGGCGCTGCGCAAGGCCGATCTGGCGCTGGAGCGTGCCAGGGTCCTGCGGACAAAGAACATCACCACCAAGGCCACCGTCGACGACCTCACCGCCAACATGGCCACGGCCAAGGCGGAGGTGGCGCGGGCCAAGCGGAAACTGGCCGACCGGACCATCCGGGCGCCCTTTGCCGGCGCCCTGGGGCTTAGCCGTGTCGATGCCGGTGCGCGGGTCACGGATTCGACGGTGATCACCACCCTGGACGATCTGTCGAGCGTCGATATCCAGTTCGCCGTGGCCGAGAAGTATTTCGTCACGACGAAACTCGGCCAGCGGATCGAGGCGGACGCGGCGGCCTTTCCCGGCCGCGTATTCATCGGAACAGTGACTGAGATCGACAGCCGTATCGATCCGGTCAGCCGGTCCTTCAAAGTGCGCGCGCAGGTGCCGAACCCGAACCGCGAGCTGCCGGCCGGCATGTTCATGCATCTGCGCATGATCCTGGCCACGGGGGATGCCCTGGTCGTGCCCGAGGAGGCCGTGGTCGCGGAAAGCGGAACCGCCTTTGTTTTCGTCCTCCAGGACAACAGGGCAAAGCGGCACAAGGTTGTCGTCGGCCGGCGTGAATTCGGCATTGCCGAGATCGTCGATGGATTGGACCTCGATTCGCTGGTGGTTACCCGTGGCACCAGCAAGCTGCGCGACGGGATGCATGTGACGGTTGTCGAATCAACGGCAGGGACCGCGCAATGACCCTCTCGGAGCTCTCCATACGGCGCCCGGTTCTCGCTGCCGTTTTCTGCCTCCTGATCATCGTTTTCGGCATCGCCGGTGTGTCCCAGATACCGATCCGCGAACTGCCCGATATCGACTCCGCCGTCGTGACCGTGTCGACCGAGTACACCGGCGCAGCACCGGAAATTATCGATTCGGATATCACCGAAATCATCGACGGATCGGTTTCCGGAATCAGCGGCGTGAAGACGATCGCATCCCAGTCCAGCCGCGGGCGCAGCTCGACCACGATCGAGTTCGAATTGGGCCGCAATATCGATGAAGCCGCCAACGACGTGCGCGATGCGGTCGGCCGCGTGCGCAACCGCCTGCCCGCCGAAGCCGACGAACCGCGGGTCATCAAGAACGACAGCGATGCCGATCCGGTCATGCGGCTGGCGGTGACCAGCTCGCGGATGGATCCGGCCCAGGTGACCGACTATATCGACCGCTTCATCAAGGACCGCATCACGACCATCGAAGGTGTCGCCAACGTCGATATTTACGGCGAACGTCGCGGTGCCGTGCGCATCTGGCTGGACCGGCGGGCCATGGCGGCGCGCAACTTGACCGTCGACGACGTGGAAGCCGCGCTTGAACGCAACAATGTCGAGTTACCGGCCGGTGAAATCGAATCGCGCACCCGCCTGTTCACGGTGCGCCTGAACAGCCGCCTGACCAGCGTGGAACAGTTCCGCGACATCGTGCTGAAGAAAACGGACAGCTATCCGATCCGGCTGGACGCCATCGCCCGCGTCGAAAGTGGCGTGGAGGACGATTCCACCATCGTGCGCAGCAATGGCATTACGGCCATTGGCATTGCGGTCATCCGCCAATCCCAGGCCAACACCATCGCCATCTCCAATGCGGTCCGCGCCGAGATCGACCGCCTCAGGGATGTATTGCCCGAGGGCATGTCGATCAATGTCGGGTCGGATGATGCCATTTTCGTGGCCGCCTCCATCCGCGAGGTGCTAATCGCCCTGAGCCTGTCCCTGGTGCTGGTTGTTCTGGTGATTCTGCTGTTCCTTCGATCGGTGCGCGCGACTTTGATTCCCGCCATCACCATACCGGTCGCGCTCATTGGCTGTTTCTTTCTGATCTACGTCCTTGGCTTCTCGCTCAATGTGCTGACATTGCTTGCCTTGCTGCTGTCCATCGGGTTGGTGGTGGACGATGCCATCGTCATGCTGGAGAACATCGAGCGGCGCCTGGCCATGGGCGAGACGAAACTGCAAGCGGCCGTTCACGGAGCCCGCCAGGTGACGTTCGCGATCCTGGCGACATCGGTGACGCTGATCGCCGTATTCGTGCCGATTTCATTCCTGAAAGGCGCGGCGGGCCGCCTGTTCGCTGAGTTCGGGTTCGTGATGGCCAGCGCCGTTGTGATCTCGACCTTCGTCGCCTTGAGCGCCTGTCCGGCGCTGGCCTCGATCATCCTCAAGGCTCACGCCAAGACCCCGGGACAGGAGGGCAAGCCGCCAACGCCAACGCCAACGCGCATGTCGCGCTGGTACCGGTCGGCTTTGTCCACCTCGTTGCAGATGCCGCTTGTGGTGATCGCCCTCGCTGTGGCGTTTTCCGGGGCCAGCTTGTTGGCGTTCCAATCCTTGCCCCGCGAACTCAGCCCGAGCGAGGACCGCGGAGTCCTGTTCATCCCCCTGACCGCGCCGCAGGGCAGCACACTTGCCTTTACCGATGGGGAGGCGAGGAAACTCGAGGACAAGATTGTCCTCGTCAAGGACGAGCTTGGCATCAACACCATCTTCGCCTTCACCGGCAGCCGCGGCAGACCCTATCGATCCTTCGTGGTCCTGCGCCTGGAGCCGTGGAGCGAACGGACCGTCAGCCACCGCGAAGTCATGCAGGCGCTTGGACCGTTCACCCGCGATATGACCGGCGTGCGCGGTCTTCCGGTCAGTCCCGCCGGCCTGGGCCTGCACGGCGCCAGCACGCCGCTCAGGGCGGTGATCGGCGGGCCCGACTATGAAAGCGTCAAGGGGTGGGCTCAGGCGTTGTTGGAAAAGGCCGAAACCAATGAGCAGTTGGCCAATGTCGAGATCGATTTCGAACAAAACCAGCCGCAATTCAATCTTTCGGTGAACCGCGCCGCGGCCGACGATTTGGGTATCAGCATCGAAACCATCGCGGCAACCTTACAGACCATGTTCGCCTCGCGCGAGGTCACGACCTATATCGATCGCGGCCGGGAATACCCGGTCATGCTCCAGGCGGACGCCAAGGACCGGCAAACGCCGGAGGATATATCCGACATCTTCATCCGAACCGGAGACGGTGCCACGCTGGTGCCGCTCTCGGCGCTGGTGACCATGAGCGAGAGCGCGGAGGCGCCGGCATTGCGCCGCTACAACCGTTTGCCGTCGATCACGCTGGAAGCCGCCCTGAACGACGGCTATGCCCTGGGTACGGCGATCGAATACATCCGGGATCTCGCGGCCGAAACCCTTCCCCCAGAAGCGTCCCTCACCTTCTCCGGCCAGTCGCAGCAATATCTGGAAACATCGAGCGGCGTGGCACTCACCTTCGCGCTGGCAGTCTTGATCGTGTTCCTGGTCCTGGCGGGCCAGTTCGAGAGCTTCATGCACCCGCTGATCATCATGCTCAGCGTACCCCTGGCCGTCGCCGGTGCGATCTATGCGTTGTGGTTCACCGGACTCACCCTGAATATCTACAGTCAGATCGGCATCATCCTGTTGATCGGACTGATGGCCAAGAACGGCATCCTGATCGTCGAGTTCGCCAATCAATTGCGCGACGAGGGCCACAGCGTGCGCGATGCGGTGATCGAGGCTTCGGTGATCCGCCTGCGGCCCATTCTGATGACCACGATTTCCACGGTGCTCGGTGCCGTGCCCCTGGTTCTCGCCTTTGGCGCGGGGGCGGAAAGCCGCCAGGCGATCGGCATCGTCATCATCGGCGGCCTGCTGTTTGCCGGGCTTCTGACTCTGTTCCTGACGCCGGTCCTCTACAACCTGCTCGCTCCCTATACCCGGCCACGCGGATTCATCGAGAAGCGCCTGGCCCAGGAACTCGCGCGGCCCAGCGGCACGCACCTCAAATCGACCCCCCGCGTTTAGCCGGAGCAGACGGTTAAGCATCCCCCTCGGCGGCCAGGTCCAGCATGAAGAGACGCTGGGAATCATCTCCGATCCCTTCGGCGAGAATGAGGCGAAGATCAAGTCACCCGGCGATGGCATCGTCATCGGCCGCACCAATCTTCCCTTGGTGCACGAGGGCGACGGCCTGTTCCATATCGTCCGCGTCGAAGGCACCCAGGTCGTGGCGGAAACCCTCGATTCCTTCATCCCGGAAGAGTCCTATACAGAAGGCCTGACGGCCGAACTGGCCGACGACCCCCTGTTGGCGTGAGCCCCCTGCCCCCGGCCGCCTGGCCGGAAAAGGCTCTAACTAGCCGAATGCCGCGGCCCGGTGATTTTCAACATTGTGTCAAAATTCTGTCGCCGTTTAACGGTTGCTTCATGTTTTTCCTTAACCATGGTTAATCCCCGAGAATCGGGTTCCGAGGTGCAAGGAGACGCGAGCGATGAAGAAACTAGCGTGGACAGCGGCAGCCCTGATTGCCGCGACCTTCGCCCTCGGGCCGGTCGGCGCGATGGCACAGGCACAGCGGCCGGCACAGGCGCAGCAGCAATGCGACGAGCGCACCAAGGTGCTCGGCCATCTCGCCAACAAGTATCAGGAAGCCCCGGTCGCCATCGGCGTGACCAGCTCGGGCGGCCTGGTGGAAGTGCTGTCCACGGGCGACGGCAACACCTGGACCATCATTGTGTCCAATCCGAACGGCGTATCCTGCCTGTTGGCCGCCGGAGAGGGTTGGCGGGCGCTTCGCTTCGACTCGAAGAACGTCGATCCGGGCGTCTAATCCCCAGACCGTACCGGTGCGCCCCGCTTGAATGCCGGGGCGCCGGTAACCGCAGTCCTACAACGCCCATAGGCACCCGCCCCCATTGGCGCTAGCATACCCGCCATTGGTGACGCGTATGCCGAACATCCACCGGTACATTGGGCAGTTGGCCGCAGTCCTGCTGCTCCTGATCGCCCCCCTCGCCGCGGCTCCGGCGTTTGAGGCCGGCGACCTGGAGCGGCTGTGGCAAACCGGCAAGTGCCTCGGCTGCGATCTGCGCGGCATCGACCTGGCCAAAATCTCCCTGCAACGCAGCACCATCGGCGCCGGTGGCCTGGGCGTGCTGGATCTCAGCGGCGCTGATCTGCGCGGCTCACAGTTGCGCCAGGCCCAGCTCAGCCGCGCGACATTGCGCCGCACCGATTTTTCCGGGGCCGTGTTGGACGAGGCGGACCTCCGGCGCGCCGATCTGCGCGAGGCGAATCTGGCCGGGGCCAGCCTGGTGCTGGTGAACCTGTCGGCGGCGCGGCTCGATGACGCCAATCTGACCGGGGCCGCCATGGGCCAGGCCCGTCTCGATGGCACCCGCCTGAACGGCGCCGTCTTGGCCGGCGTGGACCTGAGGCGTGCCATCCTGACGCGGGCGTCGCTGAACGGCGCCGATCTGGCTGGTGCGCGCTTGCCTGGCGCTTTTCTGAGCGACACGGACCTTTATGGTGCCAAGCTGGACCGGGCCGATCTGTCCGATGCCGACCTCAGTACCGCGAGTGGCTTGACCCAGGCGCAGCTCGACCACGCCTGCGGCAACCTGAAGACTCGCCTGCCCCCCTGGCTGACCGTACAACCCTGCGATTGAACGTCGTACCGCCTAGCCGGCGATGCCCAGGGTCGTCTGCAAGGGCTTGCGGCGCACCTTCCAGATGACTGAATCGACGATGTAATGGTGGAAATTGATCGACTGGTAGATGACCAACGCCGGCAACAGCAAGGCGGCCGTGTTCTGCAAGGTGGCATAAACGACTGTAGAGATGGCGAAACAGATGCCGAAATAGAGCCAGACTTTCTGGGGCTGACTGATCCGCGACAGGAACGGGGCTTTCGGGTCGACGCCATTCCGGAAACGGTTGGTGTTGAACATCCAGACAAACACCACGTACTGGGCATTGTGCCAGATGTTGATCACCAGCCAGCCGTAGGTGATGTCGTCGATGAAGATATACGCTGTGCCGAAGATGAGGAAGTGGGTCGCCATGTAAAGGCTATGGGCCAACGCCAGGCGGCCTCGCCACCACGCCAGCGCCCGGGTCGCCAGCCACCAGGCCAGCGACAGCAAGCCAACCGCTTGCACCACATCAACGGCCCATTCCGGCACCGGCAGCACACGCAACTCAATGCCGAGGAACATGCCGGGGTCCTGATACGAGCGGTGCAGAATCCCCCACACCGGCAGGGCCCAGAATACGATCTTCGCGGGCCACTCGCCGTCATTGACCAGGCCATCGGACTTGCGCCGGTAGATCTGCGCCACCCCCCAACTCTGGCGCGTATAGTGGAACCACTGCCAATAGAGGTACAAACTGGCCAGGGCCCAGAGACCAGCCCCGAAGCCGACCATCAGCACGCCGGCGAACACCAGGAACGGCAGCCAGACCACCAGGAAGCGATGGGTCCGGAAGCTCTCCTTGTCAAAGCACAGACGGGTGAAGGTGGCGATCACATGGTGATAGCCCAGCAGCCAGAGATCAGCCATCACCACCAGCACGAACAGCGCCGGGTTCCAGACCACCACCATGCCCGAGACCAACGCCAGGCCGGCGATACCGGCGATGAAGGTTAGATCGAATGAACGGTCCCTGAGCCAGCCCGGGGATACATCGATGGGTTCCGCCGCCAGCGCCATGAAACACCTCTCCTGCCTGGACATCGCGCACGTTTATGTCTTTCCCGGCGCTACCTGCCGGGGCAGTCAAGACTAGCGTGGAAAACCTAAGTTGACGTTAAGGATTCGCATCGGTTTTGAATTAATTCACGTTTATAATCAGATACTTATTTATGTTTTTAAATAATTTGGTTTACGTATCTCAACCACCTTTTCTCCGTTGCAACATCGCCCGCAGGCCGAGGAAGGCGAGATCGTCGTAGACAATGACACGGGTCGGAATGGCCGAAAGATAAGCACTAAATCGGCCCTTGCCCTCAAAGCGGGAGCGGAACGCCGACGCCGCCAGGTAATTGACAAATCGTGGCACGATTCCACCGGCAATATAGACACCGCCGCGGGCGCCCAGGGTCAAGGCCAGATTGCTCGCCATGGTTCCCAACATGGCGCAAAAGGCCGCCAAGGCCGCAACACAGGATGGGCTGGTCCCGGCCAAGGCATGCTCGGCGATCGCATCGGGGGTGTGTGCTCCGGCCGCCTGACCGTCCAGGACCGCAATGGCCTGCACGAGATTGACCAACCCGTCACCAGAAAGCACCCGTTCGGCGGAGACATGGCCGAAGCGGGTTCGCAGATGCGCCAGGATTGCGCTCTCGCGCGCATCCGCCGGTGCCATGGTGACGTGACCGCCCTCGGTGACCAGCACGTGCGGTCCACTAGGCCCAGGGATCATACCGGCCACGCCCAGGCCCGTACCCGGCCCCAGGATGGCGACAGGGGCGCCACGCTGGGCGCGGCCACCACCAACGGTCATCGTATGCGCCGCTGTCAGATGCGGTACCGCCCATGCGACCGCGGCGAAATCATTGACCAGCGTCACATCTCGCAGCCGGAACGCATCCCGCAGGGCGCCGGCGGATATGCGCCACGGGCTATTGGTCAGGCGGACCATACCGCCGGAGATCGGCCCCGCCGCCGCCACAGCCATGCGCAGCGGCAGCGGTACACCGCGCAGCCTCGCGAGGTAGTCGGCCATGGCGGCATCGACGTTGGGAAAATCGGCGACCCGGACTCGCCGGCGCGCGGTAATCCGGCCATCGCGCAACAGGGCGAAGCGCGCATTGGTGCCGCCAATGTCCGCCAGAATGGCCGCGCCGCGCATCCCTGTCCTCCTACGCCGCAGTGACAACCGGTACCGATTCCAACGCTTCCGTGAAGGACTGCTGCCAGGCGGTCACGTCGTATTGCTGCAGCCATTTGAACATGGCCAACCAGCGCTCGTACCGTTCTTCTTTCGGCATGATCAATGCCCGCCGCATGGCGTCCGCCACACTCTCTATATCGTAGGGGTTGACGATCAAGGCATTCGTCAACTCCTCCGCCGCGCCGGCGAAGCGCGAGAGAATCAAGACACCCGGATCCTCGGAATTCTGTGCGGCGACATATTCCTTGGCTACCAGGTTCATGCCATCGCGCAGAGGTGTGACCAGTCCAACCCGGCTGAGCCGAAAGAATCCGGCCAGAGTGCGTTGGGAGAATCCCTTGTTCAGATATCGAATAGGCACCCAATCGTAATCGGCATAGGCACCATTCACATGCCCGATAATGCCTTCCAGTTGCTGGCGAATCTCCACGTATTCAGGCACCTCGGCGCGTGACGGCGGGGCAATCTGCATGGTCGTCACATGGCCGCGCAAGTCCGGGTGCGCCTTGAACATGTGATCCACCGCCTCCATTCGGGCAACCAGGCCCTTGGAATAGTCGAGGCGGTCAACGCCGATCACCAGCTTGCGCCCCTGCAGGCTGTCACCGAGGCGCCGGTTCTGCCGCGAGGTTTCCGCTTGCACCGCATCGCGGGCGACGGTGTCCGTATCGATGCTGATAGGAAAAGCGGCGGCGCGCAGAATCCGGCCAAAGACATCGATCGTGCCATCTTCGTGCACGTCGCCGCCAGCCTCCAGCTCGATGTATTCACCGAAAGCGCGCAAGTCACGGTTGGTCTGAAAGCCGATCAGATCATAGGCGCACAAGGCGCGAACGATGCTTCGGTGATTCGGCAACGCTAGTAGAATTTCCAACGCCGGCCAGGGAATATGCAGGAAGAACCCCAGCCGCTGCTGGCAGCCAAGGGCGCGCAGTTGCTCGCCCATGGGTATAAAGTGATAGTCGTGCACCCATATACGGTCATCGGGCAGTAACAAAGGTTGCAGCCTGCTGGCGAAGAGATGATTGACGCGTTGATAGCCAGCCAGATTGCGGCGCGAGAATTCTGTCAGATCCAGGCGATAATGAAACAAGGGCCATAAGGTCTGATTGGCATAGCCATTATAGTATTCTTCATGGTCGCGCCGCGACAAATCCACGAGAGCATGGGTTGTACGCCCAACCTCAAAGACATCAGGCGGTCCAGGCTCATGGTCAAAGACACGCCCGCTCCATCCAAACCAAACGCCGCCACGCTCGCGCATCGCCGCCTTGATGGCGACAGCCAAGCCTCCCTCGCTACCCGATTTTCTGGTTTTCGCCGGGGCTACCCGGTTGGATACGACGACCAGACGGTTCAAAACGCTTCCTCCCAGGATTTCGACAAACGCATCGCCGAGTTGATCAGTCCGACCATCGAATAGGTCTGCGGGAAATTGCCCCACAATTCGCCCGTAGCCGGATCCAGATCTTCCGACAGCAATCCGTGTGAGTTGCGCGCGCGCAGCATATTTTCAAACAGCTCACGTGCCTCTTCGCGGCGGCCGACCGCGACCAGCGCATCGATGTACCAGAACGTGCATACGATGAACGATGTTTCCGGTGTGCCGAAATCATCTGGCGCCTCATAACGAAACAAATGCGGCCCGCGGCGCAAACGCTCCTCGATCTTGCGTAACGTGCCAAGGAAGCGCGGATCCAAGGCAGGCAGAAAGCCGAGATCCGCCATCTGTAACAGGCTGGCATCGAGATGCTCGCCGCCGAAGCTTTCGACGAAGCTGTCGAGATCGGCATTCCAGGCTTGTTCCAATACGGCCGCCCGAATCATTTCCGCATGGCCACGCCAATAGGAGTCCCGCTCGGGCAAGTGCAATTGCTGCGCGATCTTGGCCAGCCGATCGCACCCCGCCCAGCACATCATGCTGGAATAGGTGTGCACGCGCTCTCGCGTGCGCAGTTCCCACAGGCCCGCATCCGGCTGGTTCCAACGCCGCACCGCTTGATCGCCCAGGGATTCCAACCGCTCGAACAGGCTCACATCGCCGCGCCGAGACAGGCGTTGATCGAAGAAGGCCTGGGTACACGCCAAAATGACGCTGCCGTAACCGTCGTTCTGAACCTGGCTGTAGGCTTGATTGCCCGCGCGCACCGGGGCCATCCCGCGATATCCGGCAAGGTTGGCAACGGTCCGCTCGGCGATCGTGCTCTCCTGGGTAATGCCATAGACCGGCTGTAAATAGCCGCCCTCGGCACCAGCTACCAGATTAGTGATATAGCCGAGATATCCTTCCATGGTACGGGTAACGCCAAGCCGGTTTAGGACGTGAACGACGAAATAGGAATCGCGCAGCCAACAGAATCGATAATCCCAATTGCGGTTTGACCCGGGGGCTTCAGGTACCGACGTGGTCAGCGCCGCAATGATGGCACCGCTTTCCTCGAAGCTGGATAGTTTCAGAGTAATGGCGGCGCGGATCACCGCCTCCTGCCATTCGACCGGCAGAGCCAGATAACGGCACCATTCGCGCCAATAATCATCGGTCTGCTCGTGGAATTCGCCGCCCATGCGCTCCGGCGGCTGGGTCAGGCTTTCGTCGGGTCCGAGAATCAAGGTGACGGGTGTCTCGAGAACAAACGGCACCTCGTCCATGATATAGCTGATGGGCGCATTGGTGGTCAGGCGCAGGGTGTTGTCCGGTAAGACATAGCGGATATGGTTGGAGCCGCGCGTTCTCTCCGGCTGCTGCGCTCCGTATGAAAACGTCGGGCGCAGGCGGATGCGAATGCGCGGCTTGCCTGCGACCGGGCGGATCTGCCGCACTATAGTCATCGGTCGGAAGACACGGCCGAATTGCTTGAAGCGGGGAGCGAAGTCGGTGATCTCGATCGCCCCGCCCTTCACATCGCATAGGGTGGTAACCAATACGGCTGAGTTGCGCCGATAGCTTTGCTCCGACCAGGCAAAGTCGAGCAACTCCACATTGTAGAAACCTTTCCCGTCCGCGCCCTCGCCGGCACTACCGTTGAGCAGCGAGCAGAACACCGGGTCGCCGTCGAAGCGCGGTAAGCAGAGCCACACTACCCGGGCTTGCGAATCGAGCAATGCGGCGATGTTGCAGTTGCCGATCATGGCCAAATTCAGATCGCTCATCCCAGCCCTCCAGCCGGTAGTGCCTTGAGCATGCCCGGCAGCGCCTCCAGCCAATCCACCACCGCCGCCACATCGGCAAGGTGGTAGGTTGCCGCGCTCGGTTCGGCCGGTGCTCCGACACGCACCGAATAGCCGCCCAAACCGTTGACCATGGCAAAGCCATCCTCGTCGGTGACATCGTCGCCGACGAATACCGGCCGCCGACCTGCAAACGGCGCCTCGCCCATGAACGCCGCGATAGCGGTGCCCTTGTCGGCCAAGGGCGAGACGATCTCCAGCATCATCTTTCCCTCCAAAACCCGGATCCCGTCGGCCCGTCTCTCGATGAGTCCAGCCACCAGCCGCCGCGCCGCCATTGCCACCTCCGGCGCTTGGCGGAAATGCAACACCACCGCAGATCCCTTATCCTCCAACAGCACCCCTGCATGCGCGGCTTCAAATACGGCAAAGGCCGCCCGCACATCATCCAACCCGGCCACCACGCCGACTCGGTGCACGGTTCCGGCCGCGTCGCGTCGCTCCAACCCATGCACCCCGGCCGCGGGCAGTAGCAATGGCGCGAATAATTGATCCAGAGTGGCGATGGTCCGGCCGCTAATCAGGGCCACAGCCCCTCCAAACGCCGGCAAGACGCGGCGCAAGGCTTGGCGCAGGCGCGTGCTCACCACCACCGCATCCGGCGTGGCGGCGATGGGCAGCAGCGTGCCGTCCACATCCAGAAACAGGGCCCATTCCGGCGCCACCTGGACAGGCGGGCTGCTATTCGGTTCACGCGGCTTGAAAAGAATGTCGCCGATCCTGTTCGCTGCTTCGACCATAACTTAACCCGGCCTCGCCGGTGCCGTACCTGGAACTCCGCGATGCGGCGATTCGGAACGGCGGCCCAGTATACGATTCGTGGCAGGGCTGACCACCCACCGGGAGCCGGCGCTCCGCCGGCCCGCTGTTTCCCTTGTCTTTTCCCCGCCATTCCGGCGAAATGCCACGTCCCAGGCCACCACCACAGTTTCCATGAGCCATGCCCACCCCACCGCGCGCGACCCGGCCCCAAGCCACGCCTACGTCCCGCCCCGATTTCGATCCGGCGTTCCGGGACCGGCTGCGTGAGCTGTTTCGCTGGCGCCGCGATGTGCGCCGGTTCCGCACCGACCCGGTGGCCCCTGCCCTAATCGATGCGCTGTTGGCCGATGCGGCCCTGGCCCCCTCGGTCGGCTATAGCCAGCCCTGGCGTTTTGTCAGCGTCGAGGCGGTGGCGAGGCGCCAGGCCGTGGTGGAGAATTACCGCCGCTGCAACCAGCAGGCGCTCGGCGCCTATGAAGGCGAGCGGGCGAAACTGTATGCCGGCCTGAAGCTGGCGGGCCTGGTGGAAGCCCCGGTGCATCTGGCGGCGTTTTGCGACGAGGGCACGGCGACCGGCCATGGCCTGGGCCGCCAGACCATGCCCGAGACCCTGCGCTATTCGGTGGTCATGGCCGTCCACACCCTGTGGCTGACGGCGCGAGCGCAGGGCCTGGGGGTCGGCTGGGTCTCGATCCTGGATCCGGACGCGGTGCGGCAGACGCTGGATGTGCAGGCGGACTGGTCCTTGGTCGCCTATCTGTGCATCGGCTATCCGGAAACCGAGCAGGCGGAACCGGAACTGGCCCGGGCCGGCTGGGAACAGCGCCAAGATCCCGCGGCAGCCATCCTGCGGCGGTGATCAGGGGTCGGATCTAGCCGGGAAATCGTCTTACGTGAAGGCGTCGAGCAACGAGCCGAGCATGCGATCCTGCGCCTTGATGGTCGCGACGTTGGCCTGATAGGCGCGCACGGCCTCGATCTGATTGACCACTTCGCGCTCCAGCGACACATTCGGCCGCGGCACCTCGCCGTTCGCATCGGCATTCGGGTCGTCCGGCTCGTAGGACTGATAGGACGGCGGATCGACCGCCACCGCCTGCACCCTGACCCCGCCCCCCGCCACCGAGGTCTGCGCCG
>Ga0214471_10002198_pt1 | contig 15341 bp, 14 predicted proteins | sample RVTome_5_FD_207665 | JGI IMG/M metagenome (GOLD analysis project Ga0214471, IMG submission 207665) | Soil microbial communities from uranium-contaminated site in the Upper Colorado River Basin, Wyoming, United States - RVT142D155 | ecosystem: Environmental > Terrestrial > Soil > Contaminated >... | reverse complement strand
CGGCTGGCTCCTCGGGGGCATCGCCCTCGGAGCCGCCTTGAACGCCATCCGGCGCCCCGTCGCCGATGCGGGCGACTCCCCCGCCCGGGTGGCCGTGCCGGGCGACGGGTCGGGGTCGGCCGGACATACTGCACGACGCGACGTGCGCACCACGGCCAAGACGGTCGCCGTTCGCTTGATGAGGCGCTTCAAGGAGAACCACACCGGCGTGGTGGCCGGGAGTCTCGCCTACTACGCCATGCTCTCGATCTTTCCGGCGGCGATCGCGGCCGTGGCGATCTACGGTCTCGTCCTCCAGCCTGCCCAACTCGAGGCGCAGATAGCGGACATCTCGAGCGCCCTGCCGGCCGAGGCGTCGGAGCTCGTGCTCCGGCAGCTGCGCGAGATCGTGTCCGGATCCGGCTCGAGCCTCGGGATCGCGGCGGTCGTCTCGATCGGAGGCGCGGTGTGGTCGGCGTCTGCGGGAGTCAAGGCGTTGATCGTCGGCCTCAACATCGCGTACGGGATCACCGAGACCCGTAGGTTCTTGGTCTTGCGGGCAACGTCCGTGCTCATCACGCTCGGCTCGATCCTGTTCGTCGTCTCCGCCGTGGCCCTCGCCACGTTTCTCCCGCACCTCCCCGTGATCGGTGAGACCCCGCGGGCGGTCATTGCCTGGCTGAGATGGCCGGTCATCTTCCTCGTCGTGCTGTTCGGTCTCGGGGCCCTCTACAAGCTGGCGCCCAACCGCCCTGCGAGCACATTCCCGTGGCTGAGCGTAGGCGCCGCCGTGGCCGCCGTCGCCTGGGTCCTGGCGACCGTCGGCTTCTCCTTCTACGCCAACAGCATCGGGGACTTCAACGCCACATACGGCGCCCTCGGAGGCTTCATCGTCCTGCTGCTGTGGTTCTTCATGTCCGGATTCGTGGTTCTGCTCGGCGCCGAGCTCAACGCCGAGCTCGAGCATGCCGATATCCACTGAATGCCCCGGCGACGGGGGCGCATGGAGACCCGGGCGCAAGCCGGCCGGGTCCTAACATGGCAAGCGGTAGGTTCCCCGACACCCCTTTCGACCACATGGCACTCCAACTCGCAGATCGCTGGATCTGGGACTTCTGGCTGACGACGGCGGGCGGCAGACACCACGTGTTCTACCTCCAGGCCCCGACGTCGCTGCGGGATCCCGGCTTGCGGCACTTCAACGTGTCGATCGGGCATGCCGTGTCGGACGACCTCCACGGGTGGGAGGTGCTCCCGGACGCCTTCGGACCGGGCTCTGCCGGGAGCTTCGACGACCTGGCGACGTGGACGGGCAGCATGCTCGAACACGACGGCAGGTGGTACATGCTCTACACCGGCGCCGGGAGCGCAGAGGATGGCCACGTCCAGCGGATCGGGCTGGCGACCTCCGACGACCTCGTCACCTGGGTGAAGCACCCGGGTCCCGTGATCGAGGCTGATCCGCGTTGGTACGAGATGCTCGATAGGTCCGTGTGGCGCGACCTGGCGTGGCGCGACCCGTGGGTGTTCCGGCACGACGGCACCTTCCACGCCTACCTGACGGCCCGCGCCAACACGGGCGACCCGAGCGGGCGAGGGGTGATCGGCCACGCCCGCTCTTCCGACCTGGTCGAATGGGAGGTGCTCCCCCCGATCACCGACCCGATGGGGTTCGGTCAGATGGAGGTCCCGCAGCTGTTCTCGCTCGACGACGGGTGGTACATGCTGTTCGCATCCGACACGCAGACGCAGGGCGACGCCAGGAGACACGGCGGAGCGGGCACCGGCACGTACTACCTGAGGGCCGACGACCCTCTCGGGCCGTTCGTCTTGGGGGGATCGGGGGTGCTCCAGGCAGACGAGGCGGGCTCGACTTACGCCGGCAAGGTGGTCGACGGGCCAACCGGCCCTCTCTTCCTGGCGTGGCACCAGATCGACCCCACCGGGCGATTCATCGGAGCCCTCACGGACCCGATGCCCGTCACCGTCTCACCGGATGGTTCGCTCGAGGTCGCGGCGTGATCGCCTGGACGAGAGAGCACGTCGCCGCCATCGCCATGGCGGACGACAACACCATCCCGCACATCCGCCGGGAAGACGTGCACCGCCTCGTCCCCGGCGTCGACTTGTGGGACCTGTGGCCCGTCCGAGAGCATGACGGGTCGATGGCGTCGCTGTGCGGCGGCCAGGTGTGGATCGCACTCAGCGCCCCGGCCGAGGGTGACATCGGGCTGCGCCACAACATCGCCCGCCTCAGGGCCATCGGGTTCGTGGATGGGGCGTGGATCGACATGGGGCCGCTCTTCGAGGAGGGCGGCGCCCTCGGGAGCAGGCAGTGGGCTGGGTGCGCCAGGCTCGACCAGGAATCGGGAGTCCTCACGGTGCTCTACACGGCTGCGGGGCGCCTCGGCGAGGAGGCGCTCACGTTCGAGCAGGTCATCGCGCGCGGCACGGGCGTCGTGTCGTGTGACGAAGGCCGCCTCGTGCTCGAGCGGCAGGGCGAGCACGAGATCGTGCTCGACGCCGACGGGACCTGGTACAAGCAGGCCAAGGAAGTCACCGGCCGGGCCGGCTTCATCGACGCCTTCCGAGATCCCTTCCTCTTCGTCGATCCTGCCGACGGTGTCGAGTACGTGCTCTTCACGGCGACGCTCGCCGGTGCGGAGTCCCAATACGACGGCGCCATCGGCGTCGCCCGCACGGCCGGCGACGCCTTCGAGCTGCTCCCCCCTCTGGCGCACGCCGACGGCGTGAACAACGAGCTCGAGCGGCCGCACGTTGTCCACGTCGACGGCGGCTACTACGTGTTCTTCTCGACACAGCGCCGGACGTTCGACCCGTCGTGCCAGGGCCCCACCGGCCTGTACGGCTTCTACGGGGAGTCGCTCTTCGGCCCGTACCGCCCACTCAACGGATCGGGCCTGGTGATCGCCAACCCGCCCCGCGAGCCGTTCCAGGGCTATTCATGGCTCGTGCTGAACGACCTGTCCGTGGTGAGCTTCGTCGACATGCACAACCTCGCAGGGACGCACCCGGATGACATCGGAGGGGTCGGGTTGCGCGAGTACTTCGGGGCGACCGCAGCCCCGATCCTCCAGATCGAGGTGTCGGGAGATCGCACGAGGCTCGTCGGCGCCCACGGGCCACTCGAGCTGCTCTGACCGGCCAGACCTCCGGTCCGGCTCTAGGGAGCGATCGAGTCGGCGATCATCGCCAGCATTGCCGGGTCGAGCTCGCCGGAGGTCCTCTGCACGACGTTGCCGTCGGCGTCTGAGAAGACGAAGAACGGGAAGCCGCTCAGCCCGAGCGCCTCGCCCGCCGAGTACGCCTCGTCGTCGAAGACGACCGGCGCCGTCCAGTCCTCGTCAACGAGCCACGCACCCGGCGGGAAGTTGCGCAGCTCGGCGGTCGTGCCGGTCGCCAGGGCGATCACGTCGACACCATCCGGGAGGCCTCCCGCGTCGATCCAGTCAACGATGCGGGGCACCTCGGCTTCGCAGTGGGGGCACCAATGGGCGAGAGCTACGACGATCTTGGCGCGGCCGTCCGCCTCGATGGCGACCGCCTCCCCCGACAGCCCCGTACCGGAGATCGACGGCAGCGGCATACCGGATGCCGCATCCGGCTCGCCAACGTACTCCGGCAGTGCCCCGGACACAGCCACGTCGCCGAATGCCACGTCGTTGGCGGATCCGGGCGTCCCACACGACGTCACGACCAGGGCAAGCGCCAGCACGGCGGGCGTGACCCGTCTCATCTGTCTCCTCCTCCGTAGATCATGAGGGCGGCGATGAAGGTGAACCCGGCGAGCGCCATGAGCGGGATCGACACGAAGTGGTACTCCCAGACCCACGTCAGGGTGCACGGGTTGTCGAGGTCGCAGCTCGCCGACGTCAACGAGGGAAATCGCTGCAACACGTAGTGGTAGATCGAGACGAGCGACCCGATCGCAACGACCGGCAGGACGTACCGGCGAACCGAGAGGTCCCGCCTGAGCAGAGCCACCAGCAGCACGACCGACAATGGGTACATCGCGATGCGTTGATACCAACACAGCTCGCACGGCGGATACCCGGCGATCTCCGAGTAGTACAGGCTGCCACCGGTTGCGACGGCTGCCACGATCCACGCCACCGTGAGTGAGTGGGTGCGCAACGCCCTGCCCGCTGCGCCTGCCGGCCGTGCCGCCACAGGCAGGACGGTGAGGGCGCCGATGAAGGCGGCGATGGCGAGGGTCGCGAACAGCAGAGACATCGTCGACAGCCATCCTGCGTGAGCCACGACACGGCGACCAGGGAAGAAAGTCCCCGATGGGATGCGCCCGGCTCAGCCTGCACTACATTGGGTGCGTTACAGCATGACACAAGACCTCGAAACCTCACCGCAGGTTGCAGATTTCGCCGGGCTGGGCATCGAAGACGACCTCATAGCGGCATTGGGCCAGGGGGGCATCCGAGCTCCGTTCCCCATCCAGCTTCTCGCCATCCCCGACGCGCTGGCCGGTCGCGACGTCTCGGGCAAGGCACAGACGGGATCCGGCAAGACGCTCGCCTTCGGGCTGCCGATGGTGCAACTGCTCGAGAAGGCCCACCCCAAGCGGCCACGCGGGCTGGTGCTCGTCCCGACGCGTGAGCTCGCCAACCAGGTCACCGAGGTCCTCACCCTGCTCGCTCGGTCGCGAGGCATGGGCGTCGTCGCCGTCTACGGGGGAGCGTCGATGAAGCACCAGATCGACGCCTTGCGCCGCGGCGTCGAGATCGTGATCGCCACCCCGGGACGCCTCATCGACCTGCTGGAGCGCAAGCAGGTGAAGCTCGACGACGTCCGCATGGTCACCATCGACGAGGCGGATCAGATGGCGGACATGGGCTTCCTCCCTCAGGTGCGGAGGATCATGCGCGAGCTGCCCACGGAGTATCAGACGATGCTCTTCTCGGCGACCCTCGACGGCCAGGTGGCCACGCTCGTCGCCGACTACATGGAGGACCCGGTCAGGCACGAGGTCGAGACTCCGACCCAGACGGTGGCGACGATGGAGCATCGTTTCCTCAAGGTCCACCACATGGACAAGATCAGGGTCGCCGCTCAGATCGCCCGCAGCGCCAAACGAACCCTCATGTTCGTCCGCACCAAGACGAGCTGCGACGACGTCGCCAAGAAGCTGCGCGACGAGGGCGTCGACGCCCGCGCCATCCACGGCGACCTCTACCAGTCGAAGCGAGAGAAGGCGCTCGAGCAGTTCTCGTCGGGGGTGACGCCGGTCCTCGTGGCGACGAACGTCGCAGCCAGGGGCCTGCACATCGACGACGTCGACATCGTCGTCCACTACGACCCTCCCGACGACCCGAAGACCTACGTCCACAGGTCGGGTCGCACGGCGCGGGCAGGAGAAGCAGGCCTCGTGGTCACGCTCGTCGAGTGGGACGAGGTCAACGAGGTGGTTCGGATCCAGCGCAAGGCCGGCCTCAACGTGCCGATCGTCAAGATGTTCTCGAACGACCCGCGGCTCGACGACCTCACCGCCTGGGAGCCCGACATCGACATGGCACCGATGCAGTCGAAGGTGCCCGGGAAGCGTCGCAGGCGGTTCTGACGGATCCTCATCCTTCGGGGCAACCGTGGCCCTGAGGGCGCCTTCCCGGCGATGCTTCCTTCACCTCACGGTCACCTAAGGTGATCGGGCAGCGATCGAAGGAGCCACCACGTGGGCCAGCAGTACCCGGCACCGCCTGACCTGACCATCGACCTCGCCAAGAGCTATTCGGCGACCCTTGCGACGAACCATGGCCACATCGAGATCGAGCTCCACGCCATGGACACGCCCCAAGCGGTCAACAACTTCGTGTTCCTCGCCAACGAGGGCTTCTACGACGGCGTGATCTTCCACAGGGTGGTCCCCGGATTCGTGATCCAGGGAGGCGACCCGACCGGCACGGGCCGAGGCGGGCCCGGCTACAAGTTCCGTGACGAGCTGGAGAAGGCGAAGCCGTACTCCAGGGGCACCGTCGCCATGGCGAACGCCGGACCGAACACGAACGGCTCGCAGTTCTTCATCTGCCTGGACGACGTGGGACTCCCCCACGCATACACCATCTTCGGGAAGGTGACGACCGGCATGGACGCCGTCGACGCCATCGCCTCCCTACCTCGAGCAGGCGAGAAGCCGACAACGGACGCCGTGATCGAGTCTGTGACGATCGCCGAGGGCTGATGGGCCCCAAGGGGCCGAGGTCAGGCCCTGAGCTCAGTCAGATCTCGACCTGGGTGACGATCTCGATGACGTCGTCCGGAGGCAGGCCGAAGTACTGGGCGGCGCTTCGGGCGTTGCGGTGCATCACGGCGAACAGCCTGTCCCGCCAGATGGCCATCCCGGGCCGGGCACTCGGAATCACCGTCACGTCGCCCAAGAAGTACGTGGCATCCGTAGGGTCGAACCCGAAGTCCCGAGTCGCGATGTTCCGCAGCGCTTCCGGTACGTTGGGGTCCTCGAGGAACCCGAAGTGGAGCACCACCTGGTGGAATCCCTCGCCCAGGTCGTGGACCGTCGACCGCCTCGCTCTGGGGACCCTCGGCCGGTGGGCGGTTTCCACGCTCGTCAACAAGACGGTCTGGTGGATGACCTCGTTGTGTTTGAGGTTCGACAGCATGGCGGGTGGAGCGGCGCCGACATCCGGGAAGAGATAGACGGCGGTGCCCGGCACCCTGATCTGCGGGTTCTTGGTTATGGAGTAGATGAACCGCTCGATGGGCAGCTCCGCCCTCCTCTGGTGTGACGTCATCAGGGCTCTTCCCCTGTTCCACGTCGTCATCACCGCGAAGATGACCGCGCCGACCACGAGCGGGAACCAGCCGCCGGCCGGCACCTTCACGATGTTGGCAGCGAAGAACGCCAGATCGATCACCAGGAAGAGCGAGGTCAGCGAGGCGGCCCTTGCCTGGCTCCAACGCCACTTCGACCGCATCACGATGTAGAGCAGCACGGTCGTGATCACCATCGTCGTCGTGACGGCGACCCCGTACGCCGCCGCCAGGTTCGAGGACGAGCCGAACCCGATCACCACCCCGACGCAGAGCACCATCAGGGCCCAGTTCACGCTCCCGACGTAGATCTGCCCGAACTCGCGGCTCGACGTGTGGTCGACGTGCATCCTCGGCAGGTAGCCGAGTTGAACGGCTTGCATCGTGAGGGAAAAGGCCCCCGAGATGAGCGCCTGCGAGGCGATCACGGTGGCGAGCGTCGCCAGCACCACGAGCGGGACCAGTGCCCATTCGGGCGGCATCCGGTAGAACGGATTGTCCACCGCGGCCGGGTCCCGCATCAGCAGGGCGCCCTGCCCGAAGTAGTTGAGGAGCAACGCCGGGAAGACGACTGCGATCCAGCCGAGGCGGATCGGCCGGCGTCCGAAGTGACCCATGTCGGCGTAGAGCGCCTCGCTGCCGGTGACGACGAGGAAGATCGCCCCCAGGGCGAGGAATGCGAGCTTCGGGTGGTCGAGCACGAAGGCGGTCCCGTACGTAGGGCTGAGCGCGGCGAGCACTCCTGGATGCCCGACGATCTGACCGGCGCCGAGCACGGCGAGGACGGCGAACCACACGATCATGACCGGCCCGAAGATGGCGCCGACCGTGCCGGTTCCCCTGCTCTGGATGCTGAACAACCCGATGATGACGACGGCGGCGATCGGGACGACGTACGACTCGAGTGACGGCGTGGCGACACCGATCCCCTCGACGGCCGAGAGCACGGAGATGGCCGGGGTGATGATCCCGTCGCCGTACAGCAGGGCGGTGCCGAACAACCCGAGCACGATGAGGCCCCACCGCAGGTTGCGGCCGGTGACTCCCCGGGACGGTCGCAACAGGGCGGTGAGCGCCAGGATCCCTCCCTCGCCGTGATTGTCCGCCCGCATCACGAAGATGAGGTACTTCACGCTGACGATGAGGACGAGCGACCACGCCATCAAGGACAAGATGCCGTACACGGATCCTTGGTCGACGCCGAGCCCCTCTGCGACGGCGAAGGCTTCTCTGAAGGCGTACAGCGGGCTGGTGCCGATGTCGCCATAGACGACACCGAGGGCGCCGAGAGACAGGATGAGCATGTACTTGCGGCCGCCGCCCGGCTGCTCACTCATCGGCGACCCTGCAAGCTCACACGCTCAGCTTGGCACGTTTACCAAGAGCCGAAGCTCCCTCAGCTGGCGCGCCGCTCCCGGTCGCGCAACCGGCGGCGGAGGCGACGCCGCTCGGCGCCGGTCATGCCACCCCAGATCCCGTCGGTCTGGTTGGTGGCGAGGGCGTACTGGAGGCAATCCTCTCTGACGGGACAGATCGCACATACAGCCTTGGCCGGCGCGGCAGCCTCGTCGTCCTCCCCGATGGGGAAGAAGAGATCGGTGTCGGACCCGGCGCAGGCGGCGTGGTCACGCCACGAGCCATCCGGCTCCCACAAGATGTCCGAGAGCGCCATCACCATGCGCTGTATCCACCCTTCTTGGCTCTTCTCTAGAGCTCCGCTCGAACTCGCAACAAGCAACGGACCGGGTTTGTTCCTTCCTCCCGGTCCGTCAAGCCCGCCTGACCTGGGGTTTCGCGTCACAATTGGCGCTTCCTGGGCCCTGCGACCTACAACGTAACGCGTTCTTCGCGCTTTGGGAAGGGTGAAGCGCCTGTGCGGCAGGAAAAGGCCAGCTCAGCGTGTCAGAGATACTGCCCGGCGCCACGCCCGCCCTCGTCGGTGCCCGCCTCGAGGGCACGGCGGCCGCGCAACTCCTCGAGCTGGCTCCTGGCGGCCACCTGCTGGCTCCAGAGCGAGGCTTGAATCCCGCCGAACAGGCCCTCGAGCCACCCGACGAGCTGGGCCTGGACGATCCGCAGCTCGGACTCCGAGGCCTCGTCGCCGTGCAGCGGCTGGAAGATGGCGTCGAGCTCTTCCTGGAGGTCGGTGCTGAGCGTCTCCCGCAGCTCCTCCATGGCGTTGCCGTATATCTGCGCCAGGCGCCTCCGCCCCGGCTCGTCGACCGGAGACTGCCTCACCTCGTCGAGCATCGCCCTCGTCATGGAGGCGATTCGCAGCAGCTTCGAAGGCTCGGCGACGAACGATCCCGGTCTCGCAGCCTGCGCATCGTCGTTTTCGTCGACGATCTGCGGCTGGAGCGGGGCGGCGTGGCGTTCTGGGGTTGTCATGGCCGCCAGGTTACAAGCGGCGCGGCTGCGGACCGTCGTCCGTGCCGTGGAGGTCCGTCGTGGACGGCTCGACGTGGATCGTCCTCTCACCGTGGACGTGCCGTCCGGCTACCGGCCGATGAGCGGGGTCGTCGACGAAGAGGCGCTCGCCGTCGACGTGGAGCACCGCGGTCCCGTATGCCATCCCCAGGTTCTCCTGGGTGAGCACCTCGGCAGGCGGTCCGCTCGCCACGACGGCGCCGGCAAGGAGGAGGACGTGGTCGGCGTGCTGCGCCTCGGAGAGGTCGTGGGTGCTGATGACGACCGAGCACCCGCGGCGCTGCTCGTCGTGGATGACCTCGTCGATGGCGCGGGCCGACACGATGTCGAGCCCGGTCAGGGGCTCGTCGAGGAGGAGCACGTCGTGGTCCTGGGCGAGCCCCTGGGCGACGAACACCCTCTGGCGCTGGCCACCGGACAGGTCGTGGAGGTGGCGGTCGCGCTGATCGGCGAGGCCCATCCTGTCGATGGCATCGTCGACGAGGGCACGATCCGCCGGGCCCAGCCTCCTGTACCGCCCGACCGTGCCGTAGCGGCCCATCGTGACGACTTCGTGCACGGTCACGGGCAGGGCATCGTTCACCTTGGTGACCTGGAGCACATAGGCGATCCGCGCCTCTGCGCCACCAGGTGTCCGTATCACAAGCGTCCCCGACGCCGGCTCGTGGAGGCCGGCGATGGCGTTGAGCAGTGTCGACTTGCCCGATCCGTTCGGGCCGATGAGAGCGGTGACCGACCCGGCGGGAATCTCGAACGACGACCGGCTGAGCGCCTCGACCTGGCCGTGGAGGAGAACGATGTCCGTCGCCGTCACCATGCTCACGCGCATCGGGAGCACCGCCCTTCGATCTCCAGCGAGTGATCCGTCGGAGTGAACGAGGCTGCGGTGGCGACGTCTCGGATGATGCTGGTGAGTCGTGTCTCGTGTCCTTGGGGAATCTGGATGTCCTCGACCGACCCGCAGTTCACGCAGACGAGGTGGTGATGGTGGCCCGCCAGCCACTCGGCCATCTCGTAACGCGTCAGTCCGCGCGCTCCATGATGCGGAATGACCACGCCGGCCTCCTCGAGCACGTTGAGCGATCGGTAGACCGAAGAGAGCGGCATGCCGAGCTCGACGAACAGCTCGGAGGCCGACTTGGGTCCATCGGCGCTGCTCAGCGCGCCGATGAGGGCCCTACGACCACGGGTGTACCGCACGTCCCGGTCTCGCAATCTCGACTCGATCTGTCGCTCGACGCTCGCCGTTGGCACGTAGCACTCCCCCTGGTATGGTTTCGAACGTGAATGATAACGGTTCTCATTATAGGCAGCAAGTCGAGAGGGTCACACGCCCGACGGGAACACGGCGCGGCGCCTGGCTCCTGGCCGTGCTCGCCGTCGTCGCCCCATCGGCGAGCTGCGGTGGCCCGCCGGACGGAACTGCCGATTCGCTGACGGTCGTGGTGACGACGACGCCGCTCGGTGACCTCGTCCGCAACGTCGTAGGCGAGGCGGCCACCGTCGAGGTGCTCATGCCGGTCGGTGCAGACGCTCACGAATTCCAGCTGTCCGCCGAGCAGGTGGCGAGGCTCGCCACCGCCGACCTCGTCGTCGTCAACGGGCTCGGCCTCGAAGCCAGGATGGAAGACGCGCTCGAGACGATCGACGGCGCCAAGGTCCTCGCGCTGGCGCCGCTGCTCGACCCGCAGCCGTTCGACCTCGACGCCAGCTCGGAACCCTGCGACCCGACGGCGAGCCAAGACGACCACGAAGGCGATGCGTGCGACCCGCACGTGTGGACCGATCCCCTGAGGATGGTCGACGCCGCCCGGATCGTCGGCCGGCGCCTCGACCAGCTCGACCCCTCCGCCGACTTCTCGGCGAGGGCGGACGAGTACGCCGCCGAGCTGATGAGGGCCGATTCGGAGATCACCGAGATTCTGTCTGTGGTCCCCGCCGGGTCTCGCAAGATCGTCACGAACCACGAGGCCCTCTCATATTTCGCGAGACGCTACGAGCTCGACGTCATCGGAGTCGTCATACCGGGGGGATCGACGCTGGCGGCCCCGAGCTCGGCGGAGCTGGCAGCCCTCGTCGACGTGATCGAGGAGGCCGGGGCGCGCGCCATCTTCGCCGAGACGGTCGAGCAGTCGGCGCTCGCCGAGGCGGTCGCTTCGGAGGTCGGGGACGACGTGTCCGTCGTCGAGCTGTACACAGAGTCACTGGGTGAGCCCGGCTCGGGTGCAGACAGCCTCATCGGGATGCTGGTGACGAATGCCCGACGGATCGCCGAGGCACTCGAATGACATGCCGCCACGTTCTCGAGCCATCTACCGTCGCCACCTCATGGACTGGTTGATCGCTCCGTTCGAACTGGCGTTCCAGCAGCGAGCCCTCATCGGAGGCTCGCTGGCGGCGGTCGCCCTCGGCGTCGTCGGGACCTGGGTCGTGATCCGCGGGATGACGTTCCTCGGCGACGCCCTGGTGCATGGCATCATCCCGGGGATTGCCCTGGCGATCCTGCTCGGCTTCAACGTGCTCGTGGGGGCGCTCGTCGCCGCCGTCGTCATGATCGCCGGGATCAACCTCATCCACCGGCAGACGGCGTTCTCGGAGGACACCGGGATCGGCCTGCTCTTCGTGGGCATGCTCGGGGTGGGGGTGATCCTCGTGTCTCGCACCGATTCGTACAGCGGCAACCTGACGAGCATCCTCTTCGGAGACGCCCTCGGGGTCACGACCGGCGACATCGCCCTTCTCGCCGCCGTCGCCGCGGTGACCCTCATCCTGTCGGCCCTCTTCTTCAGGAGCTTCCTGGTGCTGTCGTTCAACGAGCAGAAGGCCGAGCTGCTCGGCTTGCGGCCCAGGCTGGCGCACGTCGTGCTGCTATCGCTCGTCACGATGACGATCGTCGGCTCGTTCCAGACCGTCGGAACGCTCCTCGTCTTCGGGCTCCTCGTGGGCCCGCCGGCGACTGCGGCTCTCCTCGTGAGGCGGGTGCCGGCCATGATGCTCCTCGGGGCAGGCATCGGGATCTTCTCGGTCGCTGCCGGGCTCGTCGTCAGCTATCACGCCAACACGTCGGGATCGGCGACGATGGCGGTCGTGCCGATCGTCCTCTTCTTCTCGGCCCTCGCCTATCGGACCCTCGCACGGGCGGCGTGACTCCCGCACGAGCTCCTCACCGGAGGAAGGAGAGCACGGTGTCGATCGTGTCGGCTTCGGCGGCGTCCTTGTCGTCCCGGTAGCGCTTCACCCTGGCGAAGCGCAGGGCGACGCCTCCGGGGTAGCGGGTGCTCCTCTGGACACCGTCGAAGGCGACCTCGACCACCTGCTCGGGGCGCACGTACACGACATGACCCTCGCGGTTGGTCTCGAGCTCGAGGAAACGGACGGTCTGCCACGCCAGCATCTCGTCGGTCATCCCCTTGAACGTCTTACCGAGCATGACGAAACCGTGCGTCATCGGGTCGCGAGCGCCGAGATGGATGTTGCTCAGCATGCCGCGCCGCCTGCCGCTCCCCCATTCGACACCGAGCACGACGAGATCGAGCGTGTGCACCGGCTTCACCTTGAGCCAGGCCGCCCCGCGCCTGCCCGCCTCGTACGGAGCATCGAGCGCCTTCACCATCACGCCCTCGTGGCCTTCGTGGATCGTGGCCTTGAAGAACGCCTCGGCGACGGCGACGTCACTCGTGGTGACTGCTCGGAAGACAATGGCCTCCGGCAGAGCCGCCCCGAGCCTGGCGAGTCGCTCTCGCGCCGGGAGATCGATGAGATCCGTCCCGTCGAGGTGGAGGATGTCGAAGAAGACGGCCGAGAGCGCCCCCGCATCCTCCTGGGCGAACCGGCCGATCGAGTCCTGGAACGTGAGTGGCCGGCCGGCAACGTCGAAAGCGAGCGCCTCGCCGTCGAGGATCACGGACTCGAGGTCGAGGCGTCTCACGATGGCGGCCAGCTCCGGAAGCCCGTTCGTCACGTCGCGCAGGTTGCGGGTGTAGACCCTCACCTCGTCACCGGCGCGATGGACCTGCACCCTGGCCCCGTCGAGCTTCTGCTCGACCCGGGCAACACCGAGAGCCGCCAGAGCGGCGGCGACGCTCTCGGCGCTCTGGGCGAGCATCGGCTGGACCGGCTCGAACAGCCGGAGGCGGAACTCGCCGAGCCCGGCGACGCCGTTCTCCAGCGCCGCGGCAGCCACGGCTCGAGGCCCGCCGCCGAGCATGACGGCACGCCTCACCGTCGCCGCCGGGACGTCTGAGGCGACGGCTATGGCATCGACCATGATTCCCTCGAGAGCGCCCTGGCGCAGCTCACGAAGCACGAGGGCCCTGAGGAATTCCTGCTCTGTCGCCGTCGCCCTCTCGAACAGCGCCGCCAGGGCGTCGGCGCGCCGCTGCTGCGACCCGGGACCCGAGATCAGCTCGATGGCGGCCAGGGAGGCGTCGACGTCCCCGAGCGTGATCGTCGCCTCAGGGCTCGGGGCCGCATCGACCGCGTATGCCGTTCGGTACCCGACGCCGAGTCGCGCCTGCAACGGCTCACCAGACAAGTAGGCGACCCCGATCTGTCGCTCGTCGGGCTCGAGTGACGCCAGTAGATCGGCGAGCAGCGAGATCTTGGCCTTGCGCGAGCGAGTCGCAGCCACGGCCCTCGACACCTCGACGAGCGTGGTCAGCAGCATTCGCCCATCTTCGCGGTTGCCGGCGCACGCCTGTGCCGAGCAGACGAGGGTGCTCAGGCCGTGACGAAGCGCGCCGTGTGCCAGCCTGTGGCGCCGCTCGGGGCCGGAGGGGTCTCCACGTCGGTCTGGGTCTCGCCCGCACCGTCGGTTGCCCGCACCGTGACTTCGTGGCTGCCGGCGGCGACCACCACGTCTCTTTTCCACTGCACCCATGCGTCGGACGTGAGCGGGCTGCTCAGCTCACACTCCATCCACTCCCCGCCGTCGATGCTGATCTCGACCTTGGAGATTCCCCTGGTCGGCGCCCAAGCGACGCCGGCGATCGCCGCCCCCGACGCGACCAGGGTCTGCCCGCGGTTCGGGACGTCGATTCGCGACTGCGTCTTGATCGGGCCCTGCTTGGCCCAGCCTCGCGGGATCCAGTAACCATCGAACCCGTCCCACGTCGTCAACTCGATCTCCGCCAGCCATTTCGTGGCAGACACGTAGCCGTAGAGGCCCGGGACGATGAGCCTGGCAGGGAAGCCATGCACGGGCGGGAGCATCTCGTCGTTCATGCCAACGGCAACGAGCGCCGCCCTGCCGTCGATGGCCAGTTCGGTGGGGAAACCCGCCGTCCATCCGTCCACCGAGCGGCCGACGATCTGCGATGCGCCGTCGCGCACCCCTGCCTCGTCCAACAGCTCGGCAAGCGGAACACCGGTCCACTTGGCGTTGCCGACGAGTTTGCCGCCCACCTCGTTGGAGACACACGAGATCGTCGTGTACTGCTCGACCAGGTCCCGTCCGAGCAAGTCGTCGAGCGTAAGCGAGACCTGGCGATCGACCATGCCCGTGATCGTCACGGACCACGACTCCGCTTCCGGGCGCGGGATCACGAGTGCGGTGTCGATCCTGTAGAAGTCTTCGTTCGGGACGACGATGGGGGTCAGGCCGTCCACGGAGAAGCTCGAGCCTGCCGGCAGCTCGGGGAGCGTCGACGCCGCCGTAGGGATGCCGATCGAGGTCCTCACCGTCTCTGATCGCCGGATCGTGAGCCAGCGTCCGCCGAACCCGGCCGTCGCAGCCAGAGCACCTGCGCCTGCCACACCCGTGAGGAACCGGCGCCGCTCCGAGTTGCCCGGCAGGCCGTCCGTGGGCGTCTCGACGGCGGACGAGACGTTCAAGAGGCGCTCCATCGCCCACCAGCCTGCCCCGGCCGCCACGGTCATGGTGACGAGCGTTGCCGGCAGCGACCGGCTCGGCTGACCGGTCGCTGCGACGAATCCGAGAAGGCCGAATCCCCCGAAAGCGACGGGGGCGACCCAGGCTTGCCGGGCGGCCGCCATGCCGACGACGACGCCGAGCAGCACCGCCGTGACGGCGATGCCGATCGCCAGCGCACCCTTGTCAGAGGTCCCGAACACTGAGATGGCGAGCTCAGTGACGAAGTGGGGCGACCAGTCGACGATGTAGCTTCCGATGGACGCCA
>Ga0214471_10002196_pt1 | contig 15350 bp, 11 predicted proteins | sample RVTome_5_FD_207665 | JGI IMG/M metagenome (GOLD analysis project Ga0214471, IMG submission 207665) | Soil microbial communities from uranium-contaminated site in the Upper Colorado River Basin, Wyoming, United States - RVT142D155 | ecosystem: Environmental > Terrestrial > Soil > Contaminated >... | reverse complement strand
GGCTCAGGCGCGTAGGGCGGCAGCCCTGGGCGCAGAAGGCGGGATCGAAGCCGAACGCGAACGCGGTGGTGATCGACAGGCAGTCCACCCGAAAAGGCGTGGTCCAGGCCAGGGCCAGGGCCTGGACGGTCGCGGGCAGGCGGGCGTCCACCTCCGCCTTCGCGGTCTCGAAGTCCTGCCGGCTGATCTCGTCGCGTCCCACCGGCAGCGTGACGAAGATCACGTTGGCGGGCGGAATGCCGCGCCGGCGGGCGTAGTAGGCGCCGATCTCCACGCTGTAAGGGTCCGCGGTGTTGACGATCAGCGCGAGCTGCTCGGGACCGATGGCGGCCGCCGGGGCGGGCGCCAGGGCGGCCCAGAGGAGGAGCAGGCGAATGGTCGACGTCCGGATCGTGCGCACGTTCCATCCGCGCCCGGCTTCGGGCGCTCGCCGCCCATACTACACTAGCGCCATGCGCGGGTTCGTCTCGCTGGGCCTGCTGGTGCTGCAGCTCGTGGCGGTCGCGGCGACGCCGGAGGCGTCGGAGCGGGTCATCGTGGCCTTCGGGGACAGCCTCACCGCGGGCCTCGGGGTGCCGGCCGATCAGACCTATCCCGCGCTGCTGGGCGCGCGGCTCCGGCGCGAGGCCTACGCTTACAAGGTCGTCAACGCCGGGGTGTCGGGCGACACCACTGCGGGCGGGCTGCGGCGTGTGGACTGGGCGCTCCGGCTCAAACCCGAGATCGTGATCCTGGAGCTGGGGGTCAACGACGCCCTGCGCGGCCAGAGCCTGGCCTCGGTGCGCGCCAATCTCGACCAGCTCGTGGCGCGCTTTCAGGCCGCGGGCGCCCGCGTGCTGGTCGCGGGCATGCGCCTGCCTCCGAACTACGGCACCCCCTACGCCCAGGACTTCCACCGGCTCTTCGGCGAGGTGGCGCGCGCGCGCAGCGCGCCCCACGTCCCGTTCTTCCTCGACGGCGTCGGCGCCGTCCCCCACCTCAACCAGGCCGACGGCATCCACCCGACCGCCGAAGGCTACGCGATCGTGGTCGACCACCTGTGGCCGTTCCTCGTGCCGCTGTTGCGAAAATAGTCCAAAGCGCCGAAACGGTTGCCCGCGGACTGGGGGAGTGCGGGGGCCATGTCTGGGCCCCCGCATCTGGAGAGCTTGAAGAAGTAAACGAGTGTCCGCTGCTTGCCAGAAACGCCTTTCCCGACTACTATATGGCCGTCGTTTGATGTCTAACGTCGCCACCCCACAAGGGGAGCTCATGACCACACCGACCGGGGAGTTCTCGCTCGAGGCCAAGTACACCCAGGAGCGCGGACGCGTGTACCTGTCCGGCATCCAGGCGCTGGTCCGGCTGCCGCTCGACCAGCATCGCGCCGACATCCGGCGGGGCCTCAGGACGGCGACCTTCATCTCCGGCTATCGCGGCTCGCCCCTCGGAGGGCTCGACCAGACGCTGGAGCGGATGACCACGCTGCTCCGGGCCCACGACGTCGTGTTCTCCTCCGGGCTCAACGAGGATCTGGGGGCCACCGCGGTCTACGGCAGCCAGATGGCGGGGCTCTTCCCGAAGCCCCGGTACGACGGCGTGCTCGGCATGTGGTACGGCAAGGCGCCGGGGGTGGACCGCACCGGCGACGTCTTCAAGCACGCCAACTACGCGGGCGTGGGCAAGAACGGCGGCGTGCTCGCGCTGGCCGGGGACGATCCGCTGTCCAAGTCCTCCACGCTGCCCAGCCACTCCGAGGTCGCGCTGTACGACGCGCTGATGCCCACCATCTACCCGGGCAACGTGCAGGAGATCCTCGACCTGGGCCGGCACGGCTTCATGCTCTCGCGGGTGTCGGGGCTCTGGGTAGGCGCGAAGATCGTCACGAACGTCGCGGACGAGGCGGGCACCGCCGAGGTGGATCCGGAGCGGGTGAGCCCGATCATCCCGGTGGTCGAGCTGGACGGCAAGCCCTTCCAGCACCAGATCAACGTGAACCTGATCCCGCCCTACGGCCTCGACATGGAGCGCACGCTGCACGGGGCACGCCTCGAGCTGGCCCGGCGCTACGCGTACGAGAACAGGCTCAACCGGATCACGGTGCCGTCGCCGAACGCGTGGTTCGGCATCGTCACGAGCGGCAAGACGTACTACGACGTCCGCCAGGCGCTCGCCGAGCTCGGGCTCGACGACGGGGCGCTGCGCCGCTACGGCATCCGCATCCTCAAGATCGGCATGCTGTTCCCGATGGAGCCGCGCATCGTGCGCGAGTTCGGGCGCGGCCTGCAGGAGATCCTGGTCGTCGAGGAGAAGCGCTCGTTCGTCGAGATGTTCTGCAAGGACGTCCTCTACGGTCAGGCGGACCGGCCGCAGGTGGTGGGCAAGCTCGACGAGGAGGAGCGGCCGCTGCTGTCGCCGGTCGGCGAGCTCGACTCCGACCTCATCGCGCGGGCCATCGCCCGGCGCCTCGCCCGCCGCGTCAAGATCGACTCGGTGGAGGCGCGCATCCAGCACCTCGACGACCTGAAGCGCCGGCCGAAGACGCTCACCCTCGCCCGCACCGCGTTCTTCTGCTCGGGCTGCCCGCACAATCGCTCCACCGTGGTGCCCGAGGGCAGCGTGGCCGCCGCGGGCATCGGCTGCCACGGCATGGCGATGGGGATGGACCGGGGCATCATCGGGGTCACCCACATGGGCGCGGAGGGCGCGCAGTGGGTCGGCATCGCGCCGTTCACCGAGACGCCGCACCTCTTCCAGAACATCGGCGACGGGACGTTCTTCCACTCGGGCGGCCTCGCGCTCAACTACGCGGTGGCCTCCGGTGTGAACATCACCTACAAGATCCTCTACAACGGCGCGGTGGCGATGACCGGCGGCCAGCACGCGGCGGGGGCCCTGCCGATCCCCGCGCTCAGCCGGCGCCTCGAGGCGGAGGGGGTCAAGCGCATCATCATCACCAGCGACGATCCCGCCAAGTACTCGGGGGTGTCGGTCGCGGGCAACGCGGAGGTCTGGCATCGCGACCGGCTGCTGGAGGCGCAGTCGATGCTCGCGGCCATCGGCGGCGTCACCGTGCTGATCCACGACCAGCACTGCGCGGCGGAGAAGCGGCGGCTGCGCAAGCGCGGCAAGATGATCGACCCGCAGACGCGGGTCTTCATCAACGAGCGCGTGTGCGAGGGGTGCGGCGACTGCGGCAAGAAGTCGAACTGCCTGTCCGTGCAGCCGATCGACACCGAGTTCGGGCGGAAGACCGCGATCCACCAGTCGTCCTGCAACAAGGACTACTCGTGCCTGCTCGGCGACTGCCCGTCGTTCCTCACCATCGAGGGCGCCGGGCCGGCGCCCAAACGGGAGCGGAGGGTGACCCCGCTCGAGGCCGAGCTGCCCGAGCCCGTGCTCCGGGTGCCGAGCGAGGAGTTCGCGCTCCACATGATGGGTATCGGCGGCACCGGGGTCGTCACCATGAACCAGATCCTGGGCACCGCGGCCATGCTCGACGGCCGGCAGGTGCGCGGGCTGGACCAGACCGGGCTCAGTCAGAAGGGCGGGCCGGTGGTCTCCGACCTCAAGATCGGCTCCGAGCCGATCGAGCGGGCCAACAAGGTCTCGGCGGGGTCCGCCGATCTCTACCTGGGCTTCGACCTCCTGGTGGCCACCGATCCGAGCAATCTGGACAAGGCGGAATCGGGCCGCACGATCGCGGTGGTGTCCACCAGCCAGATCCCCACCGGCCAGATGGTGGTGGACACCGCGGTGCACTTCCCCGAGCTCAGCAGCATGCTGATGAGCATCGACCGGGTGACGCGGAAGGATCCCAACGTCTATCTCGACGCCCAGGCCATCGCGGAGGCGCTCTTCGGCGACCACATGGCGGTGAACCCGATCCTGCTGGGGGCGGCCTACCAGGCGGGGGCGCTGCCGATCTCGGCCGCGTCCATCGAGCGCGCCATCCGCATCAACGGCGTTTCGGCGGAGATGAACGTGCTCGCCTTCCGGTGGGGGCGGATGGCGGTGGTGGACCGCAAGCAGGTGGAGGCGGCGGTCGCCCAGGCCACCGCGCAGGCCGTCGAGGCGCCACGCGCGCTGACCGCGGAGGCGCGCGCGCTGGTGGATCGCGTGGAGGCGTCGGGGGAGCTGAGGCGCCTGATCGAGATCCGGGTGCCCGAGCTGATCGCGTACCAGAACGCGGCCTACGCGGGCGCGTACGTGGACTTCGTCCGCCGCGTGGCCCAGGTGGAGGCGGAGCGCGCTCCGGGCAGCGTCGGGCTCGCGGAGGCGGTCGCGCGGCACCTCTACAAGCTGATGGCCTACAAGGACGAGTACGAGGTGGCGCGCCTGCATCTCGTCGCGGCGCTGGCCGCGCAGCTCCAGGCGAAGTTCGGCCAGAAGGTCCGGACCTACTGGCACCTGCACCCGCCGCTGCTGCGCGCGCTCGGCCTCAAGAAGAAGATCCGGCTCGGCGCCTGGTTCGCGCCCGCCTTCCAGGTCCTGAAGGCCCTGAAGGGCCTGCGGGGCACCGCGCTGGACCCCTTCGGCTACGCGGAGGTGCGACGGGTGGAGCGGGCCCTGATCGGCGAGTACCGGCAGCTCGTGGAGACCGCGCTGGTGCGGCTCAGCCCCGTCACCCACGCCGCGGCGGTGACCCTGGCCGAGCTGCCCGACGAGATCCGCGGCTACGAGCACATCAAGCTCGAGAGCGTGGCGCGCTTCCGGGACCGAGCCGAGCAGCTCATTGCGCGGGTCAACTAAACGGGAGGGCACTCAACGGTGAGACCACTACTGCTGCTCGGTGTGGCCGCAATGCTGGCCGGATGCGCGAGCGCGCCGGCCGACAGGGGACCGCTCTCGGCGGAGGCGACCCTCAAGGACAAGGACGGCAAGCAGGTGGGCGTGGCGACGCTCATCGAGACGACGGAGGGCGTGCGCCTGGCGGTGACCGGCTTCCGGCTCCCCCCGGGCGCGCACGGGCTGCACATCCACGCGGTGGGGCTGTGCGAGCCGCCCGAGTTCACGTCGGCGGGCGCGCACTTCAACCCGGGCGGCAAGCAGCACGGCCGGATGAACCCGGCGGGCGCGCACGCGGGCGACCTGCCCAACCTGGTGGTGGCGGCCTCGGGGCAGGGCGGCCTCGACATCACCACGAAGGCCATCACGCTCAGCGCCGGCCCCAATTCGGTGCTCGACAAGCCGACCGCGCTCGTCGTGCACGCCAATCCCGACGACGACAAGACCGATCCCACCGGGAACAGCGGCGGCCGCATCGCCTGCGGCGTCATCACGAAGTAGTCGCGGCCGGGGGGCTAGCATCGCGGGCCGGGTCGTCCAGGACCCGGCTCGTTTTGTGTCGGCGGCCGCGACCGGGAAGCCTCCAAAGTGACTGACCGGAATCGGCGGACCCAGTAAGGACATCGCGCTCGCGCCCACCCTCGCGGGTGCGCGCGATGCTTGCGGAAGCTCGGGATATCGTCTAGGCTCCTGCCGCGGATGAGCGCGCGATTGCTCGTGACGAGCGCGGGGAGCGGGGCGAGCAGCAATCTCGTGCGGAGCCTTCGAGCCGGCACCGCGTCGCTCACCATCGTCGGCTGCCACGACGACCAGTTCATCCTCAAGAACTCGACGGCGGACCGCAACTATCTCGTCCCGCCGCTCTCGCACCCGAGGTGGGCCCGGGCGCTGCGCCGGGTCGTCGACGCGGAGAAGATCGATCTGGTAATCCCGGCCAGCGACCGAGACGTCGCCGCGCTCTCGCGCGTGAGAGGCCGACTGCTCGGTCGTCTCTTCCTTCCGCGGGCCGCGACGGTGGAGCGGTGCGGCGACAAGTACGAGCTGACCGAGTGGCTGCGGGCGCGCGGCGTCCCCGCGCCGCGCACGTATCGAGTGACGGACCTGCGGCACCTCGAGCGTATCTTCGACCGGCTGGGGAACCCGTCCCGCGCGTGGTGCCGGATCCGCGCGGGCGCGGGCTCGCGGGGTGCGGCGCCGGTCGCGGGGCCGGGCCAGGCGCGGAGCTGGATCACGTACTGGCGCGACATGCGCGACGTGCCGGTCTCCGCGTTCACCCTGTCCGAGTACCTGCCCGGCCGCGATCTCGGCTGCCAGAGCCTCTGGAAGGACGGTCGCCTGATCCTCGTGAAGACGTACGAGCGCCTGTCGTATCTCGGCAGCGGCAGTCAGCCGAGCGAGGTGTCGGCGGTGGGCGCGCTCACCAAGACCGTCTGCGAGCCGGGCGTGGTCGAGATCAGTGTCCGGGCGCTCCGGGCGGTGGACCGGAAGGCGTCGGGCGTGTTCGCGGTCGACCTGAAGGAAGACTCGAGCGGGGTCCCCCGCGTCACCGAGATCAACGCGGGCCGCTTCACCTCCGGCACCAACCTCCTCGACCTGACCGGCAAGCACAACATGACCGCGGTCTACCTGCAGCTCGCCCGGGGCGGGGTGGTGGATCTCCACGAGGAGTACGAGGGCACCGAGCACCACTACATGCTGCGGGACGTCGACGCCGTCCCGCGCATATTTCACGCCGATGAGTTCTTCGACGGAGTGGAGGACGCCCGCGGTTAGGGGCGAGCGCAACGGGGCAACAGACACCGAAAGGAGTCGGACGCCATGTTGATCCAGGTCAGCCAGACCACGAAGAAGGGGCGCACCACGATCCGGTTCTCGGGGACGCCCAAGAGCCCCCAGACGCGAGCGCTCCTCGCGCAGTTCAAGAAGGGAGTGAGGGCCATTGAGAAGAAGTGGAAGGCGCACGCCGCCGCCGCCAAGAAGAAGGCCGCCAAGGCCCGCCGCCGTCCTCGGTAGCGTCGAGCTGGACGGCCCGATCGGCTCGCACGCCCTGGAGGCGGTCCGGCTGGAGATCAGGCGACTGGCCCGGTCGTGCGGCCTGGACCTCGTGGATGTCCAGGTGGAGACGCGCGAGGAGGGGACGTCAGGCTAGCGATCGGGCCTCGGCCTCCGCGCGCTCGAGCCAGAAGGGAATCTCGAGCTCGCGGAAGGCCGTGATGCCCGCATCGAAGAGCTGCCGGGCGCTCGCGATCCGGCCCGCGCGGCACTCGAGCCGGGCTCGACTCACGTGGCAGTGCGCCAGGAGCGGGTGCATCGAGAGCTCCTCGGCGAGCGCGGAGGCCTGTCGAAACGCGGCTTCGGCGGCCCCCGGGTCCTCTGGCGCCCGTCGTGCCACGACCTCGCCCAGGAGGTGCAGGGCGTAGGCCTCGTGCCCGCGCTCGCTCCTCTCGCGGGCCATCTGTAGCGCCCGCCGGGCCGCATCGTCCGCTTCGTCGAGGCGGCCGGCGAGGAGATACGCTTCGCCCAGCCGCATGACGATCAGGGAATGCCCGCCCATCCTTCCCATCGCGAGGCCTTCCCGGGCTCCTTCCTCGAGCAGGGAGATCGCGTCGCTCGATCGCCCGGCCAGCGAGTAGGCGGCCCCCAGCGGGCACGCGATGAGCGGCAACGCCACCGGCAGATTCAAGGTCCGGCAGAGGGCGAGCCCGCGCTCCAGGGTCTCGATCGCGGGCCCGACGTCGCCCTTCAGGAGGTACAGCGTGCCCAGACCGCACGAGGCGAAGATCAGGCTGTAGGCGTCATCGGCGGCCTCGGCGAGCCGGATACCCTCGTCCCCGTAGACCAGCCCCTCGCGGAAGTCTCCCAGCTCGGCGAGGCAGTAGACCAGGTAGATACGGGAGAACACCGGCACGAGGCCGGCGAAGCGCACGTCCTGGCCGAGCGACGTGCCGGGCAAGGCCTCCACGCTCTTTTTGAGGACGTCGGCCGCCTTGCGATACTGGCCCCGGGCATCGTAGGCCGAGCCCAGGAACATGTTCGCGACGACCCAGAGGGGAGCCTCCCGCAGCCGGTCGGCGAGCGCGAGCGCCCGCTCCGCCAGTTCCACCGCGAGATCGAGATGCCCCATCAGCCGGAAGAATTGCGCCATGAACGAGAAGACCCGGCCGAGCCGCCGCGGATCGTCGAGGGTCCGGGCGAGACCTTCCGCCTCCCGCAGCAGCGCGAGAATTCGCTCGGGGTCTCCGAGCGGGTGCAGGGAATTGCGGAGCTCGAGCCTCAGATCGATGGCCTGCTCGAGGCGCGCGCGATCCTCGGGCAGGTGCACGAGGGCCCCCAGACCCTGCTCGAAATACGCGACCGCCTGCAGGTGGGCGGAGCGCGCGGCGGCCTTGGCGCCGGCCTGACGCGAGTACTCCACCGCCTTCTCCCAGAGCTCCCCTCTCGTCGCGTGATGGGCGAGCCGGTCGACGTCCTCGAGTAAATGGTCGGAGTGGATCGCCTCGATGGCCAGGACGATGCGGGCGTGAAGCTGACGGCGGCGCTCCGCTCGCAGGCTCTCGTAGGCGACCTCGTGGGTGAGGGCGTGCCGGAAGCGGAACTTGACCTCCGGGAAGCTGGCGATCTCGTACAGGAACTCCGCCGCGCCCAGGTGGCGCAGCGCCTGGACGAGCGCTACCTCGGGCAGCTGGGCCACCGCCGCCAGGACCGGGAGCGGAACGTCCTTGCCGATGACCGCGGCGGATTGGAGCAGGGCGCGCTCGGTCTCGCCGAGGTGCCCGATCCGGCTCAGCAGCACGCCCTGCACCGTGTCGGGGACCGCGAGGTCACCGGCCAGGCTGCCGCGGTCCTGGATGGACCGCGCGAGCTCCTCCAGGAAGAACGGATTGCCCTCGGCGCGGCTCAGGATCACCTCGGCGACCGCGTGGGGAAGTGACACCCCGGGCAGCACCGAGCGCGTCACCGTGAGGCTGTCCTCGTTCGACAGAGGAGGCAGCGAGAGCTGAGTGGCGAACGATCGGTTGGCCCAGGGCGGCTCGTAGCCCGGTCGGTGCGTCACGACGAAGAGCACCGCCGCGCCGGGAAGCCCGTCCACCATGGACGCGACCAGCTCCTCCGACGCCTGGTCGATCCAGTGGAGATCCTCGATGACGACAAGGAAGGGCTGGCGCTGGCTGGCGCCCAGCGTGATCTGGCGGAGGGCCTCCGAGACGGCGGCCTTGATCGTGTCGGGCGCTACGAGCTCGAGTCCCTCGGTGCCGTCCTTGTATCCCAGGAAATCGAGCAGGTAGGGGGTGAGCTTGCCCGGATCCATTCCCGCCCGCTCGAGCGTGTGCCGGATCTTCTCGCCCGCGCCCACCGCGTCGTCGGCCTCGCCGATGCGACAGACGCCGCGGATCAGGTCGAGCACCGGCAGATAGGGGATCGTGCTCCCGTAGGAAAGGCAGCGCCCCTCGATGTAGGTGACCTGTTCGGCGCTCACGCTCTGGCTCAACTCGTACACCAGACGGGACTTCCCGATTCCGGCGTCCCCGACGATGCTGACGAGCTGCCCCCGACCGCGGAGGGCGGCTTGCAGCCGGCTGTGCAGCACCGCCATCTCCTGGTGGCGGCCGACGAAGCTCGCCATGCGTCCGGCCGGTGCCAACCCCGGCCCTTCGCGTCCGACGAGGCGAAACGCGGTCGGAGACCCGTCCGGCGCGCCGACCGCGACAAGCTCGAACCGGCGCTCGAGCAGCGCGCCGGCGGCCGGGCTGGCGAGGATGCTGCCGGCCTCGGCGGCCGCGATCAGGTCGTCGAGCACGGCGGCGCCCTGTTCCTTCGCCTCCTGGTCGATGTGGACCAGACGCCCCGCCTGGGCCACCATGGCCTGCGCCGCGTGGATGGCGATCCGGGTCGCGAGGGGGGCGGGGGAAGCGCCGCGAATGCGCTCGACGGCCCGCTGGATCGCCATCGCGGCGTGAGCGGCGCGCCGCGGCGCGTCCTCGATGGGCTCCACGCCGAAGGCGGCCTCCAGGGCCCGCTGCCCGAGCGCTTCCACTCGTCCGCCGAAGCTCTGAACCTTCTCGATCAGCGTCTCGAGCGCGCGCGCGGCGTCCGAGAGGACGTCGCCGGTCTCCGGCACCATGAGCACCACTCGCATCAGGGCGATGCGGCGGCGATCCCAGCGGACGGTGGGGAGCGCCGTGCGCGACGCCGGCGCCGGCGTGGATCCGTTCGCCGACGGCGCCGGGGTCGGGCGCGCGGCGGTCGGCGAGCGCACCTCGCGCTTCACGGCGGCGGCCCCGCCTTCCCGCAGCCCTAGCTTCTCCATGCGAGCGCGCAGGGTGTTGCGGGAGATGCCGAGGATGGCCGCCGTGCGGGAGATGTTCCAGCCGGTCTCATCGAGGGTGGCGCGCAAGTGCGCGCCCATGGCGTCCCCGAGCGAGACCGGCCGCACCGGCGCGCCCGGGCCGGCGGCCGGCGCGGCTCCCGGCGGTGGGCTCGCGTCGCCCAGCTCCAGGTGCTCGCTCGTGATAACGCGCTCCTCGGTGAGGAGCGCGACCCGCTCGATCACGTTCGACAGCTCGCGCACGTTGCCGGGCCACGGGTAGGCCATCAGCCGGTCGCGCGCATCGGCGGCCAGGGTCTTCACCGGCAGGCCGTAGTCCGCGCAGACGCGCGCGAGGAACCGCTCGGCGAGGAGCAGGACGTCTTGACCGCGATCCCGGAGCGGAGGCAGGCGCAGCGTCAGGACCGCGAGCCGATGGTAGAGATCTTCCCGGAAGCGCCGCTCCCGGACATTGCCCTGGAGATCCGTGTTCGTGGCGCTGATGATCCAGGCGTCCGCGGGCTCGGAACGGGTGCCCCCGAGACGGCGCACCACGCGCTCCTCGATGACGGTCAGCAGCTTCGGCTGGAGCGCCTCCGGCAGCGATCCGATCTCATCCAGGAAGATGGTGCCCTGGTGCGCGGTCTGGAAGAGTCCGGGCTTCGCCTTCCGAGCGTCGGTGAACGCGCCGCGCTCGAAGCCGAAGAGCTCGGACTCGAGCAGCGTCTCGGGAATCGCCGCGCAGTTCACGTCCACGAATTCGCCGGCGGCGCGCGGCCCCAGTCGGTGGATGAGCCGGGCGACCAGGCCCTTACCCGTCCCGGTCTCGCCCTGCAAGAGGATGGTGGGAAGCCGCCGGCCGGCGTGCTGGCGGCCCGGGAGCCGCCGGACGGTCTCCCGCACGGCTTCCATCGGGGCGCTCCGACCCAGGAGCTCGCTCCAGGGATCCATCGCGCGGCAAGGATTACCTAGAAGCCCTTACTGGTCAAGTCACTGGTCAGATTCTTACCACCCGGCAATGGATCTATTGTCCAATAGCTTGATTTTATTTATTTTTTTGACTGGCATTCGACTTGCCCTGTGTAGGGGCATGTTCCTCCACATTCGACCCTGTTCCCCGCCTCGCCAAGGAGGCTGACATGCCCGTGATCGGTACGCCGTCTTCCATGCCGCTCCGACTTCTCGCACCCATGAATGGCGCGCCGGCGATCCTCGGGGATCGGGTCCGCGCCGCGGCGGCGGTCCGGCGCGCGGGCATCTTCGCCGGCTCGGTCAGTCGCCGCGCGCTGTCCGGGCTGCGCGCCGATCCACGGCAGGCCGTGCAGCAGGACTCGATCCACTGCCTCGTGTGCGGCGGTGTCTTCCGCCAGCTCACGAATACGCACCTGCGGAGCCACGGGTTGATCGCCGACGAGTACAAGCGGCGCTTCGGATACAACCGCGGTCGGCCGCTCATGTGCCGCGCGCTGCGGCGGCTCTACGCCGACCGGGCGGTGAGGAATGGGCTCGCCTCGCGCATCCGCCAGCGCCCGATCCTGGCGCGGCCCGAGCTGCGGCGCCAGGGCGGGGCCCGCACGATTGCGCTCGAAGAGCTGCTCACGCGCCGCGAGGTTCGGCTGGGCCTCCGGGAGCCGCACGCCGCGTTCTGAGGCGCGGGGCCCCGCGCCCTCGAGGCCGCCGGCCTCATGCGGGAACGCGCCGCGGGCCGGGCGGTCGCAGTTGCCGGAATCGGAGCGCTGTCGTATATTCTCAATACTTTCCGACTCCGGCTGCACTCGCGACCGCCCCGGCGTTCTCGCGGATGGGAACCCCGATGGGAGGAACTCCAATGATGCGCTCCCGCTGCATGCTCTCGGCGCGCGCGGTCGGCCTCCGGCACCTGCGCATCGCCTTTCGCCACATCCTGCCCAACACCATCGGCCCGTTCATCGCGCTGTGCGCCGCCCGGCTCGGCGGCGCCATCCTGGTGGAGGCCGCGCTGTCGTTCCTGGGCCTGGGGGTGCCCGAGCCGTCTCCCTCCTGGGGCCGGATGCTCTCGGTCTCCGCGGCGGAGTACGCGCAGAGGGCGCCCTGGCTCGTGCTGTTCCCGGGTCTCGCCATCAGCCTCGCCGCCTTCGGCTCCAACCTGCTCGGCGACGCGCTCCGCGACGCGCTCGACCCGCGCCTCCGCGGCGCCTAACAACACACCGAGGCGAGCAATTCGAAGGAGGGGCTCCCGATGAATGCCGACGACCTCTGCTGGCTCCCCGCTTCCGAGATGGCGCCGGCCATCAAGCGTCGCAAGCTCTCCCCGGTCGAGGTCATGAAGGCGGTGCTCGCCCGCATCGAGCGCCTCAACCCGCGCCTCAACGCCTTCGTCACGCTGACCGCGGACCAGGCGCTCAAGGACGCCCGCGCCGCCGAGCGCGCGGTGATGAAGAAGGGCGCCACGCTCGGTCCGCTCCACGGGGTGCCGTTCTCCACCAAGGACCTCGTGATCACCAAGGGCATCCGCACCACGTTCGGCACGCGGCTCTTCGCCGACAACGTGCCGGCCGAGGACGCGCCGATGGTGGAGCGCCTGCGGGCCGCGGGCGCCATCCAGCTCGGCAAGACCAATACGCCGATGATGGGCTGGATCGGGGCCACCCATAACCTGCTCTTCGGCATCACGCGCAACCCGTGGAACCTCGACCGGACGCCGGGCGGCTCGAGCGGCGGGGCGAGCGCGGCGGTGGCGGCGGGGATGGGTCCGCTCGCCATCGGCACCGACGGCGGCGGCTCGATCCGCATCCCGGCCGCGCTGGCCGGCATCTACGGCATCAAGCCCACCTACGGCCTCGTGCCGATCTATCCGTTCAGCGCCGCGTGGGGGCTCTCGCACATCGGCCCCATGACCCGCACGGTCGCGGACGCCGCGCTGATGCTGAACGCGGCAGCGGGGCCCGATGCCCGCGATCCCTTCTCGCTGCCGGGCCCGCGCGTGGACTACGTGAAGGCGCTAAGGGGCGGGGTGAAGGGGCTGCGGGTCGCGTGGACCGCCGATCTCGGCTTCGCCAAGGTCGTGGACCCCGAGGTGGCCGCGGCCTGCGCGCGCGCGGCGCGGCGGTTCCGCGAGCTGGGGTGCCGCGTCGAGGAGGTCGCGCCGAAGTGGCCGAGCCCGCAGGCGGCGTGGAGGACCATGTTCCTGGGCGGCATCGCCGCCCGCCTGGGCTCCGCGCTGCGCGAGCGGCGCGACGACATCGATCCGGGGCTGGTCGCGATCGCGGATGAGACCCGGAGCTGGAGCCCCACCCAGTTCGTCCAGGCCTGGTTCGAGCGCCTCGCCTGGGAGGAGCACCCGCGCCGGCTCTTCGAGCGCTACGACCTGCTGCTGACGCCGACCATCGCCTGCGCGGCCTTCAAGGTCGGCCTCGACGGCCCCAGCGAGATCGCGGGCACGCCCACCGGGATCTACGACTGGATCCCGTTCACGTATCCGTTCAACATGACCGGCCACCCGGGCGCCTCGGTGCCCTGCGGGTTCACCCGCGACAAGCTGCCCATCGGGCTGCAGATCCTGGGCCGGCGCTTCGAGGACGCCACCGTGCTCCGGGCCTCGGCCGCGTTCGAGAAGATCGCGCCCTGGGCGCATCTGCGGCCGGCCGTCTAGCGACGGTAGGGCGACCCGGTCAGCTATCTTCACCCGGTCAGCGATCTTCGGTTTGCGGTACTGCATTTGATCTTAGGGTGGGCGGCTCGCGCCGCCTGTGTTTTTTAGCGCGCTGTATCTGAGATTGGACGTCTCGAAATGTGGGCGTTGCGGGCACTGGTCTCGATGGCCAGGCTTGGCGCGTGGACCGGTGGCGCTCGCGCGGCGGGTACTCGTTGGTGGACATGCTGGTGGCGCTGGCGGTCGGCGGCGGGATGCTGGCCGCCACCGTCACCCTGCTGCACCTGGGGCTGCGCGCCTGGGTCTGGGGCGCCGCGCGGGTCGAGGCCCAGCAGTCGGCCCGCTATGCGCTCGAGCGCATGGCGAGCGAGCTGCGCGAGGCCGGGTACGATCCCACCGCGGCCGGCATCGCCCCCGTCGTGGTGGCCGAGCCCGCCCGCGTCGCGTTCCAGCGGGACGGGAACGGCAACGGGGTGATCGATCCGACCCGCGAGCGCGTGACCTACGTGCTGCGGGCGGGGGAGTCTACCCTGCGCCGGGACGCGGGGGGCGGGGCGCAGCCGGTGATCAACGGCGTGCGCCGGTTCCATCTGACCTATCTCGATCGCGAGGGCGCGGAGTCCACCGATCCCGCGGCGGTGATCGCGGTGCGGGTCCGCCTCGAGGTCGGCGGCGCCGGCGCGGGCGTGCTCATGGAGACGCAGGCCACCCTCCGCAATCGGCTCTGGTAGAATGACCGCCGTGCGTCGCCGATTCGCCGTCGCCGCTCTTCTCGCCTTGGCCCTGGCCGTCCCAATGGGCTGCGAGACCGTGCCCTACACCGGCCGCCGGCAGATCCAGCTCGTCTCGCCGAGCGAGGAAGCCCAGATGGGAGTGCAGGCCTTCAAGGAGATCGTCGGCAAGGCGACCCTGTCCACCGATTCGCAGATCAACGCCATGGTCCAGCGCGTGGGCAGCCGGATCGCGGCGGTGACGGATCTCGGCTACCAGTGGGAGTTCCGCGTCATCCAGGACGACAAGCAGGCCAATGCCTTCGCGCTGCCCGGCGGCAAAGTAGCGGTCTATACCGGCATCCTGCCCATCACGCGCGACGAGGCCGGCCTGGCTGCGGTGCTGGGCCACGAGATCGGCCACGTGCTCGCGCGTCACGGCGGAGAGCGCGTGAGCCAGCAGATGGGTGTGCAGACGGTGACCCAGGTGCTGGCGGGCATGGCGAGCAGCAATCCGGCGACGGTGCAGCTCGTGAGCGCCGCCCTCGGCGCGGGCGCCTCGGTCGGCGTGCTGCTGCCCTGGGGCCGCGCGCAGGAGTCGGAGGCGGACCACCTGGGCCTGATCCTGATGGCCAAGGCCGGCTACGATCCGCGCGCGTCGCTCGATCTCTGGAAGCGCATGGCCGAGGCCTCCAAGGGCCAGCGGCCCCCCGAATTCCTCTCGACGCACCCCTCCGAGGCCACCCGCATCCAGCAGATCGAGGGTTGGCTGCCGGAGGCCCTCACGTACTACCGCCCGGCCCGCTAGGGCCCGGCGCCCGCCGCCAGCTCCTCTACCTGCTGTAGCCCCGGCACGGCCACCCCCAACCCATGGGTCCGGGGTGGGTCTGAATGGCCTTGAAAATCTTGGAGTTTTCCCTTGACACCCCTAGCGACC
>Ga0214471_10002195_pt1 | contig 15353 bp, 20 predicted proteins | sample RVTome_5_FD_207665 | JGI IMG/M metagenome (GOLD analysis project Ga0214471, IMG submission 207665) | Soil microbial communities from uranium-contaminated site in the Upper Colorado River Basin, Wyoming, United States - RVT142D155 | ecosystem: Environmental > Terrestrial > Soil > Contaminated >... | reverse complement strand
CGAAAGCGAGGATCGCACCTCCTCGGATTATGCCGACATCAGAGAGAGGAAAGTCGCTACCGCGGCGCTTGCGGCAAGCGCACCGGCAGGCCTACGCGGCATAATCCAGAAGTCGGCATAGTGGTCGTTATGCCGATATCGGCATAAGTGCCAGAGGTCGGTTGCATTGTTGGGGCCGAGGTAGACGTGCGCCGCACCTTCTTTCCAACCATAGAATGCTATTTCGAACGCACCCATGAAGTCCTTGCGCGTGAGCACAGGATGTTGCTTGTCCCACACGATTCCCTGGCTGAAGTAGAGGCCACACGCTGCAAGCGGTGCGGGATAGTTTCCGATGTTTGCGTAGCCGCCCCAGATGTAGAAACCCCGTCCCGGCAGCAGCGCCCTGGCCATGTTCCCGAACCAGGCCAGCAGCATCTCGTCAAATGCCTCGTCGCTCACGAAGTCGTTGGCAAGCGGCCTGTCCTTCGGCCGGAGCTTCTTCGATGTGGCCTTGGCTTTCTCGGGGTGCCGTGCGAGATCGAGCTTCTGGTGATGGGTGCTGCCCGTGAATGACGAGAGCCCGGCGGCGATCGCGTTGTTCGAGCGCGGCTCGACCTTCACGTTGTAGGGAGGATCGGTGTTGACAAGGTGGATGGGAGCGCCGGAGAGGAGGCGATCGACGTCACTGGCGCTAGAGCTGTCCCCGCAGAGGAGCCGGTGATGCCCAAGGACCCAGAGATCTCCGGGACGGGTCGTCGCCTCGTCGGGCGGCTCCGGGACATCGTCCTCGGTAATCTCGACGTCTCCCTCGAGGTCCGCTTGGATCTCGTCGAGGAGCGTGTCGAGGTCCTCGGGCGAGTATCCCGTTCCCTCGAGCGCGTCCTCAGCTCGTAGCTCTTCGAGCAACTTCGCCAGGGCCTGATCATCCCACAGCGCGAACTCGGCCGTGCGGTTGTCGGCGATCGAGTAGGCCACCGCCTCGATGTCGGCTCCCTCGAACCAGACGACGGGGACCTCGGTCATGCCGAGAGAGCTGGCGGCCTTCAGTCTCGTGTTGCCGGCGATCACCTCACCGGAGGGTCGGGCCACGATCGGCTGTTGCCAGCCGAAGCGATTGAGCGACGCCGCGACGTGGGGAACGGCCTCGTCGTTGAGGCGGGGGTTGGCGGGGTTGAGCCGCACTCGATCGATGGGGACCCACTCGATGCTGAGCCGGGTCGTGTCGTCGTCCATGCCAGTCACCTCCGGAGGGGGTAGGGAATGAGCCTCGGTTGTCTCGGAGGTGTCTTTGAGGTGATTGGCCCCCGCAGGGGCTGCTTTGAGGTGGCTCAGACGTCGTCGCTATTCTAGCACATTGGCCTTGCCTTCTTCCGTCCGTCGAGGCTCCCTGTCGCTCCCCGTTACCGCGTGTCGGAGCGGGAGGAGGGAGCGCCGCGATGGACCACCGCCGAGACCGCCAGACCCACGACGAGATCCGGACCAGACGGCTCGTGCTGGTGGACGGGGAGGATCGGCCACGGGTCGCGCTGGAGGTCGTGGCAATTGGTGACCCCCGGAACGGCGGGGTAAAGGAGACGCCGAGGATCTCTCTCCTCACGGAGAAGGGGAGAGCAGTCCTGATCCTGGAGATCGACGCCCACGGCAACGCCCGGGTCCAGGTTGGCGATCCCGACCGGGGGCCGCTGGCCGAGGTCGAGCCGGGGGTCCTGCTCCTCGGGTGGGGAGGGAACACGCGGGTGGCCGTCGTGGCCCGGGAGGATGGGGGTGTCCTCCACCTCTGCGACGAGCACGGGGGACCGGTGCTCCGGCTGCCGGAGGAGGAGTAACCCCGGCCCTACTTTCTCTTCCCCAGGAACCGATCCAACGCGGCCCCCGGCTCCACCCCGCAGGCCCTGGCCCAGTCGCAGAACTCGGCCACGTCAACCCGCCGGTTGCCCGACTCGCAGTTGTGGATCCATGACTGGGGCTTCTTGAGCCTCTGGCCCAGGTCGCGCTGGGTCAGCCCGGCCTCCTCACGGAGTGCCCGGAGAAGGGGGAGGAGTCGGCGGTACTTGCGCGAATGCTGGGCCTTGGTCGCCATGGCCTGGGAAGGATCGCGCTCCCGGCTCTTGACACGAGTTGCGTGTCAGGAGATCTTCGAGGCTTCGGGGAGGGTTCATCGGAACTGCTGAAGGAATGGGAGGCGATTAGGTTGAGCACCCTCGAGCAGACCCTCGACGACGTCCGGCAGCGCATCACCCGCCATCAGGGGTCGGCCTCCCTCAACGAGGAGAACTCCAAGGCGACCCTCATCGAGCCCGTGATCCGCGCGCTGGGATGGGATCCCGAAGATCTCGAGGAGGTGCAGCGGGAGTACAAGCGGAAGCGCCAGGACAAGCCCGTAGACTATGCCCTCCTCCTGCTGCGGACCCCGAGGCTCTTCATCGAAGCCAAGGCACTTGGCAAGAACCTCGAGGAGAGAAAGTGGGCAAGCCAGATCATGGGCTACGCGGCGGTGGCAGGCGTCGCCTGGGTCGTCCTCACCGACGGGGACGAGTACCGGCTCTACAACTCCCACGCGACGGTGGCCGTCGAACGCAAGCTCTTCCGAACCGTGCGCATCTCCGACCCGGCTACCCACCCCGAGGACACCCTCCGCCTTCTATCCCGCAAGGAGATGGAGGAGAACCGGATCGAGGTCCTCTGGAAGGCCCACTTCGTCGATCGCCAGGTGCACGCCGAGATGGTCAAGATGTTCGGGCCCGACCCCGACGGCTCGCTCCTGCGCCTTCTCCGGAAAAGGGTCGGGGGGCTTTCCACCCGCGAGATCCGGGAGTCGATCCAGCGGGCCCAGATCCAGGTGGACTTCCCCGTCATGCCCGCCCCCGCGACAGGCCTCCGGCTTGTCGGCAAACGGCGGCCCCCACAGACGCCCGCGCGGTCCATCCAGCGAAGCGCAGTCAAGCTCCAGGACCTCATCTCGGCCGGGGTTCTCCGGCCTCCCCTGGATCTCGAGCGCGAGTACAAGGGGCACCACCTGGAGGCCAGAATCGAGACAGACGGTTCGGTCAATTGGGGCGGCGAGAGGTTCAGCTCGCTCTCGACGGCCGGGGGAGCAGCCCGCGCCTCGGTCATCGGCAAGAAGAAGAACGGCCGGTACCCGCAGACCAACGGCTGGACCTTCTGGCGCTACCGAGATGGCGGAGGGAAGCTCCACGAGGTCGAGGACCTCCGTCAGAGGTTCACGCCGGGCTCAAAGAGATCTGCGGAGTAAGCAACTGTCCTTCGGTTCAATGGCGACAAGAGTCTCCGGCTATGCCAATCGCAGCCCGCCGTCCCGTTGCCCTCTAGGAAAGCTCCGCGAGGAACTGAGTCGCCCGGGGCACGTCACCAGACTCAATCCACCGGGGCGTGCTCCGCTGGATCGCAAGCCGCCCACGAAGGTCACCAAAGGTCCTTTGCATCTCCGGCGACAGGACCTTCAAACGACGTCCGCTCCGATCAACGCTGTCCGTGCTAATCAAGACGGGTCGCTCAAGGAGCCGACTGCCACTCCCGCCCTTCACCAGGACGAGATGGCTCCGCTGTCTGCGGAAGACCGTCTCGTGCCGCACATGGAAGTTCGCGTGAAAAAGGCGGTGAAGCTCCTCTGTCTGGATACCAGGTGCGAGTCCAGCCCACTCCACGACGAAGTAGCCAACAATGTAGAGGGCTGGATCGGCATGGCAATCGTAACCCTCAAGCCCTGAGTAGAAGACGAGGTAGTCACCCCGTTCTAGGTTTCGCAGTACGGCCTTGGGTCTCGTCGGATCCCCGTAGGTGAACGTCTCGAACTCCGGGTCGAAGTGCATGGGCTGGTCATGCATCTTCGCGCGTTTTCGTTCAGGGAAGTACTCGACGAGCGGCCTCCTTCCCCAGGAGTCGAGAGTGTTGCCATAGGTCCTCTCGTCAACGCCGGGCCCACCGAATTTGTCCGGGATATGCATGAACTGGAAGGTGCCGTCGGCAAAGAGGGGCGCATGGATTCCACCGGACCCGGTGTCGATCCCAACCCGGAGAAGGACGACGTTCACTCCACATCCTCAAGCGAACCGACGAGGTCGAGGACGGATGCGTACTTGACCTGCCCGCGGCCGAGCTTCCGTCCCTTGAGAATGATCGACGGCGATCGGAAGAGGAAGCTGAGCCCGGCCTCCCCTGCGAGGAGGGCTGCTCGCTTCCCCCGAGCCACGTAGCAGATGTCCTTGTGCCACTCGCCATCGGCGGCGTGAGAGTGGCGATCACAGGGTGGTTGATAGCTCGAGGGATCGAGTGCGTCGCCAGGGCCCGCGGCCTCTCGTGGCCGATAGATATCCCCAAGGAGATGACGATCGGCGGCTTTCGCCTCTCGGACGGCATCGGGTAGAGATCGCCAGAGATCGAGGTGAGACTCTGCGGCCTGCCCGACCCGCATGAGATAGACCAGTGGGTTTCCCATTGGCGAGAGCGCCGACCGGGCGAATCCTGCGATCCAGAGCCCCACCCATTCCTGCGGAGTTCGGTACGTGCGCAAATGGTGTTTGCAGGTGCAGAGGGTGATCAGCCCGCCCTCCATGTTCGGAGCCGTTCCTCGCTGGCGAAAGAGGCGCTGGCTGTCCAGACCGACGGTCCTGATCACGTAGACATAGGCGGGGCTTGGGGGCACCTTCGCTACCCTGGCGCGCAGGTCGGCCAGGGAGAGGTCGATGCCAAGAGAGACCGGGGCCGAGCCGTCCGGCAACTGAGTGCTCGCATCCGAGGTGCATCGCTGCTCCATGCGAGCCAGCGTACCCGGAGCGGGGGTAATGGTTCCAGGGGTGGCGCTATTCTGCTGGTGGTCACCCGATCGCAGCCCGCAACCGGTCCGGGGAGGTGCGGGCGTAGATCAGAGTCGAGGCGATCGAGCGGTGCCGGAGGGCGGCCTGGACCAGCGTGACGTCGCCAGTCCTGGACAGCATCGCCACCGCAAATGCGTGGCGGCAACTATGCGGGGATACGGCCCGTGTGATCCCGGCCGCCTCGATGGCCTTCCGGAACCTTCTCTGGACGTGCCTCGGGCAGAGGGACCACCCCGACCGTGAGCAGAAAAGCGCCCCCTCGGTTCGCTCCTCGACCCAGTCCGTGAGCATGCGCGTCACCTCCCGGGAGATGGGCAGCCGATCGGGCCGGTCGCCCTTGCTCGATCGGATCGTGACCTCGCGGGCCACCAGGTCCACGTCCTCGACCCGCAGCGCCAGGGCGGAGCCGAGCCGGATCCCCGTCCCAAGCATGACCCTCACCAGCGCCGCGTCCCGACTGGCCTCGTAGGTGTCGTCCCGGTCGAGGACCTCGAGGAGCCGTCGCTGCTCGTCGTCGGTGAGCGCCCGGGGTGGTGGTGGCGAGCAGAGCGCCCGCCGGAGGAGCCGGGTGGGGTTGGCGGGGATGTAGCCGGCCTCGTGGAGGTAGGAGAAGAACCCCCGGAGGCTTGATCGCATCGCGTTGACCGAGGTGCCGACCTTGGCTGTTCCGTCCGGCCGGCACCGGGCCGCGGGGGACGCGACGAAGGCCGCTATGTCTCCGTGGGCGATGGCCACCACGTCGAGGGATAGCCGCTCCGCCGCCAGCCAGCGGGCCAGCGCGCGCACATGCCTCCGGTACTGGCCGATGGTGTGCACGCTCCGCCCGTCGGCCTCGAGCTGCACCAGAAAGAGGTCGAGCGCTTCCTCGATGCTCATGGCGGCCCTCCCTTGCCATCCCCCGCCGTGCATGGCCTGATGGTCCGTTGCCACCCAGCGGAGGCCCAGCCATGATCGATCGCAAGCGCGCGTCCCTGCCGACCGGACCCGTCCGGGTCTCTCGCGAAGTCCTCGACGGCCTCGAAGCCGTACGCGAGTCCGGCCTCACCAACATGTTCGACCGGCCCGTCGTGATCGAGATCGCCGAGACGATGGGGTTCACCGAGACGGCACGGTGGATCCAGGCGCACCAGGAGCTCTACTCCGCCGGCATCTTCCGGGGATTCGAGGCCGAGAAGGGCTGATCCCGCGCTCATGGGAGCCCCTCGATTTCGGCCCGGTAGCGCTTCATCGCCTCCAGGTGCCGGGCCTCCGTTGCCTTGGCCTCCTCCCGGTATCGCTCCCACGCCTCCAGGCGTCGGTGCGCGTGACCTTCGGCCTCGCCACGCTCCATGAAGATGACGGGGTTCGAGTCGCAGAGAAGGCCGCCCTGGAACTGCCTCTCCAGCCCGCGGAGGGTCGTCTCGAACAGGATGTCGTCGGTAGTCGCGCTGTCACCGATAGGGTCGGCAACAACCCAGAACGGGGTGTCGGTGTCGATACGCATGGGTCACTCCTTGTCCTGGTCATCGGTGAAGACTTCGCACGCACAGTCCTCGCAGAGGCGATCGTGCTCGATGTCCTCCGCCTCCTCGGCGGTGAGCTCCACCGGGTCGCCGTACTTGTCCCGGGCAACCAGCACGGGATCCTCGTCCTCCAGGATCGCGCCGCAGTGGTCGCAGAAGTCGTTGGTGATGATCATGACTACCGTCCCCTCTCCTTCTCCGCTCGGAAGGCTTCGAATTCGTCCGGGGGTAGGATCGCCTTGGCAACCAACCAGAGGGCATCGATGTAGGCGTTGCGCGCGGAGTAGAAGTGGTTCGAGTCGGTGTCATTCTTGTCCGCCTCCGCCTGGAGGCGCATGAGTTCCGCGTCGTGGACCCTCGCATCGAGGATGCGGATCAGCTTCTGGCGGACCTCCTTGGGTGTTTCGCTACTCATGCTATATGTCTCCGTGGGGAGGCCGGGACGCTTCGTCGCCCGCGACCTCCCCGGGGTTGTCGTCACTCCTTCTCCGTCGTGGTGGTGGGCAGCGGTGCCTTCGCGATCCGGTTCTCCTCCTCCGCCCATTCGAGCGCCATCCGGAGGACCCGGCGCGTCTTGTCGATCGTGACCTGGGTCTTCGGCTTGCCGTTCTTCCGCATGGTCACCGCCGGGCTCTCGAAGAAGGCCGCCACCCGTTCGGGCGTCAGGTCCGCGATTCGCGTCTCGGGCCCCAGCTCGCGCTTGGCGATCCCGAGGTCCATCGAGTAGGAGAATTGCGTGGCCAGCGACTTTCCGAGGTCGCCGAGGTGGCGAAGGTAGGCCTCCGCGAGGCGCGTCACCGTCATGTCGGGCTCGGTCGGCTCCGAGGGACGGTTGGAGAAGCGCTTCGGCGCGGACTCCTTCTTCTTGCGGCCCTTCGCCGGTGCGTTCGCCCTCTCCGCGATGGCCTTGCAGGTCTCGCAGGCCAGCTTCATGCCCTTCTCCTTTGCCTCCTTCGCCGAGGCGCGGTCGATCGGCTTCCAGTGCTCGAAGATCCAGGTGTCCGAGCCCGGGTAAGGGATGTGCTCCTCGCAGTTGATCTGCCCGCGCTCGTTCCAGTAGAGCCCCGCCTTCACCTTGGCGCGCTTCTTCGCCTCCATCTTCGCGCAGCCCTCGCAGACCGGTGCCTCGCCCTTGTTGTGGAGGCGCAGGCGCTCGGTCTTGGAGATCTGCTTCCACCCCGTGCCGTAGTGCTCCGACCCGGGTCGGATGTGTGCGTGGTGCGCGCAGGCCACCCGTCCGTCCTCGTGCCGGTAGAGGATCTCGCCCCTCTTGCGGGCCGCCTTTTTCGGAGTCGCGATCTCCGGAGTCCCCTCCGTTTGGGTAGCCGTCGCCCCGTCAGCCTCGCCGTCGTCGACAAGGCCAAGGGTGATCCCGGTCACCTTCCCCTTCTCCGGTGGCGGCCCAGGTTCGCCCGTGGGCGCGGGATCCGGTTCGGGGGGCACCGCGTTGGCATCCGGGGCCTTCTCGCGGGACGGGGCGCTACGTCGCGCCCTTGGGGCCTTGGTGGCCTTCTCGGTCTTCTTCATCGTCTTCTTGGCCATGGTGTGGCTCTCCTGTCGTTGCGCGCCCACCATCGGACGCAGGACAGGATGAGCCATCGAGGCCGGGGGGAAGGGAAGGGGAATCCGGAGTGAATCTTTGAGGGGAGGCTCAACCCAGATGGTCCGTTAGAATGGTTCACTTGTGGCGCATGGCCGGGCGTGAGATGAGGAGTTTCGGCGAACAACGGGAGCAAGAGGACTGGCGCACCCGAGGTTCGGTATCTTCGGAGCGGCTTCATGGAGCAGAAATACGACGTGGCTCTCTCGTTTGCGGGCGAGCAGAGAGAGCAAGCTCGCGAGCTTGCCAGTTGCCTTCAAAGGAAGGGATACCGCGTATTCTTCGATGAGTTCGAGAGGGCGGAACTCTGGGGAGTGGACCTTCCGTCGCGGCTGAAGGTGGCCTACCAGGATGAAGCACGCCACTGCGTCATGTTCATCTCGAAGGCATACGTGGAAAAGGACTGGACGAACTTCGAGCGGAAGGCGGCGATCATGCGAGCCATCAGGGAACGGAGCGGATACATTCTTCCCTTGCGACTCGATGATTCCGAGGTGCCCGGACTGCCCGACGGCTTGGGCTACGTAGATCTTCGAGAGATCACCTTGCACGACGCATTCGACCTCTTGTGCAAGAAAATCGGTAGTCCGATCGCCACGCAGTCACCAAGCGCCCTGCACCGCTTGCGAGCACATCCCGCTGACTTCCTATTCCTGGTTGTCACGAAGGCAAGCGGAACGCCGAGAGTGAACCTGCGCTGTCACCTGCTGAACACTGGCGATGCGGCACAAGAGATTCGCGCGATGTCGCTCCGGATACACGATCCGGACGGTTCGTCGATCGCGTACCGTTGGGGACTCCTCTACGATCAATCGGGATCCGTCCAGACGAAGATCTCCGGTCCATCCCCAATCGAGATGCCGCCAGGAGAGAGTGGCCGATTGCTCGGCATTCAGTTCGTCGCCCCCTCGTCGATTCACGAATACAGGTGGAGCACGGGCAGGTATCGGCTGGACCTGGTTGGATGGGCAGCGGCCGATCAGCGTCAAGAGGTACTCCAGGAGACGCTCGAGGCGAGCCTGACCGACTTTGAGGAGGAGCGGCTCCGAGAGTGGGCCATGGCTGCGCCTGAGAAATGGACCGCGCTTCTCGATCCTGATGAGGCGGTTGCCATTCCAGCGACGATCACGTCGGCTTCGGCCTAGTCTCGCACAAAGTGCCCTCACGCCCTCTCATCATGATGGAAGCACGATCCGGACCAATGACAGCCTCCGGTCTGTCCCTTTGGGAAGGGGCGGACCGCTTCCACTTCTCGACCTGGTGGTCGCCCGACCTCGGGCACTGGATCGCGTTCGACCGGATCACGATCTCCCCACCCCATGGGACCACCGGCAGCGCCACTTCGAAGAGCTGCTTGCAGTCGTGGCAATGGAGCGTGACCGAGGGGTTGTCGAACCTCTGCCCGTCTCCTCCCGACGTGGTGGCCGCGAACCCGCAGACGGAACAGTGAAACCGTGCGAGCTTCCCCATGGTGAGTGCCTCCGGGCCCTTGTGCCCATGTGCGTCCTCCATGGTAGCCGCGCCTCCACGCGGCCGGAAGCGGGCCTGTTCCGTCCCCGCCCGTGAGATCGGTGAGTTCCGTGAGTTGATTCCAACGGGTCCCGGGAAAAACGCCTGCCCGGGAGGCCGTCGTCGCTACGCGTTTTTCTCACGGACCGAGCGGAAGTGACTCACCGATCTCACCGAACTCACGCGCCGGGCCGGAGTCGGTCCCTGTCGAGGGGGCAGGAGCACCCTCCTTGACTCCGGGCCTGTGGCCTTTGCTCCCCGGAGCCAGTGTTGGCGGGCGCGTTTGATGGGCTCTCGACGCCCACGGCGCTCGACCAAGAGCTCCCCCGGAAACTGGTGGAAACCGTCCGAAGCCTCCAGGGGGCGGAGGTATCAACCAGTTTCAGACAGTATTCCCCGGCTCACTCACGCGTGACCCACCGCGTGATCCCGGTGCGCCTGCGGCCGCGTCGCCACGAGCCCACCGCTGCTCTTGCCGGGAGTCCTCCTGGCGAAGCCCTTCGAGCATCCGACGTCTCCGGGGAGAGGCCGATCCCGCTCCGGGCCGCTACCAGCCCCGATCGGCTCCCGGGGTCATCGCGGGGACACAGCGGGGACAGTTTCGAGGGGCTCCGGGGACACATCGGGGACATTGCGGGGACATATCGGGGCGCTTCCAATTGGCACGGATCGGGCCTCTTGATCCTTCGTAACATCCATGCGGGTCTATGACTTACGGAAGATGCGACCGCCCGGAATCGCGCGGCCCGATTGTCACCGGCAATCTACCTAACATCCATGCGGAAGGGACCGATTTCGCACGTAAGTCGTAACAGGGTAGCACGTTCCGCCATGCCGCCCTCTTTGCAGGAAGTCCCAAAATGCGCTCAGTGGGGACGTTCCGGGGACATCCCGGGGCGTTTTTCGGGTCGGGAGGCCCCAGCTCGAGCCAACCTTCGTGGTCTCCGAGGTGGTGCCACCGCATCTGCGCGAGGCCGCCACCGGGGACCCTCCGGGGACGGGAGCCGGGTTCGGGTGAGCCATGCGGAGGCGGGTTCCCGGGGGGTGGCTGCGGGGACCTCCAGTGGCGCTCTCACAGCTCCGGAGTGGGGCCGGTCGGCCATCCCTCCGGGGACGCCTGGCGAGCAGCCCGTGGGCGGCCGGGGACGCCTGGAGACCCCCCCCATCGGGGACGTTCCGGGGCGCGGCCCGGCGATCGGATCGGTGGCCAGCGTCGGGGACCGCCACCAGGGCCCGGCCATCCCGAGGGTCCCGGGCGGGGACGTTCCGGGGCGGGGAGGTCGCATTGAACCAAGCATGCGACCAGGAGGTGGGGATGAGATCGCCAGGGATCGGCAACTCGCGGTCAGGTCGCATGACGGGGGTAATGGGCGGCGGGATTCACGGATCCTCGCCGAGCAGGCCTCCGTAACAGAGGCGCTCGGCATCCGTGAACCCCCGGCCGATCCCGCGATCCGTTGCCCGGAGGAGCTCGTCGGTCATCCGCGAGCCGTCCCGGCGAAGGAGGCCGTCAGGACCCGGCTTCCGTCCGGATCGGAGCGTTCCCGAGTGACCCCGGAGGATCGCGGCGTGCGCCCCTCGAGATCCCAGATCCGGGCCGTCTTGTCGTCGGAGGCGGTCACGATGCGATCGCCGGATCGAGAGAAGGCGGCGGTCTGGATCGCGCCCCCCGTGGCCCCGGAACTCGGTGATCAGAAGCGCGCGGGCGGCCTCGATTCCGGTCTGGCGGCGGAAGCGGGTGGCGGCGGAGTGCCGCAGCCGGTGGGGCGTCCAGGCTAATGAGTCGACTGTGACAGTGTAGACGTATGTAACTGCAAGGCACGAAAAGCACTTAGCGCCGCCAATCGCGCACTCGATCGCCCAGTTCCCGTCTCCGCTGGACTTTCGCCGCTTGAAATGCAGACCACCGGTAGCTACTGTGGGTGCACCAAGGGCTATGGAGTATTCTGCGTTATGGTCCGCTCCAACGGGTTAAAGGAGGGTAGTTTGATGCGAGTTACATTGCGCCTGCGCGGCCTAGTCGCAACGTTTGCCGTGCTTACGTTGGTTACCGCGGCTTGGAGTACCAACAAGGTCAACTTGACAGATGGCGGCAGCTGGACGGATGTAAGGAATAGCAGCGGCAGCGATGTTGCCGACGTCGACGGCCATTCGACGACTTACGAATGGGAAGCGAGTAGCGGACCCATTCCTACGCATACTGGCACCTGGAACCCGAACAATCAGACGTACTATTGGGGTGAGCCTCCTGAGGAGCACTATATGTTCTTTGAGCCGATCACTGGCTGTGGGCACAGTGACTGCTTCAAGTACACTTCAGACCTCGGAACCGGAGAGATCCACGACGACTACGCCTGTCACCAGGAACCGTAGTCGTACAGCTCCACGGAGCGGTAGCCTTCGCAGTTGTGGCACAACCGGTGTGTGAGAACCGGCTGCTTCCCCGATGACCGTCGAGGGGAAGCAGCCGGTTTGTATCTACTAATTGCCTTGCAGAGGCTCATAGTGAACCAGCGTAGCGGAGCGCGTCGCTATCTAGGCTTGGCAGGACTCGGTGTCGCTGTTGTCCTCGTTCTACTGGTCATCGCGCTACGCGAGACCGAAAGGCCACTAAGTCCTCCCTCTGCGCGAAGCGCGGAAAGCGCCCAAGTCCCGACTGCTGCGCTTCGCGCCAGGGGTCCTAGCCCCGACAGTACACCTATGGTTTCCGACACTGCCAGCGCAAGCCATCAGCGCTGGAACGGTGCGCCAGCAACACGGCTGTTGCACTTTCGGGTTACCGACATCTATGGGAATCCTCTACCACTCGCAGAGGTGCTACTTGCAGGAAGGACATACTTTTCTGCGCCTACTACAGCGGCCTGTAACCTCGAGTTGCCGTATGCGGGCCTGACGTTGAGCGTGCACTGCGCCGGATATATATCCGCGGAGATTGACGTTGAATCCGGCGATACGGACTTCGAGCTCGATGACGTGAGGCTGACTGCGAAGGAAACGCTCCTAGTGACGGTGACTACCGAGGAGCAGGAGCCAGTTGCCGGTGCTGAGATCTGGCTTCTGTCGCAGGACAACAACGCTGATGCCCTCGCCCCTGGTGCTACCTGGTTTTCTGCGGGCGTAACTAATGGCTCGGGTATGCTTTCTGTCGAAAGAGGTGCGTCCGGATACAGTGTTCTTGCTGCCAAAGGGAATGCACGCTCGGCAGTGGGTGCCGTGGCGCCTCAGGAAAGCGAGGTTGCACTTGAGCTCGCCTTGGAGCCTAATCTCCGCCTACTACTTGTTGACGGAGAGGGGGTGCCTGTCCGCAGCTTGCCACTACAACTGCGTGTTCAGCGAGCGACTGCCTCTCCGGACTCGCCCGTCTTTACTTTCGAAGCTGCCAGCAATGACCAAGGACGTATTGAAGCGCGGTTGCCAAAGGGACAGTATTCGCTTCAACTTGGAACCTTGGAGTGGTATCAGCGGGAACAGGCTGATCACAGTCTGCGAATAGGCACTACTCTCGTCGAGCGTACGATTGTTCTGCGGCGCGTCCCAGGAGTTGATGTACGAGCGATCGATGTCAACACCGGTGCCGCAGTGCGTGAGTTCGCCGGGTGGATTTTCCCGGACCGCCCAAAACCACCCCTTGTCGTGAGGGGTTTTTGGCCGCATAAGAAGCCAACGGCTTCCTTTCTCCGGGTTCCTTGCTGGCTGCCGCTGCCCGCACCGCCCGGAGCTAGCTTATTTCTTGTCATCAAGGCGGAGGGTTATCCGGCTGCTTGTCGCGAGATCGGGCGTGTGCCCCAGGATCAAGAGGTGACGGTCGAGCTAGAGCCGGGTCAGCCGCTTCGGTTACGCTTTACCGACGACCACGGAAGACCGTGGCCTGATCTCCACGCACGCCTGCAGCGTATGGGATCAAGCGGGCAAGTGAGCTTGAAACCGGACAACAGAGGAGAGAGGGGCTACACCGATTCGGAGGGTATTTTAGAATTGAGGGGATGGGAGGATGGGATCTGGTCGGTCCAGACTAGCTACAGGGAAGGTACGTTTTTTCACGCAGCCCGCTTGGCGTTGCCGGAGGACGGGCTCTCCCATCACATCCGGCTGCCACGTCCCGGTTGGATCGAGGGCGAGATTGTTGGTGTTGAGGCTGCTGATGAGTGTCCACGGATTGTGGCGGTTGATAGGAGCGGTGTGCGAATACCGGCATCCATCCAGGACAACAGGTATCGAGTCCCAGATTTGGCTCCAGGAGCCTACTGGATTGCCGTTGACGAGGCGCTGCATAATCTCTCGTACTGCTTGCACTTCGATATCGATGTGGGTACGAAGACTATTGTCGAGCCCGGTAAGGCAACGGTTCTCGACTTCGATCTCGAGACTATGGGTGCCTGGCGATTGGCTGGGTCTGTCAATGGACTCGACGACCAACAACACTGGCTTGCAGTGGTCCCTGTTGTGACAGGGCGGCCGTTCTTTCTCCGCCCGGAGAATCTGGTTCCGCTCGCTGCGGACGGGTCGTTTCTTCTGCGAACGGGCTCTCTTGGCGGGCCAACGGCTCTGTTGTGCGTCGTTACTGAAAACGAGTTTGGCGTCCTTCTACCGACGCTATGCGAGGAGATCAGTACTGCAGAGAGCCTCGTATTTCTACACTGGGAGCCTGGTCGCTTGCGCATAGTCGATGCCGACGGAATCCACGAGACCTTCATGATCGAAAGAGTCGACGACCGCTTGTTATGGCATGAAAGCGCAATCCCCACCAATGTGGATCTCACACTGGCCCCGGGTACATACCGGCTCCCTGGCACCAAGGTCGTTGTTGATGTGACCCCTGCTCAAGTGACAAGGGTTGCCTTGGAATAGCAGTTGATCTGGGGACGAGGGGGAGGCAGTCGTGATTCCTGTGGTAAGTGCGAGCTGCTGAGGAGGGGACACACGGGGAACCGAGGCGGGCCGCCAGGCTGCGTCGTGTCTCCTAACCCAACCAGGACGGTCGACGACTCGGATCACGCTCTGCGAGAAGGGGCGCCTTGCGACAGCAGTATGATGGCCTGATGGCCGCTACGTCGTCCGCCCCCAGTGGCGTCTTGAAGGCGTCGCTACCATCGACGCGAATCTGCCAGGGAAACTTCCCCTTCGACCTCCTCCATGCGCCTGGCTCGAGGTTGGGGGGTCGATTTCGTGGTCGCAGTGAACGGACCTCGCAGGATGCCGAGCTCGTAGTTGTAGAGGAACACGCGGTCGCCGACGGCGAGGGCGCTGTAGCTGTCGCCGGCGTTCGTGCCGAAGAGCATCCGGTCCAGGCACTCCCCCTCGGTGGCCATGTTGCAGAGGTAGATGAACGCCGGCACTCTCTCGACTCCGTTCGCCCGGACATCCTTCGCGGAGGCCGGGCTGGCTTACCAGCGCGACCGGCTCCGAGCCCTGAGAACGCACCTCTTGGTAGCACGCCTGGCGATGATCGAAAAGGCTGGGGGGGGGGGGGGTCCTCGCCGGGGTCCCTCGAGCCAGCGGGGGAAGGCCAGCGCGAACCCGGCCGGGGCACACTGCGGGTCCCGGCGCTCCCGTCGGCGGGGCCGCGCCCCCTCGCCCTGGGAAGCCACCGCCCCCCTCCCTGCGCTCAGGGGTTCCCACCGCCCCCCTCGTGGATTAGATTGGCGGCAGCCGCGGCCCAATGAGGGCTGGGCCGCAGCCAGGTCCCAGGCGGTGCGTAGGAGCCCCTGGGCGCTCTTGGGTCCATCGTCAACCTGGAGGGGCTCGTGGAGAAAGCGCGGAAGGGCCGTCGCCCGAGGAAGAAGAAGGAAAGCACGTCGGCCAACGCCCGCTATGGGCCCGTAAAGAAATAAGTAATCAACGTCGTGCTCTCTGCCGATATAGAGAGTGTGGATGCAGAGCAGACAGTGCGAGAGAAGTTCGACCTGATCGTGCCCGAGCTTGATG
>Ga0214471_10002194_pt1 | contig 15356 bp, 14 predicted proteins | sample RVTome_5_FD_207665 | JGI IMG/M metagenome (GOLD analysis project Ga0214471, IMG submission 207665) | Soil microbial communities from uranium-contaminated site in the Upper Colorado River Basin, Wyoming, United States - RVT142D155 | ecosystem: Environmental > Terrestrial > Soil > Contaminated >... | reverse complement strand
GCTGGTCGAGTCCGGGCGTTCGTCGGTGAAGGCGATCTCGAGGCCCCGGTTGAGGAACGCCATCATCTGGAAGCGCTCGACCAACGTCTGGGCCCGGAACCGGGTCTCCTCCATGATGGAGCCGTCGGGCCAGAAGGTGACGGTGGTGCCGCTGTGGCCGTTGGGGCTGGGACCGATCTCGGTGAGCGGCCCGTTCGGCTCGCCGGGCGCCGCCGGTTCGCCGAAGCTCATCTCCCAACGGCGGCCGTCGCGGTCGATCTCGAGCTCGAGGCGGCGGGCCAGCGCGTTGACCACCGATACGCCCACCCCGTGAAGACCGCCTGACACCTTGTAGCCGCCACCTTCACCGAACTTGCCGCCGGCGTGCAGCTTGGTGAGCACCAGCTCGGCGGCGGAGCGCCCCTCGGCCGGGTGGATGTCGACCGGGATGCCGCGGCCATCGTCGCTGACGCGGCAGCCACCGTCGGCCAGAAGCGTGATCTCGATGCGGCTGCAGTACCCGGCCATGGCCTCGTCCACGGAGTTGTCGACGACCTCGTAGACGAGGTGGTGGAGGCCGCCCGCACCAGTGGACCCGATGTACATGCCGGGCCGCTTGCGGACCGGATCGAGGCCCTCGAGAACCTGGATGTTCGAGGAGGTGTAGGTGACGTCACCGGCGCGGGAGGACGAGGGGGCACTGCCGGTGGTGGTATCGCTCGGCGATGCAGCTTGAGAGTCGGTTGACACGGGCAGTTCCAGTGGCGCGAGCAGCGCCGGACAGCTGATGTGAAGACCGATAAAACCGCAGGTCAAAGCGATTATTTCGGTGTCTGCAAGCCTATCAGGTGGGTGGTCGGATCTGACGGGTTTCAGCGTCCGTTATGACCGTGTTCACCGACAACCTTCCAAACCACCCGTTGGACCGTTCCTGGGCCGACGGATCGATTGACCGAGGCGCGTATCTCGGTCTCGAGGAACCGCAGGCGCGCCGCCCATGCCGGGTCGTCGACGCCGATGGTCAGCCGGCCGTCGTGCAGCGAGGAGGGTCGGCTGTGAGCGGCGCCGTCTGCCCCCACCAGCGCGGCCCAGGCGGCGACGACCTTGACGTAGGCATCGCTGTCGTGGTCGCCCAACCCCAGCTCGGCTGCCACCGCGGAGAGGGCCTCCCCGACGGGCACCGCCGGGGTCAGCGGTTCGTCCCAACCGTCGGTGGCCACGTAGGGCGCCCGGCGTGGCCGGCGGCGGCGATCATCGGTGCCCCACCAGCGTCGGGTGGGGCCGCTCACCGGTCCTCCACCGACATCACCGCACCGTCAGCCACGCGGATGACCCGCTCGGGGATGGTGCCCGGGGGCGGCGGTCCGGTGGTGGTGAGGATGGTCTGACCCGCAGGGAGATGATCGACGAGCGCCGCGCCGCGCTCGGCGTCGAGCTCGCTGAACACATCGTCGAGCAGGAGCACCGGCCCGGTGCCGTGCTCGGTGGCCAGGTAGCGGTGAGCGGCTAGTCGCATGGCCAACGCCAGCGACCGCTGCTCACCTTGCGACGCGTGCGTTCGCGCCGCGAGCCCACCGATGGACAGCTCGATGTCGTCGCGATGGGGTCCCACCAGGTTGGTGCCTCGGCGCAGCTCGTCGGGGTAGGCGTCGCGGAGGGCTCCGGCCAGATCGGCGTCGCCCCACATCGGCGTGTACGAGACGTCGATGCGACCCGACCGCTCGGCGAGATCGTGGTACGCGGTGGCCACGGCGGGCCCGACGTCGACGAGCGCCCGGGTACGCATGGTGGCCACCGACGTCGCGACATCAGCCAGCTTCGCGTCCCACACGTCAAGGGTACGGCGAGCGTCGTCATCGATGTCGGCGGGACGGCAGGGCGCCAACCGGCGAAGCAGCGCGCCGCGCTGGCGGAGGATGCGGTCCAGATCGGCGAGCAGGGCCGCGCCCCGCGCCGACGCCATCGCCACCACTCCGTCGATCCAGCCCCGCCGCAATGCCGGTCCGTCCTTCACCAGGGCCAGATCGTCGGGAGAGAACACGCTCACCGCCACCAGCCCGGCCAGCTCGGCGGTGGTGCGGAGCGGTTGGCGGTTCACCAAGAAGCGGTCTCGACCCACAGGCTTCAGCGATGCCTCGAGCAGGAGCGATCGACGCCCGACCCGCCACTCGCCGCGGATGGCCGCCTCCCCTGCCCCTTGACGTACGAGGGCCGCGTTGGGGACACCGCGAAACGAACGGCGGCTGGCGAGGTAGGCGATGGCCTCCAACACGGTGGTCTTGCCGGCCCCGTTCGGGCCGGTCACAACGGTCAAACCGCCTGCGGGCTCGATGACCGCGTCGCTCCAGCGACGGACGTTGTGGAGAGCCAGCCGGTCGACCGAAGCGGTCTGGCCCCCGTGCTCCGTGCCGGCCGACGCCGGGGTGTCGACAGGCGCGGCGGGACTCACCCGATGCGGTGGGGCATCAGCAGGTAGAGGAACGAGTCGTCACCGGGGGCGCCGATGCGGGCCACCTTGGCCGCGTCGACGGTCTCGATGACGGCCTCGTCACTGTCAACGGCTTCGAGCCCCGAGCTGAGGTAGTCGGGATTGAACCCGATGACCAGCTCGGTGCCCTCGTAGGTGGCGTCGATGACCTCGGTGGCGCTTCCCTCCTCGAACCCGTCGACGCTGAGCTCGAGCCCATCGGGGCTCATCTTCACCTTCACCGCGGTCGAGGCGTTCTTGACCAGCAGCTTGGCCCGCTTGAGGGCATCGATCAGCGCCAACCGGTCGACGGTGACCCGGTTCGGGTACCCCGAGGGCAGCAGCATCTCGTAGTTCGGGAACGATCCCTCGATGAGACGGGTGGTGATCTCGGTGGCCCCGATGATGAAGGTGGCGTCGCGTTCGCCCAGGGTCACCTGGAGCTTGTCGGTGTCGGCCAGCAACCGGACGACCTCGTCGAGGGCCCGCTTGGGCACGACGATCCCCTGGTCACCGCCAAGCGATGCCGCACCCTCCACATCGCTGAGGGCCAGCCGGTACGAGTCGGTGGTTACGAGCCGGAGTCCATCATCGACCGCGGTGAACAGCACTCCGGTGAGGATGGGACGGTTCTCGTCGGTGGCCGCGGCCCGCAGCACCTCGCGGAGCGAGGTCTCGAGCGTCGAGGCATCGAGCTGGACCTCGAGTCCCGTCGCCACATTGACCTGCGGGAAGGCATCGAGCGGCAAGAGGTGCAGCTCGAAGTGGGAGCGACCGCCCTCGATGACGGCCACATCGTCGGTGACCTCGATGGTGATCGCTCCAGGTTCCATGGCCGTCACGATGTCGGTGAGCAGCTTGGCCTTGAGCAGGACGGCGCCGTCGGCATCGCCGGCGACCTCGACCCCGGTCTCGATGGTCAGCTCGACATCACTGCCCCGGATCTGCAGTCGATCACCGGTCAGCGCGAGCCGTACACCGGTGAGTGCGGGTTGGCCCTGGCTCTTGACGGCACGGCTGGCGATCTGGAGCGCGTCCTTGAGCGCATCACGCTCGCAACGGAACCTCACGGGTGTGCCTCCTCATGAACGGAAGAACCAGATATGTAGATCTCAGTAGTGACAGTAGGGCCTGTGGATTGTGGAAAGACGACATACCGGCTGGTCAGCGGCTCGACGTTGTTCGAGCTCCGTCCACAGCGGGTCTCCCTCGGCCACAGGGCCGTCACCGTCGAGGGACGCCGAGCGTCGTGGCAGTGGATGAACCCCGAAGTGTTCCACCGGGGTGTGCACACATCGTCCACCGTGTCGGTCGGGTTGGCCCACAGAGCTGTCCACCGCGGGTGTGGAGAGGTGTGTGCAGCCGGTGGGCGTCGCCCCGCCGACGGCGCGATAGCGACCGGCCCGGCGGGGTTCACGCCGGGCGCGGGCTCTTGATGGTCTGAACAAGCGTCTGAACTTGGTCGTAGACCTCACGCTCTTGGGTCATCAGCCCGGTGATCTTCTCGACGGCGTGCATCACCGTGGTGTGGTCACGGTCGCCGAACTCCCGCCCGATGGCCGGGAAGCTGAACTCGGTGAGCTGGCGGAAGGCGTACATCGAGATCTGGCGGGCCAGCACCAGCGGTCGCCGTCGGCTCTTGCCGGTCAGCTCGTCGACGGGGAAGCCGAACTGGGTGGCGGTGGCGTCGAGGATCGCCTCGGGCGTCACGGTGACCGACATCGATCCCGACACGTCCTTGAGCACGTCGCGACACATGGTGAGCCCTATGGGCTCATGGTTGAGGTAGGCGAACGCGGTAACAGAGATGAGCGCACCCTCGAGCTCTCGGATGTTCTCGGTGATGTGGCTGGCGATGAACTCGAACACGTCGTCGGGGACGTCGTGACCGTCGGCGTCGGCCTTGTTGCGGAGGATGGCTATGCGGGTCTCGAGGTCGGGCGGCTGGATGTCGGTGATGAGGCCCCACTTGAACCGGGTGCGCAGCCGGTCCTCGATGGTGTCGATCTCGTCGGGGGTGCGGTCGGAGGTGAGCACCACCTGACGGCCGGCGTCACGCAGCGTCGAGAACGTGTGGAAGAACTCCTCCTGGAGTCGCTCCTTGCCGGAGATGAACTGGATGTCGTCGACCAGGAGCACGTCGCAGTCGCGGTAGCGACGTTTGAACGCCGCGGTGTCGTTGTTCTGGATGGCGGTGTAGAACTCGTTGAGCATGCTCTCGAGCACGACGTAGCGCACCACGAACCCCGGATAGTGCTGGAGCACGTAGTGCCCGATGGCTTTGAGCAGGTGCGTCTTGCCCAACCCAGACGGACCGTAGATGAACAGCGGGTTGTAGCTCGCCGCCGGCTTCTCGGCCACCGACAGGGCGGCCGCGTGGGCGAAGCGGTTCGATGAACCGATGACGAAGTTGTCGAAGTTGCTGTCGGGGCTCAGCGCTCCGAGGCGCTCCATGTTGGGTGCCGCCGTCGCGTCGGGCCCGCCCTCGCTTCCGTTGGAGCCCGGTAGGTAGCCGGCGGGTTCGAGGTCGACGATGTCGGGCACCGAGATGAGGCGGAACGAGACCTCGAGGTCGCCGAGCCCGCACTCGACGAGGGCGTCGCGGATCACGGCGGCCTGGGTGCCTTCGACGAGGCGCTTGCGGGCCACGCCGTTGAGCACCCCGAGCACGATGGTGTCGTCCTCGAGGGACAGCGGCTCGATCGGCTCGAACCACGTCCGGAACTCGCCTTCGGGTACGTGTTCACGAATGGTCTTCGCGACCACGGTCCAGAGCTGTACCGCATCGTCCACTCCGGGGTCCTTCCCATCAATCCACACGGCTCGTCCACAGTTGTGGACAAGTCCTGTCTCCACCTGGCGAGTTGGCACCGAGATCCGGTTCCCCCCGGATTCGATGCAGCGACGCTACCACCGGGTTTTCGCGTGTCGGCAAGGGGCAGCTCTCCCTATTTCTCGGGCTTGTGGGCGTACCGGCGCTGACGTGGGCCGACGCGCGATCGTCCTCCCTCTCGCTCCGCTCGGAATGCCGGCGAGCGGGCTTGACAAGCTGCTCCTGGTCGCAGTCCAACGGGCGCGTCGACGGGGGTTGGCGGCGTCGGAGGGCTCCTCCCGGCCGTCCTGCCCGCCTGTGGACGACGAGACAGGAACGTCATGATATACATCGAACTCGCTCACCAGAAGCACCGAGACCCAGCCACACGCTGTGGACAGTTGATCATGCCCATGGTCCGCCCCTCACCGCAGTTGCGGGCGAATCGTGGGAGGCGTAGCCTGCCCGGGTTCGCCCGCTCGGGCGTCGAGATCCTGCGCGCAGCCGCCCTCTGGACCCACGCCGAGCGTCGATGTCGCAGGAGGCGACCGTGAAGCGTACCTACCAGCCCAACACCCGCCGCCGGGCCCGCCGCCATGGGTTCCGGCACCGCATGTCCACCAAAGCTGGGCGTCGCGTCGTTCGCCAACGGCGGGCGCGTGGCCGCCAGCGGCTGAGCGCCTGATCAGCCGGCTCTCGGGACGGCAGCGCTTCGCGCGACTGAGCGCCCAGGGTGTCTCAGCCTGGTCGGGGCCCGTCGGCCTGCGGTGGCTCTCCATCGAGGGTCGCCCGGGTGAGCGTGATCGCCGTGTCGCCTATTCCGTCGGGCGCGCGGTGGGCACCGCCGTCACCCGCAACCGGGTACGGCGGCGCCTCCGTGCCATCGTTGCCAGCCACGCCGCCGAGCTTCCCCCCGGCGATCTGATGGTCCTGGTACGTCCCGCGGCCGCCGATCTGGCGTTCTCCGACCTCGAACACAAGCTGTGCACTGCCGCCGCCCGTCTGCCGAGCACCTCACGGAGTTCCTCATGACTCTGACCTCATGACTCTGAACCATCCTGTGGACCCGACCCTGCGCGACCGTGAACCCCTGATGCACGCGACGAACAGCACCGCTACCCTTCCCCAGCCGGCGGCGAGTGCTACGTTGCGCGCGCAGGGTGGCTGCGACCAGCGTGACCAGCACCATGATCACCCCGAAAAACCACAGAGCGTAGTCGCACGGGTGCTCTTGTGGCTGATCGGCGCCTACCGCGTCCTTCGAGGTGGTACTCGCCCGGCTTGTCGATACTGGCCGACCTGCTCGGCCTACGGGGCCGAGGCCGTCGCCCGGTTTGGCGCTCTACGCGGTGGTTATCTCACGTTTCGTCGACTTTCGCGGTGCCATCCCTTCGGTGACCACGGGGTCGACCCCGTTCCCGACACCTTCGCCCTTCGGCGGGTCCGCCCGGTCCCGCCCGCTCGCTGACCCAGGACTCTCATCATGCTCGACTTCCTCTTCGACGGCATCGCCGGACTGCTCAGCTTCTTCTTCGACGTCAGCGGCTCGATCGGGGTGTCCATCGTTCTGCTCACGATCGCCTTGATGGTGCTCACGTTCCCGCTGACGCTCAAGAGCACCCGGTCGATGATGGAGATGCAGCGTCTCCAACCGGAGATGAAGAAGATCCAGGATCGGAACAAGGGCGATCGCGAAAAGCTCAACCAGGAGCTCATGGCCTTCTACCAGGAGCACCAGATCAACCCGCTCTCGGGGTGTCTGCCGCTCATCTTGCAGATGCCGATCTTCATCGTGCTGTTCCAGGTCCTGCGAGGGTTGGGTTCAGTCACAGATGGGGTGTCGACCCCGAAATACCTCGACCAGGGCAGTGCGCTCTACGAGAACATCGTGGCCGGCGGAGGTTCGCTCCACTCCTTCGGGTTCGACCTGGCTGACGCCGCCACCAGCTCGCACGGAGACTTCGCCTCGGCGCTGCCCTACTACGTGCTGATCGCTCTTGTCGCCGCAACGGCCTTCGCCCAGCAGCGCCAAGCCATGGGTCGGAGGGATCCCAACCAACCGGTCAACCCGCAACAGCAGATGATGCAGCGGGTCATGGTGATCTTCCTTCCGCTGATCTCGCTGTCGATCCCTGCTGGGGTCGTCATCTACTTCTTCGTGTCGAACGTGTTCCGAATCGGCCAGCAGGCGCTGATCCATCGGACTGCGCCAGCCTCCGTCGGCAACCGCCCGTCGACCGCCTCGTCCTCATCGGGACCTGAGGGCTCGAAGGTCATCGAGGCCACCGAGGCGCCCACCGACGAGGACTCGGCTCCAGCGAAGAAGCCCCACCCGCGGAGCAAGAAGAAGAAAAAGCGCAAGCGCTGACACGCACCGTCATCTGCTTGAGCAGTCGTTGGATCGTCGGAGGAGAACGAACATGGAATGGGTTGAGACCACTGCTGCAACGGTCGACCAGGCGCTCGACCGGGCACTCGACGCGCTGGGCGTGGACGAGCAGGAAGCCGAGGTCGAGGTGCTCGAAGAGCCCAAGCCCGGTCTGTTCGGCCGGGTCCGGGGCACAGCCCGGGTACGCGCCCGCGTCCTCCCCGCCACCCCTCCACCTAAGGTCGACCGGCGAGATCGTCGCCGGCGCAAGGGTGGAACAAATAGCAACGGGGGTCGTCAGCGGCGAGACGAAGCGAGGTCGGATGACATCTCTCCGGCCGCGGCTAGGGGCGCTGATGCCGCCGATGGCGAACCACCGGCCTCCGGCAAGCAGAAGGCATCGGGGCGGAGGGACCGGTCCTCCGATCCGGGTTCGCCAGGTTCAGGATCGTCTCTGGGTCGCGGCCGGAAGCCGGCATCGTCGAGGCCGGCTACCTCCGGCCGCGAGATCTCATCAGAGGACAAGGAGCAGCGCGTGAGCATCACCGTGGAGCAGCAGGCCGACTTCGTGGCCGAGTTCCTGACCGGGTTGGCCGAGGCGTTCGATGTCGAGGCAACCGTTGAGCAGGAGGAGGTGGACGAGGACTTCATCGAGGTCCGTCTCGTCGGCGATGACCTCGGGATGATGGTGGGGCGAGGTGGTGCCACGCTCTCGGCGATCCACGAGCTGTCCAAGACAGTGGTCCAGCGCCGTTCGGCTGGTGAACGGGCCGGGCGGTTCCGAATCGACATCGGTGGCTACCGGGCCCGCCGCCGTGAGGCGTTGACCCGGTTCGCCGAGGAGCAGGCCAACGTGGTCCTCGACGAGGGCACGGCGGTCGCGCTCGAGGCGATGGGAGCCGCTGATCGCAAGGTGATCCATGATGTCGTCAACGAAATCGATGGTGTCTCCACGCACTCCGAGGGCGAAGAGCCCCGTCGCTGCGTGGTCATCACCCCCACCGACTGACGACCAGCAGCACAGGCCGGCGACGAGCTGGCTCGACGGGCGATGACTGCCAACGTCTCCGCGGTACTCCGCTGGCTCGGCGAGGCCCGCGACCTAGGCTTTCTCGGCCCCGGCCCCGTTGAGGACCACCTCCTTCATTCCGAGGGGTTTGTTCGGGCTCTCGCTGATCTCGAGGTGGCGACACTCATCGATCTGGGTAGCGGAGGCGGGGTCCCCGGGCTGTTGCTAGCTGCTCGCCGGTCGGCTGCAACCGTGGTTCTGATCGACAGTCATCAGCGCCGCACCGCATTCCTCGAACGCTGCGCGGGGGAGATGAGTCCGCCTCCTCAGGTTGTCACCGGGCGAGCCGAGCAGCTGGCCCATGATCCTACCTGGCGACATTCAGCGGATGTCGTGGTCGCCCGCAGCTTCGGACCGCCTGCTGCCACCGCGGAATGCGCGACTGGATTCCTTCGGCGAGGTGGATTCCTGCTGGTGAGCGAGCCGCCGGACGCTCCCGACTTCCGGTGGCCGGTCGATGGATTGGAGCGATTGGGTCTTCGCCGACACGATGTCGTGACCATGGGAGCTGCCCACATTCGTCGCCTCGAGCAGGTTCGGACCTGTGATCCGACGGTACCGCGCCGGGTTGGTCGTCCGAAGACAGCACCAATGTGGTGACGGTCGCGACGTTTCACGTGAAACGTCCGGGTGGGTGGAGGGAGCGAGGTGCGACAGCGCGGAACAACTTCTCGAATTGCACCTTGCGCCATGGCCGGGTGGACGGAAGAATGCCGCCGTGTCCGATTCACCAGATGATCTAGACGCGCGCGGCCGGGCGGTGTTCGACCGCCTTCGTGACGCATTCAGTGCTGATGACGGTCCCGATGATCATCTCGATGCTGATGCAGACGGTACAGATCGGGAGAATATGCCCCCGAGGTCCAGCGGCGGCGCGGAGACGGACGAGTACGGTCAGTCCCCTCCCCCTGAGCCAGCGGACAGCCACGGCGATGCTTATGCGGATTCCAAGGGCGACAGCGACCGCGAGTCAAGCGGAACGGTCGATGCCACGGATGCCCCGCAGGCCGGTGAAGGCGGTTCATTCGTTGGTGCCCACGAAGTCGAGCCCGACGACGCTACGTCAGTATCGTCAACCTCGACCGAAGTGATCGGTCCCGACGATCAGAAGCAGCCGGTCGATGGTGAAGTTGAGACCACGTTCGAGGCCGGTCCGTCACGCCCCATCGACCTCGATCCGCGGTCGAGCGTGGTGGGCGAGCCTGGTGTAGCTCCAGGCGACCGCGGCGGCGAGCCGGGCGTTGACGAGTTCGACGAATCCCACACGAGCGAATCCCCTGATACGGCGCGATTCGGGCCGGGTAGGCCCGGCCACGTCTCGGGGGTTTCGACAGAGGCGGTCGCCGCGCCTGTCGCGCCGGAGCCCAGCGGGCAGGCTGGATCCAGCCAACGTGATCGTGACACCGGCCAGGTGCCGCCGGTCGGAGGGCCTGACTTCGAGCAGCCCTCCCAACTGGCACCTCCCGTAGGAACTCAAGCGGCTGCACCTTTCGGTGCCAACGTTTCACGTGAAACAGTCGATCCGGACAACGCGCCTGAAGAACCCGCTCCGATCGGCCCGTCGATGCCCCCGCCGGGCAGCTTCGAGCGGCCCCTACCCCGGATCATCGCGATCGCCAACCAAAAGGGTGGTGTCGGCAAGACCACCACCTCAGTCAACCTGAGTGCGTGCTTGGCCGTGCTCGGATACCGGGTTCTGGTGGTCGACTTGGATCCACAGGGCAACGCTACGACGGGGCTGGGGGTCAATCCCCGCAACCTCCAGATGTCCATGTATGACGTGTTGCTCACTGGCAAGCACCTCGACGACTGCATCGAACCCACCACGGTACGGAACCTCTTCGTTGCACCTAGCAGCCTTAACCTGGCTGGAGCTGAGATCGAGCTGGTGCCGGCCATGAGCCGAGAGCAGAAGCTCGCCAAGTCGCTGGCGGAGGTTGTCGACGACTACGACTTCGTCATCATCGACTGCCCGCCGTCGTTGGGGCTCCTCACCATCAACGGCCTGGCAGCGGCTACCGAAGTCCTGGTTCCGATCCAGTGCGAGTACTACGCGTTGGAGGGGCTGGGCCAACTGCTCCGCAACGTCAGCCTGGTGCGCAAGCAGCTCAACCCCGACCTCGAGGTCTCGGCCATCGTCTTGGTGATGTACGACGGCCGCACCAAGCTCAGCGCCGAGGTCGTGCGCGAGGTGCGATCCCACTTTGCCGACCAGGTATGCCGTACCGTCGTGCCCCGGACCGTCCGACTGTCGGAGGCGCCGTCGTACGGCCAACCAATCATCAGCTTCGACCCGTCCTCGCGTGGAGCGATGGCATATCGTGGCCTGGCCATCGAGTTGAGTGGCGGGCCATCGCCCAACGTCAGCGTCTGAGCAGCAGGAGGAACCAGCAGGTGGCACGTCGTAGTGGTCTGGGCCGAGGGCTCGGCACATTGATCCCGACCGATTCGTTCGATGACAGCACCGCGGAGCTCCAGCATGTCCCGGTAGGTGCGGTGCAGCCCAACTCGTACCAGCCGCGTCAGCATTTCGACGAGGAGGCGCTCGACGAGTTGACCGCGTCGATACGGGCACTTGGCGTGCTGCAACCGATCCTCATTCGACGCGACGGTGAGGGTTACGAGCTGATAGCGGGAGAGCGTCGTTGGCGAGCGGCCAAGCGGGCCGGGCTCCAGACGATCCCTGCCCTGGTCCGCGACCTCGAAGACGTGGAATCGCTCGCCCAAGCAGTGGTCGAGAACCTCCAGCGCGAAGACCTCAACCCACTCGAGACCGCAGCGGCCTACCGACAGCTCATCGAGGAGTTCGGACTGACCCATGAAGAGGTCGCCGAACGGGTGGGTAAGAGCCGTGTGGCCATCACCAACAACCTGCGGCTGTTCCAGCTCTCGCCGACGGTCCAACAGCTCGTGGCCGAGAACCGGCTGACGGCTGGCGCCGCCCGGGCCCTGCTCTCGACACCCGACCGCGCCTTCCAGGAGAGCCTCGCGCTCCGGGCGGTGGCGAAGGGGATGTCGGTTCGAGAGGTGGAGCAAGCTGTCCGAGATCGGACGGCACCGACCGCCGCGGCGAGCGGGACGGCGGCGGCAGCGGCGCACCGAACGACGAGTCTACGTCCGCCTGGCCTCCCCGAGCTCGAGGAGCTGCTCTCGGACCACCTCGAGACCTCGGTGCGGGTGCAGCTCGGGCCCAAGAAGGGGACCATCGCCATCGACTTCGCCGATCTAGAGGACCTCGAGCGCATCTACAAGAAGATGACCGGTTGACCGATGCAGGGGTGCGAGTCGTGGAAACGGTGCATCGGATACGCACCGGCGAGGGCCATAGGCAGTCAACCCTCGATCAAGTTTCGACCTCGGCTTCAGGTCGATCGTCCACACTGTGGAATGCCCTGTGGATAATGGGCAGCTCGCTAGCCGGCGACGGACCGCGAATGGCCAGCAACGAAGGGGACGGCTCCGGCGCACACGGGGTCACTGAACACGAGTTCGCCCCGGTGGAAAGTCACTGAACGTGGGTTCAGTTGGGCTAGCACCATCTAGCGTGGTGGTAGAAACCTATCAAACCGGGTGAATCAGGCGGGATCGGCCACCCACGATGTCACTGCTGTAGCGCATGACTCGGCCAGCCTGGGAACCGACACCACCACCGCGGAGGGGGGACCGACGTCGGCGATCACGGCTGGCGCCCGGGTCTCGCGCAGCAACGGCAGCGTCATGGGGGTAGGTGGGGTGGGGATGCATCCGAGCACCATCGACAGCTCGGCGTCGATCGCGGTGGCCAGGCGCCGGCCGCCCACCGACTCCGATCCCGTCCGCCCGTAGTACGCGGTGGCGACTCTCGAGCCGATGCTGAGACCGACGACGGCGCCGGCGTCGAAGGTGTTGGCCTGGCGCGCCACCCGGCTGTCATCGGGGTCGTGAACGACAACCACCTCGGCGCCACCGGTGGTGAGCCTCCGTCCTACGGCGTCGGCGAGGGCGGCGGCACCCCCGCGGTCGGAGACCACGACGCGAAAGCCCGACAAGCCCTTTGGTGCGGCCCGGAGGCGCTCGGTCTCGTGCAGGGGTCCGATGGGGTCGTTGGTGCTGCTGCGCTCACCCAACCGGGCGATGGCGGCAATGGTGTCGGGGCCGACGATGGCGTCGGCCACGATGCCGACGTTGCGTTGGAAGTCCTCCGCCGCTGCGGTCGTGTCGGGGCCGAAGATGCCGTCGACCCGGCCGGCGTCGAACCCCAGGCCCCCAAGCCGGCGCTGGAGCTCGGCCACGTCATCGCCCCGCAGCATCGGCTTGGCGCGGTAGAGCAGGCGGTCACCGAGGCGGTAGCTGGCCTCCACCAGCGCCGACCAGGTCTGGCGACCGACGACACCGTCGACGACGATGCGTCGTTCGGTCTGGAAGGCTCGTACCGCTGCGTCAGTGGTGGGGCCGAACGTCGCGCTGGGATCGCCCCCGTCGATGTCTGTGGTGCAGGCCGGATGACCGCATGCTGCGAGCCGCTCTTGGAGGTCGCGGACCGCAGCGCCGCTGTCGCCGGTGCGGAAGGGAAGCGCCTCGTCGGTCACCCGCCGAGTCTGTCGCGCCGGGGCGAGGTCAGATGAACTCGGCGAGCTCTTGGAGGAGCTGGCCCTTGCCCTTGGCGCCGATGAGCCTCTTGGCCTCGGCACCGTCCTTGAACACGATGAGGGTGGGGATGCTCATGACGCGGTGGGTGCGCCCGATCTCAGGGTTCTCGTCGACGTTCAGCTTGCGGATGGAGATCTTCTCACCGTGTTCCGCCGCGATCTCCTCGAGCACCGGCGCGACTGCCTTGCACGGAGCGCACCACTCGGCCCAGAAGTCGACCAGCACCGGCGTGGCGGAGCTGTTGACCTCCTCGGCGAAGGTGGCGTCGGTGAGGGCGCTGATGGAACCCATGGAATCAACTGCTTTCGGTCGGTGGTGGGGGGATGGTAGCGCTGCGGGGGAGCGCCTGACGGTTGAAGACAACCAGCGAGGGGTCGGCTTCATTCCTTCCGGTCGTCCTGGCGGGGGCAACCTTCCCGGCCCCACGCCGGCGTCTCCGACATCACTCCTGTGCTTCGAGCCACCGTTCCGCGTCGATGGCGGCGCGACACCCGTCGCCGGCCGCGGTGACGGCCTGGCGGTAGGTGTCGTCGACCACGTCCCCGCAGGCGAAGACGCCCTCGACGTTGGTGGCGGTGCCATCCGGCGCCGTGATGAGGTAGCCGGCATCGCTGTGGTCGAGCTGGCCCACGAACAAGTCGGTGTTGGGACGATGGCCGATGGCCACGAACAGCCCGGTCACGCCGAGCTCGGATCGCTCGCCTGTCTTCACGTTCTCGACCTCGACCCCGCTCACCTGGGCATCACCCAGCACCTCGGTGACCACGCTGTCCCACAGGAACTCGATCTTGTCGTTCTTGAACGCCCGCTCCTGCATGATCTTGGAGGCCCTCAGCTCGTGGCGGCGGTGGATCACGGTGACCTTCGATGCGAACTTGGTGAGGAAGGTGGCTTCCTCCATGGCGGAGTCGCCCCCTCCCACCACAGCGATGTTCTGGTCGCGGAAGAAGAACCCGTCGCAGGTGGCGCAGGTGCTGACTCCGTGGCCGATGAGCCGCTGCTCGTTGGGCTGATCGAGCATCAGTGCCTTGGCGCCGGTGCTGATGATCACCGCCTCGGCGCGGTACTCGTCGTCGTCGACCCACACCCCGAACGGGCGTGACGAGAAGTCGACCTTGGTGACCTTGGCCGTCAGGAACTCGGTTCCGAACCGCTCGGCCTGGCCCCGGAACGCACCCATGAGGTCGGGCCCCAAGATCCCGTCGGGGAAGCCAGGGTAGTTCTCGACGTCGGTGGTGAGCATGAGCTGGCCCCCGGGCTGGTCGCCCGTGGATGACGGCTCGCCTTCGATCATCAGCGGGTTCAGGTTGGCCCTGGAGGTGTAGATCGCCGCCGTGAGGCCGGCTGGGCCGGAGCCCACGATGATGACGTTGCGTGGATCAGCCACGGTGACTCGCTCTCAGGTTCTGGGTGTGTCAGTCGGAGCGGGCACGCCGCCTCGACCAGAGGAACAAGCCGGCGAGCAGGAAGATTCCGCTGGTGGTTGCATGGGCTCCCCACACGTTGCCGGGCAGGGCCCGGTCGAGGCCGCGCACGGCGGCGACGGCCAGGAGCACGGCGGCGACCAGCCCGAGCACCGCGGTGACCAGCCCGTAGACGACGTAGCGGGCGGCCCGGTCGAGGGGCACGGCGGTCTTGTCACGCACCGCCCCGACGACCCGTTCGATGCCCTCGGCGGTCTGCGCCGCCCAGTCGTCGCCCATCTCGATGCTCAGCGATGGGCCCGAGCGCGCCGTACTGGACGTGGACGTAGACGTGGGCTCAGCCATCACAGGGAGGCTAGCCAACGCGGACGCGGACGCAGTTTCGGTGTGAAGGGCGGAGCGGCCCGAGCCGACAGCCTTGCACCAGAGAGCGCTCGGCGATCAGCCGAAGGGCAGCTCAGACTCGATGGGGTCGAACAACGTAGAGGTATCGATCCTCTGACGGCCCGTCATGTAGGTAGCACGGAGTTCCCGCAGTCGAGTTCCAGCGGTGTAGTAGGTGCCACGCTTCTTGCCCTGCTGCTCCAGCAGCCCGGCTTGGACCATGG
>Ga0214471_10002192_pt1 | contig 15357 bp, 9 predicted proteins | sample RVTome_5_FD_207665 | JGI IMG/M metagenome (GOLD analysis project Ga0214471, IMG submission 207665) | Soil microbial communities from uranium-contaminated site in the Upper Colorado River Basin, Wyoming, United States - RVT142D155 | ecosystem: Environmental > Terrestrial > Soil > Contaminated >... | reverse complement strand
ACCGTGCTCGCCATCGTGCTCAACGGCCTGGCGGCCGACTGGCAGGGATTCGCCACGCCGGGCGCCGCCCAGCTGCCGGCGGCGGTCGTGCAGCTGCCGGACCTGTCGACCTTCGGGCGGCTCGATGTCGGCGTGGTCGCGCGCCTCGGGGTCGTGGCGACCGTCCTGGTGACGTTCTCGATCATGCTGAGCGATTTCTTCGACACGATGGGCACGATCATCGGCGTGGGCGGCAAGGGCGGGTTCCTCGGCCCGGGCGGGCGGCTGCCGGGCGCCCGGGGCGTGCTCCTGGTGGACTCGCTCGGCGCCGTGCTCGGCGGCGTGGCCAACAGCAGCAGCAACACGACCTACATCGAGAGCGCGGCCGGGGTGGCCGAGGGCGGCCGCACGGGACTGGTGGCCGTCGTGACCGGCCTGCTGTTCCTGGTCGCGATGTGGTTCTCGCCGCTGGCCAGCGTCATCCCGGCCCAGGCCACCGCGCCGGCGCTCGTCATCGTCGGCTTCTACATGATGGGCGTGGCCCGGGAGATCGCCTGGGACGACTACGACGACGCGATCCCGGCGTTCGTGATCATGCTCGTCATGCCGTTCACGTGGTCGATCACCAACGGGATCGGGGCCGGCTTCGTGACGTACGTCGCCATCAGGGTGCTGAACGGCCGCGGCCGGCAGGTGCACTGGATGCTCTACCTGGCCGCCGCCGCCTTCGTCGTCTACTTCCTGCTCCCGCTGCTCGAGCCCGGCGGCGGGGTCCGCCAGGCGTACGAGCTCAGCACCTTCATGTAGTTGGCGCGCTCGAAAGCGGCCGGCTCGGCGACCGCCCGGTCGCTCATGCTGCCCTGCATCTGGGCGATGGAGGCGTACTCGTGCGCCTCCATCCACTCGAGCAGGCCGGCGCGCACGCGCGCCAGGTGATCGATGCCGTGCTGGAGCAGCGCCGAGGTCGTCATCGCGACTCGGCCCCCCGCCATCATGACCTTCAGCACGTCCTCGGCGCCGTGCACGCCGCCCGTGACCGCCAGGTCGGCGCGCACGTGGCCGTGGAGGATGGCTGTCCAGTGCAGGCGCACCAGCAATTCGTGGGGGCTCGACAGGGTGAGCGTCGGCACGACGTCCAGCGTCTCCAGGTCGAAGTCCGGCAGGTAGAACCGGTTGAAGAGCACCAGGCCGTCGGCGCCGGCGCCGTCCAGGCGCCGGGCGACGTTGGCGGTCGCGGTGAACGCGTGGCCGAGCTTCACGGCCACCGGGATCGCCACGCTGCGCTTCACGTCGCGCACGAGGTCGACGTACATCTGCTCGACCTCGGCGCCGGTGAGGGCGGGATCGGTCGGGAGGTAGAAGATGTTCAGCTCCAGCGCGTCGGCGCCCGCCTGCTCGATCTTGCGCGCGAAGCGGATCCAGCCGCCGGTGGAGACGCCGTTGAGGCTGCCGATCACCGGGATGTCGACCGCGGCCTTGGCGCGCCGGACGTGCTCCAGGTAGCCGTCGGGGCCGAGGTTGTAGTCGTGGAGATCGGGAAAGTAGGTGATGGACTCCGCGTAGCTGTCGGCGCCGTGCGAGAGATACCGGTCGAGGTGGTGGCTCTCGACGTCGATCTGCTCCTCGAACAGCGAGTGGAGCACCACCGCCGCCGCGCCCGCGTCCTCCATCTTCCGGAGGCTGTCGAGGCTCTCGCACAGGGGCGAGGCCGACGCGACGAGGGGGTTGGCCAGCCGCAAGCCGAGATACCGCGTGGAGAGGTCGATCATCGACGCGCCTCCTCCGCGGCGGGCGGCGCCGGCATCGACGCCCAGTGCTCGTACAGGCGCCAGCGCGCCGCCACGTCGTCCTGGGCCTCGCCGAGCAGCCGCCGGGCCGTCTCGGGATGGCTGTGGGCGAGCATCGTGTAGCGCGTCTCGTTGTACGCGTACGCCCTGAGCGGCAGGCTCGGCGCCTTCGAGTCGAGCTGCAAGGGGTTCTTGCCCTCGCGGGCGAGCGCCGGGTCATAGCGGAACAGCGGCCAATGGCCGGAGAGCACGGCGGCCTTCTGCTGGTCCATGCCGTGGCGCAGGTCGTAGCCGTGGGCGATGCAGTGGCTGTAGGCGATCACCAGCGAGGGCCCCTGGTAGGCCTCGGCCTCGCGCAGGGCCCGGAGCGTCTGGGCGTCGTTGCCGCCCATGGCCACCCGGGCCACGTAGACGTGGCCGTAGGTCATCGCCATGAGCGCGAGGTCCTTCTTGCCGGTGGTCTTGCCGCCCGCGGCGAACTTGGCGACCGCGCCCCGCGGCGTCGCCTTGGACATCTGGCCGCCGGTGTTGGAGTAGACCTCGGTGTCGAGCACGAGCACGTTCACGTCGCGGCCGGAGGCCAGGACGTGGTCGAGGCCGCCGTAGCCGATGTCATAGGCCCAGCCGTCGCCGCCGATGATCCAGACGCTCTTGTCGACGAGGGCGTCGGCGACGCTCAGCAGCTCCCGCGCCGCGGGGGCGTCGATCGCGCGCAGCCGGTCCTCGAGCGCCTCCACGCGCGCGCGCTGGGCCGCGATGCCCGCCTCCGTCGCCTGATCGGCGCCGAGGAGCGCGTTGGCCAGGTCGCCGAGGACGCCGGCGAGGCGCTCGACCAGCGTCCGGGCGAACGCGGCCTGGGCGTCGAGCGCCACCCGCATGCCGAGCCCGAACTCGGCGTTGTCCTCGAAGAGGGAGTTGGCCCAGGCCGGGCCGCGCCCCCGGGCGCCGGTCGTCCACGGCGTCGTCGGCTGGCCGCCCCCGTAGATCGAGGAGCAGCCGGTCGCGTTGGCGATGAGGGCGCGCTCGCCGAAGAGCTGGCTCACCAGCTTCACGTACGGTGTCTCGCCGCACCCGGCGCATGCCCCCGAGAACTCGAACAGCGGCTCGACGAGCTGCACGTCCTTCACGAGCGCGGTGTTGAGCGGCGCCGGCGCGCCGTCCGGCAAGCCGAGGAAGAAATTCCAGCTGGCGACTTCCGCGTCGTGCACGGGGCGCTGGGGGACCATGTCGATGGCCTTGTGGCGCGCCTCGGTCTTGCTCCGGGCGGGGCAGACCTCCACGCACAGGCCGCACCCCGTGCAGTCCTCGGGGGACACCTGGAGCGTGTAGCGCGCGTCGCCGAACTCCCGCCACCGGGCCGGCGCCGACTTGAACCCCGCCGGCGCCACGGCCAGCGCCGCCGGCGCAGAGACCTTGGCCCGGATGACGGCGTGGGGGCAGACGAGGACGCACTTGCCGCACTGGATGCACAGCGCCTCGTCCCAGGCCGGAATCTCGGCGGCGATGTTGCGCTTCTCCCAGCGGGCGGTCCCGCTCGGATAGGTGCCGTCGGCGGGGAGCGCGCTGACCGGCACGAGGTCGCCGTCGCCGGCGATGAGCCGGGCGGTGACCTCGCGCACGAACGCCGGCGCCTCGTCCGGGACCGGCGACCGGCGCTCGACCGCCGACGTCACGCGCCCGGGCACCGGCACCTCGTGCAGGTGCGCGAGCGCCGCGTCGACCGCCGCGAAGTTCTTCCGCACCACCGGCTCGCCGCGACGGCCGTAGGTCTTCTCGATCGCGCGCTTGATGGCCGCCACCGCTTCGTCGCGCGGCAGCACGCCGCTGATGGCGAAGAAGCACGTCTGCATGATCGTGTTCACGCGTCCGCCCATCCCGGCGTCCTGGGCCACCCGGGAGCCGTCGATCACGAAGAAGCGCAGGCGCCGGGCGATGAGCTGCTCCTGGACGGCCCGGGGCAGGTGGTCCCAGACCTCCGCCGGCCCGTAGGGGCTGTTCAGCAGGAAGACCGCCCCAGGCTCCGCTGCGGCGAGCACGTCGAGCCGCTCGAGGAAGCCGAACTGATGGCAGGCGACGAAGCTGGCCCGGCTGATCAAATACGGCGCCCGGATCGGGCGCGGCCCGAAGCGCAGGTGGGAGACGGTGACCGAGCCCGACTTCTTCGAGTCGTAGACGAAGTACCCCTGGGCAGACGCGTCGGTGTCCTCGCCGATGATCTTGATCGAGTTCTTGTTGGCGCCCACGGTGCCGTCGGCGCCGAGGCCGTAGAAGACCGCGCGCACGGTGTCCGGCGCCTCGATCGAGAACGCCGGGTCCCAGGCCAGGCTCGTGTGGGTGACGTCGTCGTGGATGCCGATCGTGAAATGGGTGCGCGGCCGCGGCGCACGCAGCTCGTCGAACACGGCCTTCACCATGGCCGGCGTGAACTCCTTCGAGGCCAGCCCGTAGCGGCCCCCGAGGATCCGTGGCGCCCGGTCGAACGGCGCCGTGCCGGCCGCGACCGCCTCGGTCATCGCGGCCACGACGTCGAGGTAGAGCGGCTCGCCGGCGCTGCCGGGCTCCTTGGTCCGGTCCAGCACCGCGACGGCGCGGACGGTCGCGGGCAGCGCGGCCACCAGCGCCTCGGCCGGGAACGGCCGGTACAGGCGGACCTTCAGGACGCCGACCCGCTCGCCCCGCGCGTTCAGGAACGCGGCGGTCTCCTCCGCCGTCTCCGCGCCCGAGCCCATGAGGACGACGACGCGCTCGGCGTCGGGCGCGCCCGCGTAATCCACGAGGTGATACGTCCGCCCCGTCCGTGTCGCCAGGGCGTCCATCGCCGCCTGCACGATCGCGGGGCACGCCAGGTAGTACGGGTTGGCGGCCTCGCGCGCCTGGAAGTGGATGTCGGGGTTCTGGGCGGTGCCCCGGACCACGGGATGCGCGGGCGACAGGGCGCGGGCGCGGTGCGCGTGCACCAGCCGGTCGTCGACCAGCGCGCGTAGGTCGTCGTCGTCGAGCGGCTCGATCTTCGCGACCTCGTGCGAGGTCCGGAAGCCGTCGAAGAAGTGGACGAAGGGCACCCGCGCCTCCAGCGTCGCCGCGTGGGCGACCGCCGCCAGGTCCATCGCCTCCTGCACCGAGTTCGAGGCGAGCATGGCCACGCCGGTCGCCCGCGCCGCCATCACGTCGCCGTGGTCACCGAAGATCGACAGCGCCTGGGTCGCCAGCGAGCGCGCGGCGACGTGGACGACCACCGGCGTCAGCTCGCCCGCGATCTTGTACAGGTTCGGGATCATCAGGAGCAGGCCCTGGGAGGCGGTGAAGGTGGTCGCCAGCGCCCCCGTCTGCAGGGCCCCGTGCAGCGCGCCGGCCGCCCCGCCCTCGCTCTGCATCTCGACCACGGTCGGGACCGCGGACCAGAGGTTGGCCCGGCCTTGCGCCGCCCACTCATCGGCCCACTCGCCCATCGGCGACGACGGCGTGATCGGGTAGATCGCGATCACGTCGCTGAGCCGGTAGGCGACGCGGGCGGCCGCCTCGTTGGCGTCGAGGGTGATCCACGACCTCCGGCCGTCAGGCATGCGCGACGGTCGTCGGGCGGGACAGCGGGGTGGCGGTGCCCCTGGCCAGGCACCCCTTCGCGCAGATGACCTCCGAGTATCCATCCAGGGCGGAGCAGCGCGCGACATCGACGAACCGCAGCGCCCACTCGTCCCAGACGAGACGCGCAGCGACCCGCCGCCGCAGGAGCGGGCACTCCACCGACACGTCGGCCAGGCGCGTCGTCCGCGGAGCGGCGAAGCAGACGCCGATGATGAGCAGCGCCACGGTTGCGACCAACCCGAGCCCGAGAAGCGTGGCCTCGATCGCGGTCAGCGTGAGCATGGCGGTGTTCCTCCGCGCTACCGAGGTTCACGGGCGATGCCACTTGCGAACACCCGGCTCGGAAGTCCGGGACCCGGGCGAACGCACCACGCCGCTGAGCCGATTGACTCATGACGGCCTCGGCTGTCTGTCCCGCTCGCGCCCCACTGGGGCCCCGGCGCCTCGAATTGCGGCCTCGAGAAACTCGACCGCCCCATCTCACCGCCGTCTCCGACTGTTCTGATCGCCGGCCTCCAACCCCGCGTCCTGGCGAACCGAGCTGGCCCGGTCCGCACGGCCCGGCGATCACTGCGAGTGTGGCGGAGCGCTTGCAAAGTTGGCGTCGCCGGAACCACGGACGCGAGGAGCTGCGCGATCGAACGAAGGCCAGCGGAGGGCGGTCGACCTCCGGGAGGGACGTATGAGCGTGGAGAGCGAGGCACCCTGTCTTTCCCGCCGGGATCTCGTTCAACGACTCTTGGGCGCCGGCGCGGGCGCACTGGCCACGGCCCTCGGTGCGGGAGCGAGCATGGCGTCACTGGCGACCGCGCCGCCGGCCCGGGCGGCGGTGCCCGAGGGTGGCCTCCCCACGCGGCGGAAGTTCCGCTACGGGATGGTCATCGACACCAGGCGATGCGTGGGCTGCCGGGCCTGCGTCGTGGCGTGCAAGGCCGAGAACAAGACGCCGCCCGGCGTGTCGTACACGGTCGTGGTCGAGGAGGCGGTGGCCAACCGCTTCGACGACAAGCCGATCTTCATGACGAAGCCCTGCTTCCACTGCGAGAACCCGCCGTGCGTGGACGTCTGCCCCGTCTCCGCGACCTTCAAGCGCGAGCGCGACGGCCTCGTGGTCATCGACTACGACCGCTGCATCGGCTGCCGGTACTGCATCACGGGCTGCCCGTACGGCGCCCGCTCCTTCGACTTCGGCGAGAACTACGCGCCGGTGGCAAGCGCCACCGCCTACGCGCAGGTCCCGTCGCCCGAGTACGGTCAGTTCCGCCGACGGACGGATGCGTCCCCGGTCGGCAACGTGAGGAAATGCACGTTCTGCCTGCACCTGCAAGACGCCGAGGGCAGATACGACAAGGCGGCGGGGCGGTGGCCCGCGTGCGCCAAGACGTGCACCGGCCACGCGATCTTCTTCGGTGACTTCAACGATCCGGAGAGCGAGGTCGCCCGGCTCGTGCGTGAGCGCCAGCCGGTCCGACTGAAGGAAGAGCTCGGGACCGAACCGAACGTCCACTACTTGCTGTGAGGTGTGCGATGAACGCCACGGGCTTGAAGCGGATCTTCTGGATCACCGGGGCCGTGCTCTTCGCGGCGGGACTGGCGGGGTGGTACGATCGGTTCGCTCACGGCCACGTCAACGCCAACTACGGCAGCATCGTCACCTGGGGGCTGTGGGTCGCCGCGTACATCTACTTCATCGGGCTGTCGGCCGGCTCCTTCCTGATCTCCTCGCTGGTGTACGTGTTCGACCTGCGCCGGTTCGAGCGCATCGGCCGTCTCGCGGTCTTCACCGCGGTGGTGACGCTGTTCCTCGCGCTGCTCTCCATCTGGGCCGATCTCGGCCACATGGCCCGCGCGTGGCACGTGATCGTCTACGCGAACTTCAAGTCGCCGATGGCCTGGATGATCTGGCTCTACTCGGCATACTTCCTGCTCCTCGTCGCCGAGCTGTGGTTCCTGCTGCGCGCCGACCTCGTGGCGGGCTCCGGGGCACCGGGGGCGAAAGGCGCCATCTACCGGCTGATCTCGCTCGGCTCGCGCGACCAGTCGCCGGCGGCGCTCGCCCGCGACCGGCGCGTGGTGCGGGTCCTCGCCACGATCGGCGTCCCCGTCGCGATCATGTTCCATGGAGGGGTGGGGGCGCTGTTCGGTGTGGTGGCGGCGCGACCGCACTGGCACAGCGGCCTGTTCCCGATCCTGTTCCTGTTGTCCGCGCTCGTGAGCGGCGGCGCGCTCCTGACCCTCATCACGGCGATCTTCCAGGACGGCTGGCGCCGCAACCGCGACACGGTCCTCACGCTCGGCCGCATGGTGCTCGGGCTGCTGCTGCTCGACGTGCTGTTCCAGGCCTCCGAGATCCTGGTGGCGGTCCGCGGCGGCATCCCGGGTCACGTGGAGGGCCTGAAGCTGGTCATCGCCGGTCCCTTCTGGTGGGTCTTCTGGGGCTGGCAGCTGCTGCTGGGAACGCTGATCCCGATCGTCCTGCTGGCCGCGCCGACACGCCGCAACCCCCGCTGGGTCTCGCTGGCGGGCTTGCTGATCGCTGTCGGGTTCCTCGGGGTGCGGCTCAATATCGTCATCCCGGGCCTGGCGGCCGAGGAGATCCGGGGGCTGTCACGGGCCATCGCCTCGGCGCGGATGACGACCGCCTATTTGCCGAGCGCGAGTGAGTGGCTGCTGACCTTCGGTGTGGTGGGCCTGGGGCTGCTCCTCTTCGGTCTCGGCGAGTGGCTGCTTCCCAAGGAAGAGCTGAGTTGGGCGGGTGACGGGCATCGCGCTGACGTCCATGCGGAGGAGACCAGCCATGTACGTGCTTGACGAAAAGATAGGGCGCCGCCGGTTCCTCAAGGTCGCAGGCGCGACGGCGACCGTCGCCGCCGGAGCGGCGGCGGCGGGCTGCACCACGGTGGGCTCGCGAGAGCACGAGATCGTGGCGAACGCGGCCGGGGCCAGGGCCTGGGGCCGGGAAGCGGGCGAGTGGGTGCCGTCCTGCTGCAACATGTGCGGCGGCCAGTCGGGGATCCTCGTGCACGTGGTGAACGGCGTCGTCGAGAAGATCGAGCCGAACCACTGGAACCCGAACAACTACGGCAACATCTCGACGGACTTCTTCAATGGCTACAGCGAGGAGTACGGCTGCGCCGAGGGGGGCACGCTCTGCCCCAAGGGCAACGCCGGCATCGTGCAGCTCTACGATCCGGACCGGGTGAGGAAGCCTCTGAGGCGGACCAATCCCGACAAGTCGATCGGGGCCGACCCGAAGTGGCAGGAGATTTCCTGGGACCAGGCGCTCGACGAGATCGCCGCGAAGCTCAAGGCGCTGCGTGACGGCGGCGAGGCGCACAAGCTGCTGTGGTTCAGCGAAGACCACTCCTTCACCCACGTCCAGCAGGACTTCTGCAAGCTGTACGGAACGCCGAACTACTCGAACCACTCGAACCTCTGCGACGTGGCACGCAAGGCCAGCTTCGGCACCGTGATGGGGGACGGCCGGCCGCTGGCGGACTTCATCCAGTCGAAGTACATCCTCCTGTTCGGCTGGAACCCGACCTCGGCGATCAAGTGGGTGCACTTGCCGCGCATCATCACGCGCGCCATCGAGAAGGGCGCCCGCCTCGTCGTGGTCGATCCCTATCTCTCGGACACGGCCGTGAAGGCGCACGAGTGGCTCGCGGTCCGGCCGGCCACTGACGGCGCCCTGGCGCTGGCGATGGGGCACGTCATCATCCGCGACGGTCTCTGCGACCGTGACTTCGTGGCGAAGTGGACCACCGGCTTCGACGAGTACGCCGCCTATGTGAAGGACAAGACGCCCGAGTGGGCCGAGACGATCACCACCGTCAAGGCGAAGACGATCGAACGCATCGCCCGGGAGCTGGCCACGACGAAGCCGGCGCTGGTGGACGTCTGGAGCGGCCCCGGCCAGCACTCCAACGGTGTGCAGGGCGGCCGGGCCATCGCGCTCCTCAACGCGCTGATCGGGAGCTACGACCGGCCGGGCACGATGATCATGCCCGACAAGCGCGGCAGCAAGCACGGCGAGGTCGAGCCCGACGAGACGGCGGCGGCGACGCTGAAGCAGCCGCGGTTCGACGACCTCAAGAAGTACCCCCTCGGCCATGGCTCCGGGGTCTACACCGAGTCGTTCGCGAAGCTGGCCGGGGGCACCGGCGCATATACGCCCAGGATGGGGATCATCGTCTTCCAGAACGTGATGATGTCGGTGCCGGGCAGTCAAACCGTCGCCAAGGCGCTCGCCAAGCTGGAGACGCTGGTCGTGATCGACACGATGATGAGCGAGACGGCGAGACTCGCCGATTACGTGCTGCCGGGCACCACGTACCTCGAGCGCTACGACCTGAACAGCCACTGGGTGACCTGGCCCGTGCTCGGCCTGCGGCAGCCCGTGGTCAAGCCGCTGTTCGGCCAGCCGGCCGAGTACGAGACGGTGGCGGCCCTGGGTCGCCGGCTCGGCCTCAGGACGCAGGAGGGCAAGGAGTTTTTCACGATCGGGCCGCTGTCGAGCGAGCCGATCGAGAGCCTGACGGCCTGGTACGAGGACTTTCTCGGCAACGAGCTGAAGAACGGCGCGCCCAAGATGACGCTGGCCGAGCTGAAGGCGCTGCCAGGGGCGGTGTGGGTCGACCGCGGCGGCACCAAGTACGAGAAGTACGCCGCGGAGCTCGAGCCCGAGCCGCTGAAGGACGCGTTCTTCGACGGCGGCCCGAAGGCCGACGGCACGGCGATCTACGACAAGCCGAAGGACAAGAAGGGCAGGCGCATCGGCACCGTGCTCGGCGGCAAGCCGGTGAAGGGGTTCATGACCAGGAGCGGCAAGGTCGAGTTCCACTCGAAGTGGCTGGCCGACACGAGTGACGCCCGGGGCAAGCCGGTCGACCCGCTGCCCGTCTACGAGCCGCGCGCGTGGCAGCCGACCGCCGAGTACCCGCTGTACTTCATCAACTGGAAGGAGGCGAGCCACACCCACAGCCGGACCCAGAACAATCCCTGGCTGCTGGAGATCAAGCCGGACAACCCCATGATCGTGCACCCGGCCACCGCGGCCCGGTACGGGATCAAGGACGGCGACGCCGTGTGGGTCGAGTCGCGCCACGGGCGCGTGCGCGCGCACGCGCGGGTGACCACACGGATCCACCCGGAGGTCGTCGGTGTCCAGCATGGCTTCGGCCACACCGCCCTGGGCCGGCTGGCCGCCGGGCGCGGCACCTCGGACTCCGCGCTCCGGCCGACGCTGTCGGACCCGCTGTCGGGCCAGGCGCTCCACAAGGAAGCGTGCGTTCGCATCGTCAAGGCGTGATGCCGGGAGGCGCTATGCAGAAGGACAGCCTGACCGTCGCCGACAATCGCACCGGAAAGTCGTACGAGCTCGCAATCGCCGACGGCGCGATCCGCGCGATCGACCTGCGGCAGATCCGCACCGGGCCCGACGACTTCGGCCTCCTCGCCTACGATCCGGCGTTCACGAACACCGCCTCCACGCGCAGCGCCGTCACCTTCATCGACGGCGACAAGGGGATCCTCTGGTACCGGGGCTACCCGATCGAGCAGCTGGCCGAGCAGGCCACGTTCCTCGAGGTCGCCTACCTGCTGATCTACGGCGAGCTGCCGACCCCGAAGGCGCTGGAGCACTGGACCTGGCAGATCACCCACCACACGTGGGTCCACGAGAACATCAAGAAGTTCATGGACGGCTTCCACCACGACGCCCACACGATGAGCATGCTCATCTCGGCGGTGGCGGCGCTGTCCACGTTCTACCCGGACGCCCGGGAGCGCCACGACCCCGGCCACTGCGAGCTGCAGATCTACCGGCTCATCGCCAAGATGCCGACGCTGGCCGCCTTCGCCTATCGCCACCGGCTCGGCCAGCCCTACGTCTATCCCGACAACGACCTGAGCTACACCGGCAACTTCCTCAACATGCTGTTCAAGGCCACCGAGCTGAAGTACAAGCCGGCGCCGGCCATCGAGCGCGCGCTGGAGGTGCTGTTCATCCTGCACGCCGACCACGAGCAGAACTGCTCGACGAACGCGATGCGCAGCGTCGCCTCGTCCGGGGTGGACCCGTACTCGGCGACGGCGGCGGCCGCCGCCGCGCTCTACGGCCCGCTGCACGGCGGCGCCAACGAGGCGGTGCTGCGGATGCTGCGCGAGCTGGCCGCCACCTCGCGGATCCCCGACTTCATCCGCAAGGTGAAGGCCGGCGAGGCCAAGCTCATGGGGTTCGGCCACCGGGTCTACAAGAACTACGATCCGCGGGCGCGGATCATCAAGCGCATGGCCGAGGAGGTGTTCGCGGTGACGCGCCCCAGCCCGCTGCTGCCCATCGCGCTGGAGCTGGAGCGCATCGCTTTGCAGGACGACTACTTCGTGTCCCGCAAGCTCTACCCCAACGTCGACTTCTACTCCGGCCTCATCTACGAGGCCCTGGGGCTGCCCGCCGAGATGTTCACGGTGATGTTCGCGATTCCGCGGACAGCCGGGTGGCTGGCCCAGTGGAAGGAGATGCTGGGCGACCCCGAGCAGAAGATCGCCCGGCCCCGCCAGCTCTACGTCGGCCCGGGGCGGCGGGACGTCGTTCCCCTGGGGCGCCGGGAGTGAGCGCCCGCGCGCCGCTGCGGGTCTACTGGGAGCTGACGCGCGCCTGCGACCTGGCCTGCCGGCACTGCCGGGCGGAGGCCCAGCCCGCCCGCGCCGCCGACGAGTTGACGACCGGCGAGTGCCGGGCCGTGCTGGCCGATCTGGCGCTCGCCGGCCCGCCGGCGCCCCATGTGATCTTCACCGGCGGCGACCCCCTGAAGCGGCCCGATCTCCTCGAGCTGATCCGCGAGGCCGTGGCCCTCGGCCTGGGCGTGTCGCTCGCCCCCAGCGCGACGACCGTGCTCACCGGCGAGGCCGTGCGGGCCCTGCGCGACGCGGGCGTCTCCGCCATGTCGCTCAGCCTCGACGGCTCGACCCCGGCCCGCCACGACGCCCTCCGCGGGGTGCTGGGCTGCTACGGCTGGACCCTCGCCGCCGCCGCGCGCATCGTCGCCGCCGGCGTCCCGCTGCAGATCAACACGCTGGTCACCCGCGAGACCGAGCGCGACCTCGAGGCCCTCGCCGAGGTCGTCCAGCGCCTCGGCGCCGCCCGCTGGAGCCTGTTCTTCCTGGTACCGGTCGGCCGGGGCCGCGTGCTCACGCCGCTGACCGCGCGCGAGGCGGAGACGACCCTGGGCTGGGCCGCCCGCCACGCGGGGCGCTGGCGCTTCACCGTGACCACGACCGAGGCGCCCCACTTCCGGCGGATCATGCTCGAGCGCATGCGCGCCGAGGGGCGGAGCGGGGAGGAGATTCGCCAGTCGCCCCTGGGCCGGGGGTTCGGCATCCGGGACGGCAACGGCATCATGTTCATCGCGGCCAACGGCGACGTGACGCCCTCGGGGTTCCTGCCGCTGGTCGTGGGCAACGTCCGGCGGGCCGGCCCGATGAGCCTGTACCGCGACGACGTCATCTTCCAGGCGCTGCGCGCCCCCGACCGTTTCCGCGGTCGCTGCGGCGTCTGCGAGTACCGCGCGCTGTGCGGCGGCTCCCGCGCCCGCGCCTGGGCCGCCAGCGGCGACGTCCTCGGCGAGGACCCGCTCTGCGCCTTCCAGCCCGAGGTTGTATCGTAAGTCCCTGTCATTCCGGCCGAATTGCTTGACAGGTCCAGGGCGCTTGGCTACACTCGCGCCACTCTCGAAGCCCCCCGGAGCCGGGAGTCCTCGACCCGCAACGTAGCGCGGAGGCACACAGGGACGATGAGCAGCGTTGGCTCGGCGTTCGACACTTTTCCCAAGCTGGCCCGCGCCAACGCCGAGCGCCTGGCCCGTCAGGTGGCGATCCGCGAGAAGGACCTCGGCATCTGGCAGGCCTACACGTGGCGGGACTACTTCGAGCGCAGCCGCCGCATCGCGCTGGGCCTGGCCGCGCTCGGCTTCGCCCGCGGCGACAAGACCGCCATCGTCGGCGACAACCGGCCCGAGCTGTACTGGGCCGCCCTCGCCACCCAGGCGCTCGGCGGCGTGCCGGTGCCGCTCTACCAGGACTCGATCGAGAAGGAGCTGGCCTACATCGTCGACCACGCCGAGGCGCGGTTCGCCGTGGCCGAGGACCAGGAGCAGGTCGACAAGCTGCTGCACGTCCGCGCCCAGTGCCCCCGCCTGGAGTTCATCGTCTACGACGACCCGCGCGGCATGCGTGCGTACTCGGAGCCGGGCCTGCTGAGCCTGGCCGAGCTGGAGGAGCGCGGGGAGAAGTTCGCGCTGGGCCATCCCGCGTACTTCGACGACGAGGTGGCGCGCGGGCGGGCCGAGGACACCGCGGTCATCTGTTACACCTCGGGGACGACCGGCACGCCCAAGGGGGCGATGCTGTCCTACCGCAACCTGATCGAGATGGCGCGCATCGCCACCGAGCGGGAGGGGCTGCGCCGCGACGACGAGGCGCTGGCCTACCTGCCGATGGCCTGGGTCGGCGACCACATGCTCTCCTACGCGCAGGCCATCGTCACCGGCTTCGCGATCAACTGCCCGGAGAGCGCCGCCACCGTCCTGCACGACCTCAAGGAGATCGGGCCGACCTACTTCTTCGCGCCGCCGCGGATCTGGGAGAACTTGCTGACCAACGTCATGATCCGCGTCGAGGACGCGGCGTGGCCGAAGCGCAAGCTGATCCACTTCTTCCTGGGCCAGGCCCAGGATCTCGAGCGCCGGCGGCTCAACGGCCAGCCGCTGCCGTGGCTGCCGCGGCTGCTGGCGCCGCTGGGCCAGCTGCTCGTCTACGGGCCGCTGCGCGACAACCTGGGGATGCGGCGGATCCGCACCGCCTACACGGCGGGCGAGGCGATCGGCCCCGAGATCTTCGTGTTCTTCCGTGCCCTCGGCATCAACGTCAAGCAGCTCTACGGCATGACCGAGGCCAGCGTGTTCGTGGCCGTCCAGAAGGACGGCGACGTGCGGCTGGACACGGTGGGCACGCCGATGCCCGAGGTGGAGATCAAGATCTCCGAGACGGGCGAGGTGCTCTTCCGCAGCCCCGGCGTGTTCCAGGGCTACTTCAAGAATCCCGAGGCGACCCGGCAGACGGTCGAGGACGGCTGGATCCACTCCGGCGACGCCGGGTTCCTGGACGCCGCCGGGCACCTGAAGATCATCGACCGGGCCAAGGATCTGGGGCGCCTGGCCGACGGCACGATGTTCGCGCCCAAGTATCTCGAGAACAAGCTGAAGTTCTCGCAGTTCGTCAAGGAGGCGGTCACCCTGGGCCCCGGCCGGCCCTACGTGACCGCCCTGATCAACATCGATCTGGGGGCGGTGGGGAACTGGGCGGAGCGGCGGGGGATTGCCTATACGAGCTATACCGACCTCAGCCAGAAGCCGGAGGTGTACGACCTGATCCAGCAGGAGGTCGTGCGGGTGAACCGGAGCCTGGCCGTCGAGGACGAGGTGCTGCGAGGCGCCCGGATCCGCAAGTTCCTCATCCTGCACAAGGAGCTGGACCCCGACGACGAGGAGATCACCCGCACGCGCAAGGTGCGGCGGGGCCACGTCGCCCAGAAGTACGCCGCCCTGATCGAGGCGCTCTACGGCGACCGTGACCGGGTGGCGGTGGAGGCGCAGGTGACCTACGAGGACGGGCGGACCGGCACCATCCGGGCCGACGTGGCCATCCGGGAGGTCGTGTGAGCCCCAGCCGCAGGCGAGGCGAACCTGAGCCGGCCTCGCCAGGGCCGCTGCTCGAGGTCGACAACGTCAGCGTCCGGTTCGGCGCGCTTCTGGCCCTCAACCGGGTGAGCCTGACGATCCCGCGCGGCGAGATCTGCGCCATCATCGGGCCCAACGGGGCCGGCAAGACCACGCTGCTCAACTGCATCAGCGGCTTCTACCATCCCTACGAGGGGCGCATCGTGTTCGCCGGCGGCGAGCGCACCCGCCTGAGCCCGCCCGACGTGGCCCGGCTGGGCATCGCCCGC
>Ga0214471_10002191_pt1 | contig 15357 bp, 14 predicted proteins | sample RVTome_5_FD_207665 | JGI IMG/M metagenome (GOLD analysis project Ga0214471, IMG submission 207665) | Soil microbial communities from uranium-contaminated site in the Upper Colorado River Basin, Wyoming, United States - RVT142D155 | ecosystem: Environmental > Terrestrial > Soil > Contaminated >... | reverse complement strand
GAGTACTGGCGCGTCGAGGCCAGGGGCGGCGCGGTGTGGGACCTGTACCACGACCGGTCCGCCGACCGGTGGCACATGGAGCGCCTGTGGGATTGAATCCGTCGCATGATCGGCGCTGGCGTCTTCCCGCTGCACCTCGCCGACGTCCGCATCCCGGAGGGCGACCCGCGCTCGGGCAAGCCGTTCCCGGTCGTCGCGCACGCCGTCGCGCACCGGGACGGGGTGTTCCTGTTCGACACGGGGATCGGTACCGGCAACGCGGAGATAGACGAGGTCTTTGCGCCGGTGCGCATCTCGCTCCAGGACGCGCTCGCGGTGCACGGGATCGTGATGGCCGACGTCACGGCAGTCGCCAACTGCCACCTTCACTTCGACCACAGCGGACAGAACGCGCTCTTCCCGGGCCGGCCGATCTTCGCGCAGGAGCGCGAGTTCCGCATGGTGCACGAGCCGTGGACTACACGGTGCCCGAGTGGATCGACGTCCCCGGGCTGTCGTACGAGCTCCTCGACGGCGAGGCCGGGATCGCGCCGGGGCTCCGATTGATCCCGACGCCCGGTCACACGAGGGGGCACCAGTCGCTCGTGGTGGAGACGGACGGAGGGACGGTCGTGCTCGCCGGACAAGCCGTGCAGTCGATCGCGGAGTGGGAGGGCGCGACCGATCCCGCCTCCTCGGGCCAGGCCGGCGCGATGGACCGAGACGCCTACCTCCGCTCGGTGGAGCGACTGCGAGGGCTCGATCCCGCACGGGTGCATTTCGCGCACGACCCGGCCGTCTGGGAGCGCGGCGGGTAGGTCGTCGCGACCGATTCGCTGGGCGGTTCAGCGGCCACCGTCGGGCGGGACCATGTCGGGCAGGACCAAGAGGAAGGTCACACCGTAGGCGGGGCGCGCCTTCGCCTTGACCCATGTCGGACCCAGGGTGTAGGGTCACTCTCCAGATTCGAACATACGTTCGAGTCTGGGTCTAGGGGGGGCACCCGGCACTCGGGTACCATGACCTCCGGATGTATCCGGAGGTGGAGCGATGGCGTTGAACAGGCGAGTGGAGGTGCTGTTCGCTGAGCGGGAGTTCGAGGAGCTTCGGCGCGAGGCAGAGCGGCGCGGCATTTCCTTCGGAGAGCTCCTTCGTGACGCCGCGAGACGCGTCTATCTCGCTCCCTCAGCAGAACGTCGACGGGCCGCGATCCAACGGCTCCTGTCGAGGGAGGTCGACATTGGGACTTGGGAAGAGGTGAAGCCGTTGATCGGCCGGTATGTCGACAAGGAGCCGGACGAGGGATCGTGAAGCTCCTCGATACGAATGTGTTCGTCTATGCCCAGGGTGGGCCGCACCCTTACCGGGAACCCTGCCGCGCTGTTCTGGGGCAGGCACAGGAACGCCCCGACGCCTACGGCGTGGACGTCGAGGCCCTGCAGGAGCTCCTCGACGTCTATTCCCGGCGAGGGCAACGCGCGCTCGCGGTCGAGATCGTGAACGACGTTCTCGACTCGCTCCCGGAGCCGTTCCCCATCACGAGCCGCGAGATCCATGAGGTGACCGACATCATCGTGGCGCATCCCGGCCTATCGCCCCGGGACGCGATCCACGGGGCCGTAGTACTGACGTACGGTCTCGAAGGCATCGTCTCGGCCGACCAGGCCTTCGACGGGGTCCCCGGCCTCGTCCGGTTCGACCCCCTGAAGCTCGCAGGACCCTGACGCGAGGCTCGGAATGGCCTCCCCCTCCTTCGTGCACCTCGACGTCCGGTCCTTCTTCTCCCTGAAGGACGGGGCGTTCTCGCCCGAGGACCTGGCCCGGCGGGCCGCAGAGCTCGAGATGCCGGCCGTGGCCCTCTCCGACCGGGACGGGCTGTACGGGGCGGCCCGGTTCGCGGCGGCCTGCGAGCGCGAGGGTGTCCGCCCGATCCTCGGCGCCACGCTGACCGTGCGCGATCCCTCGCTCGGCCCCGCCGCCACCCATGTGATCCTGCTCGCGCAGGACGAGCGGGGGTACGGCAACCTGTGCCGGCTGATCACCGATGCCCACATGACCGGCGAGCGGGGCGACCCGTCGCTCGCTGCCGAGCAGGTCTGCGCGCACCCGGCCGGCCTGGTCTGCTTGCTCGGGCCGGGCTCGCTTCCCGGGTCGCTCGCGGTCGATGGGCGGTTGGACGCCGCGCGGCGGGCCATCGACCCGCTCAAGGAGGCGTTCGGGGAACGGCTGTTCGTCGCCGTCCAGCACCGCCTGGAGCCGAACTCGGCCACCGAGGTTCGCCTGCTCCTTCGCCTGGCCGAGTGGATCGGGGCGAAGGCGGTGGCCGCGAACCCGGTCCGCTATCTGGTCCCCGAGGACGCGTTCCTGGCCGACGCCCTGGAGTGCATGCGCGAGATCGTCCCCATCGCCTCGAACCACGTCTCGAGGGTGAACGCCGAAGGCTCCCTGAAGCCGGCCCCCGAGATGCGCGCGCTGTTCGCCGAACGTCCCGACCTCTGCGACCGGACCCTGGAGCTCGCCGAGTCGTGCACGTTCGACATCGGCCTTCGCCGGGTCCACTTCCCGGACTTCCCCACGCCGAGGGGACGCTCGGCCGCATCGGTCCTGGCCGAGCGGTGCTGGCGCGGCATGGAGCACCGCGGGATGGAGGCGACGCAGGCGGTCCGGGACCGATTGGACCTCGAGCTCGCGCTGATCCAGAAAATGGGCTACGCGGCCTACTTCCTCACGGTCGCCGACATCGTCGCGGACATCAAGGCCATGGGGATCCGATGCGCGTGCCGGGGCTCGGCCGCCGGGTCGCTGGTCTGCTACCTCACCGGCATCTCCGACGTTAACGCCGTCCGCCACGACCTGGTGTTCGAGCGGTTCCTGAACCCGCTCCGCGACGAGCTCCCCGACATCGACGTCGACGTGGAGTCGGCCCGCCGCGAGGACGTCTACGACATGATCCTGTCGCGCTACGGTCAGGACCGATGCGCCTGCGTGACCATGGTCGACACGTACCGGGCCCGGGGCGCCATCCGCGAGGTGGGCAAGGCCCTCGGCTTTCCCGAGGTCGAGGTCGACACGGTGGCCAAGGCCTTCCCCCACATCGGCGCGCAGGACATCCGAAAGGCCATCGAGATCCTCCCCGAGCTCGCCGGGTCCAACTTGAACGCCGGGCAGCTCGAGCTGCTGTTCCGGGTGGCCGAGCGCCTGAACGGCTTCCCCCGGCACCTCGCGCTCCACCCTTCGGGCATCGTGCTGTCCGACGACGACCTGGTGAGCCGGGTGCCGCTGGAGCGCTCGTTCCAGGGCTACCGGATGATCCAGGCCGACAAGGACGACGTCGAGCTCCTCGGATACCTGAAGCTCGACATCCTGGGGGTCCGGATGCTCTCGTCGATGCGCCATGCTCTGGACGAGATCGCCCGCACGGAACACGTGAAGGTCGACCTCGACGAGATCCCCACGGACGACGAGCCGACCTTCGAGCTGATCCGGGGCTCCGACACGCTCGGCTGCTTCCAGATCGAGTCGCCCGGCCAGCGCGAGCTGCTCCAGAAGCTGCAACCCACGAGGTGGGAGGACCTCATCGTCGACATCTCGCTGTTCCGCCCGGGGCCGGTGAAGTCCGACATGATCCGCCCCTACCTGAACCGCCGGCACGGGATGGAGCGGCCGGTCTACGCGCACCCCGCGCTCCGGCCGGCCCTCCGCGAGACGTACGGCGTGATCGTCTACCACGAGCAGGTCATGCGGACGCTTGCCGCCATGGCCGGATACGACCTGACCTACGCCGACCACATCCGCCGCCACCTGGACGACGACGCGATGCTCCCGTCGCTGCGCGAGGACTTCCTCGAGCGCACGAAGGAACGAGGGATCGCCGGCGACGTGGCCGAGAAGACGTGGGACGACGTCGCGCAGTTCGCCTCGTTCGGGTTCTGCAAGGCCCACGCCGCGGCGTTCGCCGTCCCCACCTACCAGTCGGCGTACCTGAAGGCGCACTGGCCCGCGCACTTCCTGGCCGGCGTGCTGACCCACGACCCCGGCATGTATCCGCGCCGGCTGATCCTGGAGGACGCGCGGGAGCACGGCATCGAGATCCTCTCGCTCGACGTGAACATGAGCGAACCGGACTACGTGGTCGAGAACCTCGGGAACCGGCGCTACGGCATCCGGCTGGCCTTCAAGGACGTGCACGGGATCTCGGACGCGGAGATCCGGTCGATCCAGCAAGCTCGGGCCGACCGGCCGTTCCGCGACGTCGGAGACTTCCTGCGCCGGGCGAACGTGTCGCGGCCCGTCGCCCTCGCCCTCGCGCACGCGGGGGCGTTCGATGCGCTCACCACCGGCACGCGCCGCGACCGCCTGTACGAGGCCATGGTCACCGACGCGCAGCGGGAGGGCGACCAGCTCGCGCTGGACCTGTGGTCGGCGACGAGCGAAGCGGCGGGACCGCGGTTCTCGCTTCCCGAGTACAGCGACGCCGAACGGGTACGCGCGGAGCTCGAGGTGCTCGGCCTGGACGCCTCCCGCCACCTCGTCTCGTTCTTCGAGCCGCTCCTCGCCGACCTCAGCGTGGTCCGGGCCAGGGACCTCCACAAGGAGCGGGCCGATGCGATGGTCATGGTGGCCGGGGTGAAGGTGGCCTCCCAGACGCCGGCGGTGCGAAGCGGCCAGCGGATCGTGTTCCTCACCCTCGACGACGCGACCGGACCGGTCGAGGTCGTGGTGTTCGAGAAGGTGCAGCCGAAGGTGTTGAAGACGGTGTTCCATTCGTTCGTGCTGGCCGTGCGGGGACGGCTTCGCCGGACCGGGGTGAGGGGCGTGAGTATCATCGCCGAGGACGTCTGGGACCTCACCCGCCTCCAGCAGGCCCGCCGGACCGGCCGGCTGAAGGAGGCGCTCGCGGCCGGCGATCCCTTCCCCGGGCTTCCCCCCAGGAAGCTGTGGCACGCGAGCGGAGGCTCGGCCGGATGGTGAGGGTCGCCGGGCGAAGGAAGGCCATGGGGGAGGCCATGGGGGAGCGAACCGACACGCCCAGGACTGCCGAGCCCATCCTCCACGTCGACCTCGACGCCTTCTACGCCTCGGTGGAGGTCCTGAAGGACCCGTCGCTCGCCGGCAAGCCCGTGGTGGTGGGCGGCGCCGGGACCCGTGGCGTCGTGATGTCGGCCTCCTACGAGGCCAGGGCCTTCGGGATCCGAAACGCCATGCCCGCGGTGCGAGCCCGCCGCCTGTGCCCAGACGCCGTCTTCCTCCCGCCCGACTTCGAGTCCTACAAGGCGCACTCGAACCGGTTCCGCGAGATCCTGCTCTCGGTCACGCCCCTGGTGGAGCCGATCGCCCTGGACGAGGCCTTCCTCGACGTCTCCGGCGCCGTCTTGCTGTTCGGCCCGCCGGAGGGCGTCGCGGAACGGGTCCGCCAAAAGGTCCGGTCCGAGACCGGCGTGACCTGCTCCGTGGGGGTGGCTCCCACCAAGCTGGTGGCCAAGCTGGCCTCCCGGCAGGCCAAACCGGACGGGCTCGTCGTGGTGCGGCGGGTCGACGCCCCGGCGTTCCTCGACCCGCTGCCGGCCCGAGCCATGTGGGGGGTGGGGGAGAAGACCGTGGAGATGCTGTCGCGCCTGGGGGTGAAGACCGTGGGGGACCTGGCCCGGACCCCGCCGGCGGTGCTGGCCCGGCTCCTCGGCGACCAACATGCCCGAGACCTCCACGAGCTGGCCCGAGGGATCGACGAACGGGAGGTGGTGCCGTACGAGCCGCCGAAGTCCGTCTCCCACGAGGAGACCTTCCAGTTCGACCTGGACGCCGAGGAGGACCTCCTGCGGGAGGCGCTGGCCCTGTCCCACCGGGTGGCGTCGCGCCTTCGGGAGGATGGGTACCGAGCCCGGACGGTGGTCCTCAAGATCCGCCTGGCGAACTTCACCACCCTCACCCGGTCCCGGACGCTCCCGGCCCCGAGCGACGTCGCGGCCGACCTATACGAGGTGGCCTCCGAGCTGTACCGAGGCCTGCCCGGCGACCGGCGCCGGGTCCGCCTCCTGGGAGTGGCGGCCACCGGGCTGATCCCGGCCGGCGCCGAGCAGCTCGCCTTGCTCCGGGGGGAACGATGGCGCGACGTGGAGCGGGCCGTCGACCGGATCGAGCGGCGGTTCGGTCGTGGCGCGGCCCGCCCGGCCGCCCTCCTGGACCGGCGACGGGACCGCTGAGCAGGCGGTATGGGAGGAAATCCGCGGGCGAGCTGAAGCACCGCCCCCGCACGGCCGATGAAAGCCACAGGAATGGGCCTTCAACCTACGAGGGTGTCGTTCCTATAATGATGTCGCCGTCGAAGGGGTAGGTGCAGATGCCGCTCTCCGAGCATGAGCAGCAGATCCTCGAGGAGATCGAGCGACGACTGGCGGAGGAGGATCCCCGCCTGGTCGAGGCGGTGTCGCGCACATCCCTGTACACGCACCTCGCCCGGCGCATCCGCTTGACCTCGCTGGCGTTCCTGGCCGGCTTCGTCATGCTGATGCTGTTCCCGGTGTCCCTCGGGATCGCCATCGCCGGCTTCGGCGTGATGCTCCTGGCGGCCCTGCTGATCTACCGGTACCTCAAGCAGCTCGGGAAGGATCAGGTCCGGGCGATGCAGCAGTCCGGGCGATTCTCCATCGCGGCCCTCCTGGCCCGTCTCACCGGGCGGATGCACGGGCCCTCCGATCCTCCGGCTCAGTAGTCCGCCGCCCCAGAACGCCGTCGCATTGTTGTCGAACTGACCACGTGACGCCCCGATCGTCCAGCGAGCTTGCGCCCACACCGCACATCGTCGTACAACAACCTCTCCTTCCCCTAGGGGCGTGAACCGTCAGATGCAGGTCGAGCATCCCCCTCGACACGGCTGACGGACCGCCGGTGTTCGTAGGTGATGGCTCGTCGGAGGGGCGCACGTCCTATGGAGGGGTTCACCGCGCATCAGGCCACGAAGTTCACGGGTTGCACGTCCCGCCAACTCCGGTACTGGGACCAGATCGGGTTGGTGCGGCCGGGCGTTCAGGGCACGGGAGGACGACCGGGGGTCCCCCGCCTTTACTCGTTCCGGGACCTGGTCGCACTGAAGGTCGTGAAGTCCCTCCTCGACGGGGGGATGTCGCTCCAACGGGTCCGGCGGGCCTGGGACTACCTGAACAGGAGGGCCGCCCTCGACCGGCACCTGTCGGAGGTCAAGCTGATCACCGACGGCGTCAGCATCTTCAAGGTGGCCAGGCGAAACGGAGAGATCCTCGACGCGCTCAGGGAGGGGCAGCTCGCGTTCTTCGTGGCCATCGACGAGATCGCCTCGGGTGTGGAGGTCAGGGTGGGCCAGTTCCATGAGGACCGAGACCGGTTCGTCTGCGCCCTCCGGGAGGCCGCGGCCCACGCCCAAACCGGCAGCTAGACATCCCACGGGCCGAAGCTGTCAAGCGGCCGCCTGTTCGATCGTGGGCCAGGCGATCTGCTCCGAGTAGAGCCGCCGGTGCCCCAAGCAGCCATGGAGGATCCCCACCCAGCGGTTGGCGAGGGACCGTAGCGCCCGTCGGTGGGTCTCGCCCTTGGCGCGGTGGGCGTCGTAGTAGCGGCGAGCCCCTGCTGAGGTGGTCAGCGAGCAGAACGCCCACATCTGCAGCGCGTCACCCAGGCGTCGGTTGCGGGCAAAGCGAGCCAGGGCCACCTTGGATCGCCCGGAGGCCTTCGTGATCGGCGAGGTGCCCGCGTAGTTCTTGCGGGCCTTAGGATCGGCGTAGCGGTCGGGGTCATCCCCGAACTCCGCGAGGACCCGGGCGCCGAGGACCAGACCGAGTCCGGGAAGACTGCGAAGGATCTCGGCGTCCGGGTGTCCTTCAAAACGCTCCTCGAGCTCACGGGCGAGCGCCTGGATCTGCCCGGTCATCTCGGCGACGATCGCCACGGTGGAACGCACGACCTCCCCGTAGGCTCCCGCCAGCACGTCGGGCGCCTCCAGCTGCGGAGCTCGCAGCCACTGTCGGATCTCGGTGGCGCGCTCGGTCACCCTCCGTTTGCGTCCTCCCCGCTTGAGCGCCGCCGCCGCCCGAGCAGCAGAAAGGGAGCGGCCCAGAGCCGGCGTGGGAGCGGCAGCAAGCACCGCCAACGCTTCGGCCGATGCGAGATCGGTTCCGAAGCCTTGCAGGGCGCCGGGGTAGAACTCCCGTAGGACGTTTCGGAGCTGGTTGAGATGGCGCTGGCGAGACCAGATCAGGCCCTGGTGTGCCCGGGCGAGCACCTTCACCGCCTCGGCCAGCTCGGTGTCTCCTGCCACCTGCCGGTGCAGGTGCCGGTCGGTCCGAACCAGATCGGCCAATACCCTTGCGTCGCCCGGGTCGGACTTCGCCCCCGAGGTGCGGTGACGATCGCGGTAGCGGTCGACGGACAGCGGGTTCACCGCGTGCACCCGATGGCCGGCGGCCACGAGCGCGCCGACCAGTAGCCCACGGTCGATCTCGATGCCGATCACGGCCTCCGAGGGCTCCTCGGCGTGGGCAGCCATCATCTCGTGCAGCCGGCCCAGCCCTTCCACGCCGTCCGGCACCCGCCCCTGGGCCAGGACTTGGCCCTGAGCGTCCATCACGCACACGTCGTGGTGGCTCTCGGACCAGTCGATCCCCACGAAGATCACGCCCCCTCCTTCCCCTCGGCGACGACTTCGAGCCAGGAGGAGTTCGCGGCGCCCTAATGGACCAGTGCTCGCTCGGCACGACATCCCACCGGCCGTCCGCTCCTCGCCTGCCGGCGGGGGCACGATCTAGCTGTGGGGCTCACGGCCCTGGGCCTGTCAGTGCTCACCCGCCGGTGGCTCGGAGAGCAGTCTGTTCTGTCCGCTGCTCGAGAGCCATTAGGGCTCAGACGCCGGGCCGGTAGATCCCCAGGATCCGGCGGATCGGCTTCGTCTCCTTCCGGATGTCCCGGATGGCCGTTCGCGCGTCGCGGACCGCGTCCCGGGCCTCGGCCGGAGTGACCGGACGCCGCGAGTACGCCGCCCGGACCGCGGCGTTCGTCAGGCGGTCCAGGTGCCCGTCGGAGAAGCGCACGGTGCCCCACAGCCGGTCGCGGTGCTCGGCGAGCGTCTCGCCCTCGGCCCGCCCCAACCCCACATCGGCGGCCTCCCCGTCGAACACGCGGTACGCGGCGAGGACCAGCTCCCGGGGTTCTCTCACCCGACGCACCATCCTTCTTCGCACCACGGCCTTCGCGACCGGCACGGCCACCAGCAAGAGCGCGCCCACTCCGAGCAGCACGAGCAGGAGGAAGCCGTAAGGGACGGCGTAACCCGGGTCGGGCACGGTGAACCCGCCGTCCCGACCGCGGCGGGCCGCCACCTGGCCCCGGAACGGACCCTCGACGTTCTGGAGCTTCCCGCTCAGGGTGCCGCCCGTGGTCACGCCGCCGACGGTGGTCTCGCCGCCGGTCTCGCATCCGGGGAGGTCGGGCGGGCAACTCCCCACCGTCGCCGGCGAGATGTACGAGCCCGGCGTGGCCAGGGGGTTCTGCCACCCGCCGGGCGTGGGCTCGAACGCCAGCCACCCGTATCCGGGGAACAGCACCTCCACCCAGCTGTGCGCATCCTCCGTGCTCACGGTAAAGACACCCTGGGACCCCGAGCCGGGGCGGAACCCCACGGCCACCCGGGCCGGGATCCCGAGCTCGCGGACCAAGATGGCCATCGCGGTGGCGAACTGCTGGCAGAACCCCGTCTTCGAGCGGGTCAGGAAGTCGACCAGGGCGTTCGTGTCGGATCGGGGGGTCACGTCGAGCGAGTACCGGAAGGCGCCTGGGGCCTTGAAGTGGTTCTGGATGGCCAGCACCTTGCGGTAGGCGGTCGGGGCGTCGGCCGTCCAGGTCTCGGCGATCTGCCTCACCCTCGGCGGAACGCTGTCGGGGACGAAGGTGTATCGGCCCGGGATGGGCTCCTCGATGGTCACCCGGTCCAGCTGCGTCGGGGTGGGGGAGACCACCCGTGAGCTGACCGAGTACTTGAGGCCCTCGGCCAGGCTGTCGAGGGCCAGCGCTGCCGTGAGCTCCGGGTCGAACCGGATCTCGCCGAACGGCAGGTCGATGGTCTCCGGCGGGTAGGCCATGGGCAGCCACCGGTCTCCGAGGTCGGTGAGGATCGTGTATCGCTGGTGCACCGTGGCCGTGCTCGGGGCGAAGGCCACGGCGAGCCGGGCCGGGGTGTCCAGCAGTTGCCCGCCCTGGGCTTCGGGGTCTGAGCTCCGCCAGGTGGACCCGTCGAACTGATCCAGCGCATACAGGCGCCAGTACGCGGGCGTCGGCGTCCCGCCTTCGTCCATCGAGGCCACCTGGAACAGGTCGATCGGGTCCCTCCGTTCGAGCTGGGCCTTGATCGAGACGAAGGGGTCGATCCGCACGCTGCCGGCCCCCGAGTTCGAGAAGTCCACCAGGGAGGGCGAGCGGAACCCCGGCAGGATGCCCGGCGCGAGGACGGCCACGGCAACCGCCGTGAAGGCCACGCGACGAGCCCCGTGGCCGGTGGTCGAGGCCATCCTCCCCCGAGCCCCCCACAGCGGGCCCCATTGGTGGATCCGGCGGAGCCCGTCGGCGAACACCACGAGCAGCACCGCAGAAAGGAGGACCACCGTGTAGCCGGGGCGAGCCCCATCCTCCATCACGGTGTCGGCGAAACCCACCAGGGCGACCGGCGGAAGGACGGCGAGCAGCGGGCTCCCGGCCCGCATGGCCAGGGCGTGCGCGGAGAACGCCGCGGTCCACACGGCGGTGACGGCGGCCAGCATGAGCGGCGGGAGCGGCGCCGTCGGCGCCACCTGCACCCGGGCCTGTTCCCCCACTCGCTCCAGGGCCTCCCGGATGGCGGTCACGGCCTCCCGTCCGGGGAGCCCGTACCAGGTGGCGTCGGGGAAGACCAGCAGCCCCACGGCCACCGGCAGGAGGGCGGCGGAGGCGATGGTCGCCACGAGGAGGTTGCGACGCTCCAGGAGCCCGGCCACGGCCACGGAGGCGAGCGCCGCGGCCAGGAGCTTCCACGTCGCGCCGTGTCCCGCGAACACGCGGCCGAACGCGATCGCGGTGGCGGCGGCGAGGAAGCCGACGGCGCCTAGCGCGACGAGGCGGTGAGCGCCGGACGAAGATCCCTGCTCTGTTGGTGCCATGCGTCACGTAGCCTTCCGGTGGGCGGGAGGACCAGCACGTCCCACCCCGACCGGGAGAGCGAGAGCCGGGCGGAGGACGCGCGCCCCTCCAGCTGGGATTGGCGGTCGGAAGGGAGCGCGGCCGGATCGGTCGGGTAGACGAGGATCGCGATCTTCGGACCGAACACCACACCGGCCCGGATCAACGAGGTGAGCTCGGGTGGCTGCGGCGGCGCGGTCACCACGACGAGCGTCGCATCGCCCGCGGCTACGGACCGAAGGCGGGTCAGGCCGGCGGAGAGCGCCCGCTCCGTGTGGTGGCCTACCCCGGCCAGCACCTCCAGGAGGTGCTCCTCGGTCGTCGGCGTGGGAGGGACGTGCGAGGTGGCCAGGCGGAGGGAGAAGCCGTACCGGGACAGCAGCACGCTGATCGACGCCGCCGCGGACACGCATTTCTCGAACGAGGGCGAGTGGTTCCTCCCTACGGCCGTCTCCCGGGTGTCGAGGAAGACCACGGCGGTGGAGCGCCTGGTGGACTCGTCCTGCCGGATCATGAGCCGGCCCGACCGGGCCACGCTCGGCCAATGGATGCGGCGGAGGTCGTCCCCCTCCTGGTACGGGCGCATCGTGTAGAACTCGTCCCCCGTCCGGAACAGGTGCCTCGCCTTGGAAAGCCCGCTCGTGGCGCCGAACGGGGAGGCCGGGCCTGCCTCGAGGTGCTCGACCTCCGGGGTCACGACGAGGTCGTCGCGGTGGTCGAACTCGGCCTGAAGCTTCGTGAGGGAGAACGGGTCGGACACATCGACGGTGACCGGCCCCAGCGTGTATCGGCCCCGGGCCTGAGCTACCAGGGAGTAGGTGGCCCGCTGCTTGCCCTTCGGGCGGATGCCGGCCATCACCAGCCGGGCGGTCCGCCCCAGGGCCGCAGGCATCCGGTCCTCGACCAACAGGAACGAGGTCCACACGGGCGACTCGTTCTCGATCTCGAGCTCCACCGTCACCCGTTGGCCCGGGGCCACCCGCTGCTCGGACAGGCGACGGCGCAGTCGAAGCCGGACCCGGCTCCACCTGGCGAACAGCGCTGCGGCGAACGGCAACACCACGAGCCCCACCGCGACCATGTGGAGGACGGGGGATCCGGCCAGCCGGGCCGCCACCCACAAGCCGATCCCCGCGGCGAACACGACCACGCCACGGGCGGACGGCACCTCAAGCCTTTCCGGTGACCGGTACGGCGACCTCGTGCAATATCTCGCCCAGCACCGCGCCGGCGGCGCGGCCGGTCATCAGCGCGTCCGCCGTGATGATCAGCCGGTGAGACAGCACCGGCACGGCCAGCGACTTGACGTCGTCGGGGATGACGTAGTCACGCTCCTCTGCCGCGGCCATGGCCCGGGCCGCGCGCAGGAGCATGATGGAGGCCCGGGGGCTGGCGCCGAGGTACACGTCGGCGTGGTTCCGGCTGGCCTCGACCAGGTCGACGATGTACCGGCGGATGGGCGGCGAGACGTGGACCTGCCGGGCCTGCTCGCACAACTCGCGGACCCCCAACGCGTCGGTCACGGGCCCGATGTCGTCCAGCGTGGACCGCACGCCGTGGGTGGCCAAGATCTCCGCCTCGACCTCGGGCGACGGGTAGCCGATCCCGATCCGCATCATGAACCGGTCGAGCTGGGCCTCAGGGAGCGGGTACGTGCCCTCGTGCTCGATGGGGTTCTGGGTGGCGATCACCATGAAGGGCTGGCCGAGCTGGTACGTCTCGGTGTCGATGGTGACCTGGCGTTCCTCCATGCACTCGAGGAGGGCGGACTGGGTCTTCGGACTGGCCCGGTTGATCTCGTCCCCCAAGACGACGTTGGCGAAGATCGCGCCCGGCTTGAACTCGAAATCCCCCCGCTCCTGGTTGAATACGTTCACGCCGGTGATGTCGGTCGGGAGCAGGTCCGGCGTGAACTGGATGCGGCGGAACGAGCAGTCGATGGATCGGGCGATGGCCTTGGCCAGCATGGTCTTGCCCACGCCGGGGACGTCCTCGATCAGGGCGTGCCCTTCGGCCACCAGCGTCACCAGGGCGAGCCGGATCTCCCGATGCTTTCCCTGGACGACCTTCTCGACGTTCTCCTCGATCTCCCGGAAGCGCTCGGCGAAGCGCCGCCACTCCTCTGTTTGCTCACGAGCCTCCAACGACCACCTCCTGGCCCGAACGGCCATCTTACCGGGGGGGACGCGCCGGCGAGGGCCCGACTTCTTCGCGTTCCTGCGCAGTACGACGGTGCGGGCGTCCAGTGGGTGCCCTCCAGCCCACGCCACGGGGATCGAAGCGGAAGTGGGGAAGGCGGCGGCCATCCGAACCCGAGTTGCCGGACGCCCCGCGCGGCCCCTTTTTCGCTCTTTCAGGCGTCCCCGTTTCTCGGAGACGGTTGGCCCGCCGCCTTCGGGCGGATTACAACCCTGGGATTCGGCCGATTCAAGCATCTCGGCCGGATCGGGGGACCTCCTCGCTATACTCGCCGGAGACCAAGCATGGGAAGAGCGCTCGTTCTCAACGTGTCCCAGCAGCCTCTGGCAGTGGTCACAGCCAGGAGGGCAGTGGTCCTCGTCCTGAAGGACAAGGCCGAGGTCCTGGTGTCGAACGGGATCGTGTTCCACTCCGAGCGGTTCGAGGTGGAAGCCCCCTCGGTTCTGCGGCTCCGGTATTTCGTGAAGGTCCCGTTCCGGGCCCAGGCCCCGCTGACCCGCCGGGCCGTGTTCGCCAGGGACGACTGGGCCTGCCAGTACTGCGGGGCGCCGGCAGAGAACCTGGACCACGTCGTGCCCAGGTCCAGGGGTGGGACCCACACCTGGGAGAACGTGGTCGCGGCGTGCCGCCGGTGCAACTCCAGGAAGGAGAACCGACTGCCTGAGGACGCCGGGCTTCGCCTTCATCGCGGGCCGTTCGCGCCCGCCGACGGGTTCCGGCTCTCCCTGGGCCGCCTCGAGCCCGAGTGGGAGCCCTTCCTCCCCTTCGCCGGCCGCTCCGCCGGGCGCACCGCCGTCTGATCGCGGCGCCGCGGCCACACCGTTCGCCCCGCCTGTCTTCCTCCTGGCCCTCCCATACTTCTCCCTCCTGCCTTGACTTGGTGGAGTGGTAGTGGCATAAGTGTGGGGCTCAGTGGAGGAGAAGGGGAGGAACGCGCGTGGCCGAACTGCTCGGCACGCACAGCTATCAGCTGGACACCAAGGGCCGGATCAGCCTGCCCGCCCGATTCCGTGAGGCGTTCACGGGCGGCGTCGTCCTCACGCTGGGCCAGGACGGGTGCCTGTTCTGCTTCCCCAGGGCCGAATGGGACCGGCGGGCCGGCGAGGTTCGCGAACGCCCCCTGTCCGACGCCGGAGCCCGGGCCTACGCGCGGATGTTCTTCGGAAAGGCCGAGGCGGTGGACCTCGACTCGCAAGGACGCCTGGTGATCCCCCAGCGTCTGCGGAGCGAGGCCGGGATCCGGAAGGAGACCGTCGTGGTCGGGGTCTACGACCGGATGGAGATCTGGGACCGGGAAGCCCACGACCGCTACGAGCAGACCCACGGCGGGGCGTATCAAGCCGGGGCGCTCGATCCGGGAGGCGTGAGATGAGGGGACTATTGTCGAAGGAGGTCGGCCAGAGCCTCCAGCTGATCCTGCTGTCCGCCGTGACCACGGCCGCCTATCTCGGCCTCGGTCTTCTCGTCGTGCGGTTCCTGGGATGAGGGGCCGCGTGTGGGCGAGCAGCGGGAGCGGGGGCTCGAGCACGAGCCGGTCATGGCGGACGAGGTCGTTCGGCTCCTGGGGGGCCGGGGGACGGTGGTCGACATGACCGTAGGGGCCGGGGGGCACGCCCAGGCCCTGCTCGAGTCCGGCGTGGCCCGCGTGGTCGGCCTCGACCGGGATCCAGAGGCGATCCGGATTGCGGCCGCGCGCCTCGCGCGGTTCGGGGATCGCTTCGCCGCCGTCCGAACCCGGTTCTCGGACATGCCCGCGGTGAACCGGGTGGACGGCGTCCTGTACGACCTCGGGATCTCCGCCATGCAGCTCGAGCGGTCCGAGCGCGGCTTCAGCTACCGGCAGGATGGCCCGCTCGACATGCGGATGGGCGGGCAGGGCGAAGAGGGAACCGAGAGCGCGATGGAGCTCGTGAACTCGGGTACCGAGGAAGAGCTCGCGCGGGTCCTGTTCGACTACGGCGAGGAGCGCCGGGCCCGAAGGGTCGCGGCCGCCATCGCGCGCGCCCG
>Ga0214471_10002190_pt1 | contig 15358 bp, 14 predicted proteins | sample RVTome_5_FD_207665 | JGI IMG/M metagenome (GOLD analysis project Ga0214471, IMG submission 207665) | Soil microbial communities from uranium-contaminated site in the Upper Colorado River Basin, Wyoming, United States - RVT142D155 | ecosystem: Environmental > Terrestrial > Soil > Contaminated >... | reverse complement strand
GCCGCCGTACTACCACAAGAACGTCATGAGCGAGTTCATGGGCATCGTGTACGGGGTCTACGACGCCAAGGAGGAGGGATTCAACCCGGGAGGGATGAGCCTCCACAACATGTACTTCCCCCACGGGCCCGACCACGACGCATGGCAGAAGGCCACCACGTCGGACCTGGTTCCCGAGAAGCTCGTGGACACCATGTCGTTCATGTTCGAGACCCGGTACCCCCTGATACCCACCGCCTATGCCGGCTCCATCCCGGCGCTCCAAGACGACTACCCGACCGTTTGGCACAGCCTCGAGCGGCACTTCAGCAAGTGAGCCGGGTGCTCGAGCGACGCCGTTGTGCGGCTGGCGAGACCCGCTGCGGTCCCCAGGTCAGGTTGTCGCCAGGGCCACGTCGGAAGGTACTGATGCCAGGGGCACCTCGACCCAGAACTCGGCCCCGTGGGGGATGACCGGGGTGTAGCCGGCATCGCCACCCATAGCCGACGCCAGCGACATGACGATGCTGAGGCCCAGGCCGAAGCCCGTGTCGCTGCGTCCGGCTGTCGACCCCTGGTCGAATCGGGAGAAGATCCTTTCGACGTCCTCGTCCGGCACGCCCTCGCCGTCGTCGCTCACCGAGATCCGACACACACCGTCGATGTTCGTGGTGGTCACTCGCACGGTGGCTCCGCCGTACTTGCGGGCATTGTCGAGGTAGTTGCGAAGGATCTGGGTCATCCGGTCGGGATCGCACTTCACCGAGAGCTGCTCGGGCAGGTCGACGATCAGCGAACGACCGGGTTCGTCGAACAAGGTGGTCTCGAACCTGCGGGTCAGGTCGCGGATGTTGACCGCTCTGAGCTCGAGGTCGAGGCTCCCGGCTTCGATGCGACGGACGGTCAACAGGTCGTCGATGAGCCGCATCACCTCGTCGGACTGGTCCTTGATGAGATCGAGGAAGGTGCGGATCTGCTCGTCGGGCAGTGTGTGCCAATCGGAATGGAGGAACTGGGCGAAGCCGGTGATACCGGTGAGCGGCGACCGGAGCTCATGGGCGACGACCGAGACCATGTCGAGCTTGGCTTGCGCCTCGCGCCTGCGTATCTCGGACTCGTGCTGGATCTTCATCAGGCCGACGAGCTGGAATCCCAAGAGAACCGCCGCGGCGATGTATCCCAGCCAGGCGGCGAAGAGCAGCACTCGCTGCATCGTGGCGGATCGGTCTCCTGCCGCCTGCAACTCGCCGACCTGGTCCGCGATCGTCTCGCTCAGCGCAGCCTGCTGGTCGGCCGCAACTTGGTGGGTGGCGGCCATCACGTCTTCGAAGGTCGCCGGTGGCGCCACGTTCGACGAAGCACCTCCGTTCGTGGCCCAGAGCAGCGAGTCACGGAGAGTGTCGGCTGCGGGGGTGTGGAGCGCCTGCACGAACCGGTCGTAGAGGACAGGGTCCTCTTGCTCCAGGTCGGCGGGTACATAGACGAGCAGCGGATCGTCGCTGCTTCCCGGGAACGCGCCGAACCGGGGGAGCGCGGCGCCCATCTCGACATACCTGCCATAGCCAATCTCCCCGGCTCCGGCATCCTCGACCAGAGCCTCCTCGGCCAGGTACTTGTTGAGGCTGTAGGCGAGCCCACCGGCGCTGAACGCCAGGGAGTCGACGGAGCCGACGTCCTCGGAGCTGCTGCGCAGCGACCCGCTCTGTCCGGCGAAAGCCATTTCGAGTGTGAGCCTGTCGAGATGGCTCATCGTGGCGTAGAAGTCGTCACCGGCCGGTTGGCGGACCCAACTGTCGAGAGCTGCGACCAGCAACGCAGCCTCGGTTGCCAAGGGCCCCTCTGTCTCGGCCATGGGAGCCAACTGCGTCTTCAGATCGTTGACGACGGCGATGGCCGGGCCGAGGTCCACCGTCGAGGCGCCGGAGCGCCCGGCGGACAGCGCATCCAGGCGCAAGGAGGTCATCGCGGACGAGCCCCGCGTCCGAACCTCGATGAGGTCGAGCTGGGAGACGTTCTCGGCGGCGACCGTCGATCGGCGCTGCTCGTGTGAACGCCACGACAGCGCGCCGGCGGCTGCGACCGACAACGCCACCGCCAGGACGATCAGTGCCACCCGGGTCACGAGAGAACGTGAAGCACGCATACCGGACAGCGTCGGCAGCAACCGGGCGAACGTTAGGACCGAGCTCATCGGGTGCGATGCCCGCGATCGCGGGGGCGCCGTCACGCCGGGTCGCTCTCGGCCGACTTGGGCGAAGCCGGTCTCAGATGCGAGTTGGTGAGCCCACATGACGACGTCAGCCGGACCCTCGCGGGCCTCCATCGACGGGAAGCCGTGTAGTGTTCGCTCTGCCTCTACCAAGCACCACGCTGCCGCGTGAGGGGGTAACGACAGGACGGTGGACTGGGCTCCGGCTCGCAGAGCCGGAGAGGAGGTATTCGATGCGCACTCGTGGTGTGGCGTTCGCCGCGGCGATCATGCTCTTGCTGGTGGCCGCTCCGGTCTCGGCGGTCACGAAGGGGGGCGTCCCCGACGCCGGGGAGCATCCCCAGGTGGGTCAGCTCGTCTTTTTCGTGCCGGATGCACCGACCAGCCTCTACGACGATCCGGGTGGCTGGTTCAGCTGCTCGGGCACGCTCGCCAGCGGTGACGTCGTCGTGACCGCCGGTCACTGCACGTTCGCGATCGGCCTCGACGGGGTGTCCACCACCACGGAGGACGATCGTTTCACCGCCGAGGACGGCAACGGCGCGGGCGGCAACGACGTCTGGTTCACCACCAACGAGGACGACAGCCATTGGGAGGGCTTTCCCCCCACGTTCGACGAGAATGGCGACCTCACCTTCGCGACCCAGCAGGCCCGTTACGAAGCCCGGCGTGACTTCCTGAACGGCAGCGCGTTCTGGGTCCAGGCCACCTCCACCCCGCATCCCCAGTACGACGATCGTGCCTTCTACATCCACGACGCCGGGGTCGTCGTGCTGAGCGATGACCAGCCCGGTCCGTACGCCACGATCGCCGACGAGGGCTATCTCGAGAAGTACGCAGGTCGGCGCAACGCTCACCGCTTCGAGGTCGTCGGCTACGGGCTGGAGAAGGTCCTCCCGTTCGCCGACTTCGGCGGCGATACGCGGATGAAGGCCGAGCCGCGCCTGCTCAACCTGGTGAGCAACCCCAAGGACACCTACATCCAGCTCTCGAACAACCCGAGGACCGGCGGAACCTGCTTCGGAGACTCGGGCGGCCCGACCTTCGACACGACCGACTCCTTGCTGTTGGTGGCGGTGACCTCCTTCGGGTACAGCCCCAATTGCACGGGCGTCGGTGGCGCCTACCGCCTCGACCAGCCGGACGATATCGAGTTCCTCGCCGACTTCGGGATCACGCCCTAGCGCGAGCGCAGCCGATGCAGCCACCCCGGTCCCGCTCGCGGGCCGGGGAGCGGCTGTGGCTGGTTTGTGATCTCAATCCCGGGCGTCGCCGTCAGGTCGAGCGCTGGGCTCGTCCGGTGTCGACCGAGTCTGGGCGCGCTCCGCCTTGGCCTGATGCCGCCGCGGTTGCCCGTAGAAGTGCATCCGGACCGCCGTCGTAGCCGGACAGCCGATCCGACCGGACCGGCGTCTAGCCGTCCCACCACCTCAGCACCCGGAGCGCCCGGAGCGTCACCCAACGCGAAGGCTCGCCCTGGCCGTCGTCGACGTCGAACCACACTCGGCCCGCCGGGTTCCAGTCCAGGTCCCAGGTGGCGTCGTGCCGACGCCTGGAACGGACATGCTCGACGGCCTCTGCGAGGCGCGGGTCGGGTTCAGCCCCGGTGTGGATGCCGGCGGCCCGGAAGTAGTCGAGGGCACGGAGCACGTCGTAGTGCCAGCGGTTCGGGTGCAGGAAGTACAGGAACCTCTCATCGGCGGGTTCGCCGTTGCTGCGGCGCCGGAACAGGGCCCGCTCCAGCAGGTACTCCTCGCCCGAGCGGCGAGCCGCCTGCGACTCCGAGGTCCCCCCGGTGATCCGCTCGTGCTCGAGGAGGCCTTCGAGCACGTTGATCGTGGTGGCGAACGACGATCGCACCGAGCCGTTCGAGGCCTCGCAGTTCCAGCCGCCGTCCTCGAGGCGCTCCCCGACCAACCGGGCAACGACGGTGCCCATGTCGACGCCGAAGTAGGCGCCGTTGGCGACGGTCATGCCGTTGATGCACGGCTCCACCTCGCCTTCCCAGTACGGCTGGTTGTCGTGCTCCCAGCGGCAGTTGGCGCCGATGAGCGCCACGGTGCGCCGGGTCCGGCCCGAGTCGGGGTCGAGACCGAACTCCCGGAGTTGGGAGAGCGAGTGGCTGGTGGCCGTCCACGGTTGGCCCTTCTGCTGCCATTCGGGTCCGTGGAAGTCGAAATCTGCCGGGAAGTGAGCGCCACCCGCCCATCGCCCGTCCTCGTCTTCGAAACCCAGCAGCCGGGCGCCCCAACCTTGCGTCTCGACCTTGGCGCGCTCCGCACGACACTCGGAGTCGGGAAGGTCGAGGAGGTCACGCATGACCTGCCAGCGGATCGACGGGTCCGAATCCTCGGGATCGAGCAGCCACCCGATCACGGGGCTGGAGTCAGGCATCCGGAGAGGGTATCAGTAGGACGATCTCGGAGGACCGGACGCCGTCAGTACGGCGGCTGGAGACCAGGGGACTTCGCGAACAAGTGCGGTTCGGCGCTTCAGTCGAAGGACAGCTCGCAGGTGGCTCGGAAGCCTTCCCCGTCCTGAGTGTCGAGGTGGGTCGTGGGGTCGGCGATGAGCGCCTTGGCGTCTTCCCTGAGGCGCTCCAGGTCGTAGAGCTGGTAGCCGGCGTGGCCGGAGGCACCGTAGTTGTAACTGGTGATTCGCAACGTGGCGAGGCGATCGAGGTCCATCCGGGACGCCAGCAGGAGGAGATCGGGGAGCGCCTCGACCGGGATGTCGGTGGCGACGTGCTCCTCGAACGCGGCGGCGAGATCGGCGGCCCCGGCGATGAGGTCCCCGAGGTCGGTCTGGTCGAGGAGCGCCCCGAGCACGCAGCGCTGGCGGTGCATCCTGGCGAAGTCGCCTGAGTGGCGACGGATCCGGGAGTAGGCGAGGCCCAGGTGGCCGTCGAGGTGCTGGGTGCCCTCCTCGATGACGACATACTCCGACCCGCCGAGCTCGTGGGGGTAGCTCTCGTCGACGATCCTCTGCGGCACCTCGATGGTGACGCCGCCGACGGCGTCGATCATGGCGACGTAGCCCTCGAGGTCCACCTTGGCGTAGTAGTGAATCTCGAGGTCGAAGACCAGGCCGACTGCCGCCTTGAGGGCGTTGACCGGCGGCTCCTGCGGGCCGGCGAAAGCGTCCGGGTACCACTCGGCGTTTGCCCACAGGTGGGTGAGGATGTCGGGGAAGCAGTTGCAGTCCCAGAGGCCCATGCCCTCGGGAAGGGGGGCTTCGGTGACGTTGCGCGGGATCGAGAACATCGCCGCATCGCCGGTCGCCGGGTCGATGCTCGCCAGGATCATCGTGTCGGTGCGGGTACCGATCCGTCCCACCCCGGCGTCGCTCCCCAGCAGCAGGATGTTCAGCCGCTCGAGGCCGTCCCAGAACCGGGCCGGCAATGTGGTGGTCGTCGTCGACGAAGTGGTGGTGGATGCGACGGTGGTCGTGGTCGACGTCGATGAGGTCGCCGGTGTGGTGACGGGTGCCGACGTCGCAGGCGTCGAGTCGCCCGCTTCGGCGCCACCACCACCGGAACAGGCGGCCGCGAGCAGCGCCACCGCCACGAGCAAGACCGCGCGCCCATCACTCCACCCGCACTTCATCGCCCCTCCAGCGATCCGACCGCCGTGCACCGGTCGCCATCGTACGAGGCGACGACGTATACCTCGCGTGGGCTCCAGCGCATGGAAATGCCTGCCGACGTCGTCGCTTACATCGAAGCGGTCGACCCCGAGCATCGGAAGCTCTTCGACGAGTTGCACGAGTTGATTCTCGAGACCATCCCCGAGGCCGAGGTGCGCATCTCGTATCAGATCCCCCTCTACGAGGCGGGCAAGCTCCACGTCGGCCTCAACGCCCGGGCGGCGGGACTCGTCACCTTGACGACCACCTCACCCGACCACATTGCCGGGTTCAAGGCGAAGTACCCCGCTCTCAAGACCGGCAAGGCGAGCATCCAGTTCAGGTTCGGCGACGAACTGCCCCGCGACGGCATCAGCGACGCGATCCGGCAAGCGACCAGCGCTCCCTGAAAGAGCCCGGGGTGCGACGCGCCGGCGCATCGAGCCGGCCACACCGGACCATCCGGAACGGTTGCGTTACTCGACGTAGAGGGTGCCGTCGCGCTCGACGACCCGGCCGCGTCCGAGCGGGAGCACGAACGTCAGCGCCTTGAACGCAGTGCCCAGTCCAGGGATCTTGGCGAAGACGCCTCGGGGTCCCAGCACCATCCTGCCGGTGGCAACGTCGTACTTCGAACCGTGCCAGGGGCACACCAGGCACCCGGACTCGTCGATCGTGCCCTTGGCCAGATCGGCGTAGAGATGCCGGCATCGCCTGGTGACTGCGAACAGCTCTCCGGCGGCGTTCCCGACGGCGTAGCGGCCGGCACCTGTCACCGTGCCCGGCGTCATTGCGGATGCGGCACCTACCTCGATGCTGTCGCTCATCTCGTTCAGGGCTCCCTTCGTCGATCCCGCGAGCCTACGCGCCATGCAAAGCGACAACGCGTCGATGCCATCGGGGGATCGTTCCGGCGCCACCTGTGCCCGTCGCCCGGCGGCGTCACGTTCAGTGGGCGAAATGACTCCTGTCGAAACGCGACGATCCCGCTCGTCGTAGCATCGAATGACGGCTCGACCGGGCCGTCGCGATCGGGAGGTGTCCGAGATGGCGAAGTACGTGCTGGCGTTCCACGGCGGAGGGATGGCCGAGACGGAGGAGGAGCAGGCAAGGGTGATGGCGGCATGGGGCACCTGGATGGAGGGCCTCGGGTCGGCGCTGACGGACCCCGGCAACCCCACCAGTCAGAGCAAGACGATCCACGCCGACGGGTCCGTCACGATCGGCGGGGGCGCCAACCCCGTGACCGGCTACACGCTTCTGGCGGCCGAGACACTCGATGCCGCAGTCTCGCTCGCCAAGGGATGTCCGATCTTCGAATCGGGCGGCTCGGTCGAGGTCATCGAAACCATCGAGATGTGAGCACCGGCGGAGCGCCGCCTCGCCGATCTCCAGAACGCCGGTTGCAGGGGCGCTCGGGTCCGAACCGGAGCCGATTCCGGTCGGGGCCATCCGGGGGTCGCAGAACCGCAGCGAGGAGACCCTGATGCGCCCGGGTCTCCTCGGCGCGCGGCACGAGCCGGCCCGGTTTACACGAGAACCGTGATCCCTTGCGAGTGCCCATGTCCAAGGGGGTTTGGGGCCACACGGTGACGCTGGCTTCGATGAGGGAGGTGCCCGCGGCGCTACTCCTCTATGGCGATCTCGGCCCACATGCCGAGGGTGGCGTGGTAGACGCCGAAGTCCGTGGGAATGGCGCAGGCGACGAGGTAGCGGCCGGGTTCCAGGTCGAGGTCGACCCTGCCCTCGCCGCCCTCGCTTTCGAGAGCGGAGATGCCGCCACGGTTGGCGTAGGGGACGGGGAAGCGCTGCGTGGTGCCCGCAAGGTGGGTCAGCGCTGCTTCGGGGTCCTGCTCCTCGTCGATCTGGAGCAAGATCAACTCGTGCCACTCGCTGCCGCCGTTGACGACGCCGAAGGTGCCCGAGCCGTCGAAACCTTCGGGCACCCGGATCTCGTACTCGGTCAACTCGAACGTCGCTTCGGGCGAGGCGAGTGAGGTGTCTTCGGCCTCGCCGACCACTTCGAAGGGATGGACCATGCCCAAGAAGGCGTGCGGGGTGCCGCCCGAGTCGAGCAGCCAGCACACCACCAGGTAGTTACCGGGTGCGAGCACCATCTCCACAACCGGTCCGGTCTCGCCGCGGTCGACGTTGGCCGGCCCACCCATGGAGGTGGCGATCAACCGCTCGGTGGAGATGCCTTGGCGCATTGCGGTCTTGAACCGATCGAGGTCCACGCCGCCGTTGAGGCGGTAGAGCTGGGCGGCGTGCGCCTGGTTTCCCTGGTTCGTGAGCTGGAGGCGCACCAGCCCGGCGGGGACCGCATCCGGGATCTCGAAGGAGAGATCATGAGCGACGATCTCGATGATCGCCGGCTGCGGCGCCGAGCAGGCGCCGAGCGCGAGGCTGGCCAACGCCGCCATCACGCCGAAATAGCGTCGGATCCCTCGGGCACCCATCGGCGTCAGCCCTCGCTACCTCGCCGCAGCCTCCACCCGAGTGAGACCAGCCAACCAAGGATCGTGGCGACGAAGATCCGCTGCACCAGACCGGTGATCCCGGTGCCGGGGTCGCTCAACTCCGACGAGGTGATGGTGGCGACCAGGCCGGCCAGGGCGAGCCAGGCGAAGGTCCGCGTCGTCGCCACCGCACCTTGCCAATTCTCGTCGCGGGCGAACACCCGAGCCAGGACGAACCCGGCCACGATCACGCTGATGAAGAGGACGATTCCGGTCAGGTCGTGGAGCGATCCCTCGGTGGTGTAGCCGGTGGTGCCGTCGGCCAGCGGCGGGTCGGCGTTGAACAGTCCCGAGCCGATGAACCCGAGGCCGGCCAGGCCGAGGAGGACGACGCCCAGGCCGCGGCGTTTGACAGCAGCCACCGAATGGCGCAACCCAAAGGCGAGGGAGAGGGTGCCGATCCCTGCGGCGATGAAGCCGAGCCGCATCAGCCAGTCGCCGCGGCCGAAGGCGTAGTCGCTCCCGAAATTCTGGATCGGGTTCAGATCCGATTGGATGACGTGCATGGCGGCGAACGCCGCGGCGAAGGCGGCGCCGCCGACGATGCCGACCATACCGAGCGTTGCAGCCTGGGCCGGCGCTTGGGTGGCGTGTTGTGTGGTCATGGCAAGAACGTATCCACGACCGTCCGCCGGCTGAACCGTGCCGCCCCGGTCCTCCGAGGTTCGGGTGGCACGGTGGCGATCGGCCGGTCGAGGCCCGACAATCGCTGGAACATGGCGGCACCGACGAACCCGGAGGTCGGTCGCGACGGCCGCTGGATCGTCACCATGGCGATCCGGGGCACCGGTCTCGCTGCCTTCGTGACCGCCGTCTATGTGGCCGTCGTGGTGGTCGCCGGCTCGCTCTTGGGAGCAGACGAGCCTCGTACCGGGCTCATGCTCGTGGCAACGGCGATCGTTGCCGTCGGCATCGGACCGGTGTCGGGGCTCACGGAGAGGGCAGCCAACCGCATCGTGTTCGGCCACCGGCTCTCCCCATCGCAGGCGGTGGACCACCTGTCGGCCGTCATCGGCGCCCTCGGCGAACCCCAGGAAGCATTGCAGTCGCTGGCCGACACGATCCGCGCCGGCACCGGCGCCGAAGCCGTGGACGTGCGGTTGCGGGTGGGGCCCACGTTGGTGACGGTGGCCACCCTTCCCTCGGTCGCGTCCGGCGAGCCCGTCGACGAGCGGTCGCCGGACGCCGTCGTCGTCCCCATCGTCCATGGGGGACGGGATCTGGGGATGATCCTTGTCGGCGGAGCATCGCTGCGGCCCGTGGAACGCACCCTGATCGAGGACCTCGCCGCCGCCGCTGCCGGCGTCGCCCGGTCCGAACAGCTGCGGCGATGGCGTCGCCAACGGGTCGACGTTGTCCGCAGCCGTCGTGGCGACCTACTGGCCGCCAGGGCGTGGACCGCTCGCGCCCAGTTGGCGGAACGGCGGCGTCTGGAGCGCAACCTCCACGACATGTGCCAGCAGCGCGCCATCGTCCTGGCGGCCCGCTTCGGCCTCGTCGAGAACGCGGCGCGCGCCGATCCGGAGGCACTGCCGGCGCTGCTCGAGGAGATCTCCGGCGACATCGGGCGACTCGAGGCGGCACTGGCCGAGGTCGCCGGCGGACGCTCCAGCTCGCTGCTCGCCACGGAGGGAATCGGCGGCGCCCTGCGGGCCGAGGTCGCGAGCCTCGGCGTCGTGGTGGTGGTCGTCGACGACCTCGGCAGACGCCACCGGCCCGGTGTGGAAGAGGCGGTGTTCGCCTGCTGCATGGAGGCCATCCAAAACGCGGTGCGCCATGCCGCCTGCAGCCGTATCGAGGTGTCGTTGCACGAAGACGGCGGCCGCCTCCGTTTCCGGATCGCCGACGACGGTGTCGGCTTCGATCCGGGCGGCGCCGTGCCCGGCGCCGGCCTCGCCAACATGCGCCAACGGATGGACGCCGTGGGTGGCAGCTTGAGCGTCTCCTCGGACGCCGGCGGCACCGAGATCGTCGGCGAGGTGCCGGCGTGACGACGGTCGTGCGCCGACGCGACGAGCGTGGGATCGAGGTGGTCGTCGCCATCGCCGCCGTGATGGCGGTGGTGGGGGCCGGCCTCGAGCTCTCGTCCGTCGCCACGGATCCGGCAGCTATCGAGTGGTACCGGGTGGTGTCGTTCCTCTACCTGGCGGTGCCTGCCGCCGCGTTCGCCGCCGTGGCTCTCGCCGTCGCCCGTCGCCCACCGGCCGAGCCGATCGCACTCATCTTTGCCCTGCTCGCCGTGGTGGTCGGCGCCGGGATGCTGTCGAACGGCTACACCGCCTGGGAGCTCCCCGGCAGCGACTGGGTGGTGTGGGCGGAGGTGGTGGCAACCAGCCCCGGATACGGGCTCCTTGCACTGGCGCTGTTCCTCTTCCCCAGCGGGCGGTCGCCGTCGCCTCGGTGGCGCTGGCTGATACGCCTCACCCTGGTGCAGCTGGCAGTCGCGGTGCTCGGAGCCGCAATCTCGCCGTGGGAGCAGATGCCGTACCCGAACGACTCGTATCTCGCCGCGAATCCGATCGGCCTCGGGGGGCCATCGTCGATCGGGGATACCGCCGACGCCGTGTCCGCCATCGGCATCCTCCTCATGGCGGCAGCCCTGGCCTCGCTGGGATGGCGATGGCGCGACGCCACGGGCGACGAACGGCAGCAGATCAAGTGGATGGGCCTGGCAGGCCTCGCCTTCGCGATCGAAGCCGGCCTCGGGGTGGCATGGGTGCTGCTCGGCGAGCCGACCGGGAACGAGGCCGCCGCCTTCGTCGTCGGCGACGCCATCTTCCTGGCCGCGCTCACCACGGTCCCGGTGGCGATCGGGCTTGGCATCGTCCGCTACCGGCTCTACGACATCGACCGGTTGATCAGCCGCACCATCGCCTACGGGGTGCTGGCCGCACTGGTCGCTGGTGGCTACGTGGCCGTGGTCCTGGCCGTCGCCGCAATCACCGGGCGCTCCTCGACCCTGGTCGGCTTCGCCGTGACCGCGGCCGTCGCCGCTGTCATCGAACCGCTTCGATCGCGGCTGCTATCCCAGGCCGACCGCTGGGTCTTCGGCACCCGGGCCGCGCCGTACGAGGTGATGGCGGATGCGGCGCGCCGCCTGGCCGAGGCGGTGGACCCCGGCGAGGTGCTGACGGTGCTCGCCGAAGCGGCTGGGCGCGCCGGCCGGGCACGGTCCTCCCGGGTCTTGGTGAACCTGCCCGGCGACGCCGTTGCCACAACCGTGTGGGGAGATGCCACTGCCGCCACCATGTTCGACGTCACCCTCGAGGTGGCCGAGAGCGGCGACGCCATTGGCGAGATCGCCGTCGCCGGGGGAGCAGAGCGACCCGCCGATCGCCGGCTGCTGCAGCGAGTCGCCGACGTCGCCGGTGCCGCGATACGCAACGTGCGCCTGACCAGCGAGCTGGAAACGCTGCAGCGGGCCATCGAGGAGCAGAATCTCGAGATCGCAGCTTCCCGGGAACGACTCATCGCCTCCACCGCCGAAGAGCGGCGCAACCTCGGCCGGCTCATCGCCGGCGACGTGACGCCGCAGCTCGTCGCACTCCGCGGCGCCGTTGACGGCCTGTATCGGGTCGGCGGGCCGCAACTGTCCACCCTCAGCGGCGAGATGCTCGAACGGGCCACCTCTGTCGTCGAGACGGTCAGGGCGCTTGCTCGCGGGGTGATGCCCTCGGTCCTGCGCGACCACGGCCTCGCCGCCGCGCTGAAGGCCACCGTGCGGCGGGCAGCGATGGACGGCTCCGTCGACGTCGACCTGTCGTTGCAGGCCGAGGGCCTCGATGGTGACGTGGAGGCGTCGCTGTACCTGTGCGGTCGCGCCGTCATCGATCACGCATCGACGTCGGGAGGCGCCGCGGTTTCGATCTCGGTGACTGCGGGCTCCGACGTCGTGCGCTTCGAGATGGGCCACGGCGGTGGCGGACCCCCCGCGGCGGTGGCCGCGGCCGACCTGGCCACAGCACAGGACCGGATCGTGGCACTCGGCGGCGTGGTGGAGATGGTGGACGTCGCCGGCTTCCGACTCACCGGGACCATGCCGACGATGGCTCAAGACACCTCGCTGAGGAAGGTGAGCACCGCCTGAACCCTGCGGTGGACCTCCTCTACGGCGGGCACCCCGAGCTTGGCGAAGATCGAGCTGATGTGCTTCTCCACCGACCGGATGCCGATGCCCAGGTGAGCGGCGATGGCGGCGTTGGACATGCCGCGCGCCATGGCTTCGAGCACGTCGCGCTCGCGGGCGGTCAGCCAGTCGAGGAGCGAGCGGGCCGACGAGCGGGCATGGACCAGGCGTTCCACCACCTGAGGGTCGATGACCGAGCCGCCGGTGGCCACGGCGCGCACCGCGGCGGCGAGTTGGGCGACGTCGGAGACCTTCTCCTTCAACAGGTACGACCGCCCGTCGGCGCCCGACGCCAGGAGGGCGAGGACGTACTCCGGCTCGTCGTACTGGCTGAGCACCACGACACCAACATCGGGACGGCTGGCCGCGAGGTAGGAGGCAATCCTGGTCCCCTCATCGGTCATGGTCGGGGGCATCCTGATGTCGGTGAGCACCACGTCGGGATCGGTCGCCTCGACGGCGGCGAGGAGCGAGTCGTAGCCGTCGCAACTGGCCACGATCTCGATGTCGTCCTGGCTCTCGAGCGCCCGCTCGATCCCCTGGCGGACCAGGTAGTCGTCTTCGCCGATGACGATGCGGATTGCCACCGCCGCAAGCGTAGAGGACCACTCCCGGCATCGGCTCGCCGATCGCCAGCCTCACTGGGGTTCCTACAGATGATGAGGGCGATGGCGATCTGGGCCTACCGGCAGCGGGCCCTCGACAACGGCGCGCTGCGTCCCTTCGACGCCGTCGGCTGAGAGCCGTCGGGAACCGAGCGCCTCAGCCGGTGCGGCCCATGAGCCACGCGACGAGCTCGCCGGCACGGACGCCCAGGCCGATGTGAGTGCGGCCGCGGTGGCGTCACTCGACGTAGAGGGTGCCTTCACGATCGACGACCCGGCCGCGCCCGAGCGGGCGCACGATCGTCAGCGCCTTGAACGCGGTACCGAGACCGGGGATCGTGGCGAAGACACCTCGGGCCCCAACACCATCCTGCCCGTGGCAACGTCGTACTTCGAGCCGTGCCACGGGCACACCAGGCACCCGGCCTCGTCGAAGCCGACTCTCCTACCTGGCTCGCCAGCTCGTGTGTGGCGGGATGTCGATCCACCAATTCTCGTGGTAGTCCCTCCCGGTCGACTCGATGAGGGCCTGTGTAAATCGCTCGGCAGTGATACGGCGACGGAAGGCGGGCCGGGGACAGTTGGCGATGATGTCCGCCGTGCGAGCAGCCAACGCCTTGAACCCAACGTACGCGCCGCCGGCCTGCCGCCAATTCGTGCCGCCGGCCGGCTCGCCCTTCACACTGAGGTGCTGGCGCCTCTCGATCGACTCGCGCAGGCACTGCTGGGCCTCGCGGAAGCGGGCCAGGATCTGCGTGTCCGACTCGGTGAGGCATCGCTCCGAGCACAGCTTCAAGACGAGGGCGTGGTAGAGGCCCTCGCCCTCAGAGGCGCGTTCGAGCAGCGCCTGTCGCAGCGACGGGTCGACATGGGGCGGGTCGACCGCGTCCTCCTTGACGTGGACGTGCCACAGCTTCCAGACGGCGAAGAAGTCGCCGTACAGGTGGAAGAAGTCCTGGATCGCCTCGAGGTCGAGCTCGCGCCGCTTCAGTTCGACGTTCCAGGCTGTGGCTATCCGGTCCCCAACGATCCAGGCGAGGACCGCGGTGAAGAGCGCCACCGCCAAGCCGACCGCGAGTCCCTCCATGCTGTTCCCTTTCGAGCCTCAAGTATGGTCCGCAACGTCGCCGAGCCGCGTCGCGGCCCGGGACGATTCGAGATGTGACCCGCCCCGCCGACGAGTAGGCAGGCCGTCGTCTCTCGAGCATCGAGGAGGGGCCATGAGCACCACCGGATGGATCATCCTCATCGTCGTCCTGATCCTGGTATTCGGCGGCGGCTTCGGCTGGAGCCGGCGCCGTTGGGTAGGCCAGAGAACTCGAACCGCTGTCCAATCAGGACCGGTTGCACCGGGGGCTCGCATCGACGAGGAGCCCGACCGGTGGTTCGGGATCCCCGTGCGATGCGAGCCCTTCGGGCCTCGGACTACTTGACGATGGCGCTGGCGGTCACCGTGTTGTAGCCGGTCAGTGCCGAGCCGCCGCCGTTCACGACGACGATGTCCGTGACCTTGTCCGGCACCGCGCCACGGCCCGGGCGGACCGTCAAATGGAACACGCACTGGGCGCCGACCTACCCGCCACGGTGCGTGACGCGGTGCTGGCCAGGGCGGCCAGCCTCGGACCGGAGGCCCGTCGCATCGTGGAGCTCGTCTCCGTGGTCCCCAGCCGCACCGAGCGGCGCCTGCTGGAGAAGGTGCTCGGCCCCTACCTCTCCGATCTCAGCGAGGCGGAGCGTCGTGGCCTTCTCATCGTGACCGAGAAGGACGTCGCCTTTCGTCACGAGGTGGCACGCCGGGCGATGGAAGCCACGCTACCGGGGAGCCGCCGGCAGGAGCTCAACCAGGTCATCCTCGAGGCCCTCGTGGTGACCGACGCCTCACCGGCCCGCCTCGTCCACCATGCCTTGGCGGCGGGTGACACGGCGGCGGTCGTGCGCTACGCCCCACTCGCCGCTCGCCAGGCGGCGTCGGTGGCGAGCCACCGCGAGGCGGTGGAGAACTATCGACTGCTGGAAGGGCTCCTCGACGAGATCGAAACGGAGGAGCGGGCCCGCATCTTCGCCGATTGGGCCTGGGATGAGTGGACGGTGGGCGCCGCCGGTGCCGCCGAGGGGCGTGCCCTCGAAGCTGGGCGCCTCTGGCGTGAGTTGGGCAACCCTGCCGGAGTGTCGCAGGCGATGCGAATCGTGACTCAGGCCAGGTGGGGCCTCGCGGACAGGCCGAGGCGGCGTCACGGGAAGCGGTGGATGTTCTCGATGCCCGGGTGCCCAGTCCGGACCTCGCCGCCGGCTACGC
>Ga0214471_10002189_pt1 | contig 15361 bp, 11 predicted proteins | sample RVTome_5_FD_207665 | JGI IMG/M metagenome (GOLD analysis project Ga0214471, IMG submission 207665) | Soil microbial communities from uranium-contaminated site in the Upper Colorado River Basin, Wyoming, United States - RVT142D155 | ecosystem: Environmental > Terrestrial > Soil > Contaminated >... | reverse complement strand
CGGCCGCCAGCAGGTTCTCGACCTGATGGCGCCCCAGCAGCGGCAGGCGGACCTCGGCCAGCAGCTTGCCGAGCCGCAGCACGCACTCCATGCCGGCCGCGCCCCAGCGCACCCGGGTGGCGCGGACCTCGGCTTGGGGGCTCAGGCCGAACGACAGCTTGCGGCCGCGGAATCGGCGCGCCAGTCGCACCACCCAGCGGTCGCGGGCGTTGAACGCCAGCGCGCCGCGCCGCGGCAGGCTGGCGACCAGCTCGCCCTTGGCCTCGGCCACCTCGGCCAGCGAGGCGAAGTTCTGACGGTGCGCCAGGCCGACGTTGAGCAGCGCCCCGACGTCGGGCCGGGCGATGGCGCACAGGCGGGTGAGCTCGCCTGGAGTGCTCATGCCCAGCTCAGCCACGAAGCACTCGGCGTCGTCGGGCGCCTGCAGCAGCGCCAGCGGCAAGCCGTAGAGGTTGTTGAGATTGCCGGGTGAAGCCGCGACCCGGTAGCGCTCGGAAAGCAGCGCCGCCGCCAGCTCCTTGGTGGTGGTCTTGCCGCTGCTGCCGGTGATGCCGATCACCTTCCAGCGCCGCGCGCGTCGCAGCCAGCCGGCCAGCTCCTGAAGCGCCCGCGTGGTATCGCAGACTTCCAGTGCCAGCGGCGCGCCGGCGGCCGCCACGGCGCGAGAGACCACCACGCCGCCGGCGCCCGCGCGCAGCGCCGCGGCCGCGAAATCGTGTCCATCGTATCGCGGTCCGACCAGGGCGAAGAACAGGTCGCCGGGCCGCAGCTGGCGCGAATCGATCGCAAAGCCGGCGCAGCTCGCCGCGGCGCTGCCGCGCAGGATGCGCCCGCCGGTGGCGGCCGCGATCTGGCCGAGCGTCAGACGCGCCATCCCAGCTCCTCGAGCAGCTCGCGGGCAACGACCCGGTCGTCGAACTCGATGCTGCGTTCGCCCACCAGCTGAACCGTCTCGTGGCCTTTGCCCGCGATCGCAACCACGTCGCCCGGGCCCGCCTCCTGCAGCGCCAGAGCGATGGCGCGGCGGCGGTCGGGCTCGACTACGCAGCGATCGCGCGACTCGGCCGGCACGCCGGCCAGCACCTGGTCGAGGATGTCCTGCGGATCTTCGCTGCGCGGATTGTCCGAGGTCAGGTAGATCAGGTCGGCGCGCTCGGCGGCCGCCGCTCCCATCCGCGGGCGCTTGCCGCGGTCGCGATCCCCGCCGCAGCCGAACACCACCAGCAGCCGCTTGCCGGCCAGCGCGCGCAGCCCGGTCAAGAGCTGGCGCAGGCTGTCGTCGCTGTGGGCGAAATCGACCACCACCAGAAACGGCTGGCCGCTTTCGACCGGCTGGCAGCGGCCCGGAACCTCGGCCATCGCGGCGATTCCGGCGCCGATCGCCTCGGGCGGCAGCTCCAGCGCCAGAGCGGTGGCGGCGGCGGCGGCGATGTTGAAGGCGTGGACTCGGCCGAGCAGCGGGCTCGCCAGATCGAGCGCGCCCGCCGGGGTCTCGAGGGTCAGGCGCAGGCCGGAACGGTCGGTCTCGAGCGCGGTGATCTGAACCGCGCAGCGCGGTCCGGTGCCGTAGCGCACCACCTGTCCCTGGGTGGCGGCCGCAAGGGCGTCGCAGCGCGGATCGTCCGCGTTCAAGATCGCCGGCACGCCCGACGGCAGCATCTCGAACAGACGCCGCTTGGCGGCGAAGTAATCCTCCAAGTCGGCGTGAAAATCGAGGTGGTCGCGGGTCAGATTGGTGAACACCGCGGCCGCGAAGCGGCAGCCGCCGACCCGGTCCATCGCCAAGGCGTGCGACGCCACCTCCATCACCGCGAAGCGGCAGCCCGCTTCCACCATCTGGGCCAGATGGCGCTGCAGGTCGTTGGCTTCCGGCGTGGTGCGATCGGCCGCGATCTGGCGGCCGGCGTAGCGATAGCTCACCGTTCCCAGCACGCCGCAGCTCTGGCCGGCGGCGCGCAGGATGGCTTCCAACAAGTAGGTGATGGTGGTCTTGCCGTTGGTGCCGGTCACCCCCACCAGCGTCAGCCGGTGGCTCGGATCGCGGTAGAAACCGGCGGCCAGCAGCGGCAAAGCTTGACGGGTGCGCTCGACCCGAACCTGGGGCAGGTGGTCGGGCAGCTCGGGCAGCCAGCGCTCGACCACTAAGGACGCGGCTCCTTGAGCGACCGCTCGTGGCGCGAAAAGGTGGCCGTCGAAGTGGGCGCCCGGAATCGCCACGAACAGACTGCCGCGCACCACCCGGCGCGAGTCGTGCTCGATGCCGGCGACCGTGGTGCGCGGATCGCCGCGCAGCTCGAAGCGGCGCAGCCGGTCCAAAAGATGGCCGAGCGATGTCATGTGCCTGCCTTGACGATCGCAACCGTCGCCTCGGGGCCGGGGGTCGGATTGGAGGCTGGGGTCGGATTGGAGGCTGGGGTCGGATTGGAGGCGGAGATCGGATTGGAGGCGCGGGCCGAATCGGGCACGGTCTCGGGCGGAATGCGCCACAGCCGCAGGAAGGCGGCCGCGACCTCGCTGAAGATCGGTGCGGCCACATCGCCGCCGTGATAGGCGGCGCCCTCGGGCTCGTACAGCACCACGATGGCCGCGAAGCGCGGGTCCGGCAGCGGCCCGAAACCGGCGAACGAGGCCACGTAGCGGCCCCGTTCGTAGCCGCCCGATTCGCCGATCTTCTGCGCGGTTCCGGTCTTGCCCGCCAGCCGGTAGCCCGGCACGGCGGCCCGCTTGCCGGTGCCGGCCAGCACCACCGCTTCGAGCATCTCGGTCAGGGTGGCGGCGGTCGCGGCGCTGAAGCTGCGGGCCGGCGGATCCTGCGGCTCGACCGCGATGCTGATCCCTGATTCGTCGAGCTGCCGCTCGACGATCCGCGGCTGCGGCCGCAGGCCCTGGTTGGCGACCGCCGCCACCGCCAGCAGCAGCTGCAGCGGGGTCACCCCCACTTCCTGCCCCATCGGGATCGAGCCGATGGTGCGGCCCGACCAGCTCGAAGGATGCGGCACGGTGCCGGCGTTCTCACCCGGCAGCCGAATCCCGGTGCGCTTGCCGAAACCGCTGCGCACGATCTCGTTATAGATCCCGGCCGGCCCGACCCGCTGGGCGACCTGGATAATGCCGACATTGCTGCTCTTGGCCAGGATCTGGCGGAAGCTCAGCACCCCGAACGGCTTGTGATCGCGCACCACCGAGCCGCTCGGCAGCCGGATCGAGCCGTTGCCGCAGTAGAAGGTCTGGTCCGGATCGACCACCTCGTCCTCGAGCGCGGCGGCGGCGATGAACACCTTGAAGGTGGAGCCCGGCTCGTAGTAGCTCTCGATCGCCCGATCGATGCGGCGCTCGGACGGATAATGGTTGAAATGATTGGGGTCGTAGGTCGGCTGGTTGGCCAGCGCCAGGATCCGCCCGCTGCCGGGCTCGACCACGATCACGCAGCCGGCGCGGGCGCGGGTGCGCTGCATGCCGCGCTCGAGCGCCTGCTCGCAGGAGAACTGCAGCGGCAGATCGAGGGTCAGCACCAGGCTGCGGCCGGCGCGCGGCGGCAGCTTCGATTCGATCGCGAAGCGCCGGCGCCGCGCGTCGAGCCACGCCAGCGCGGTGCCGGCCTCGCCGCGCACCACCTGATCGTAGGAGTACTCCAGGCCGCCGAGACCGATGTTGTCCATCCCGACGAAACCGATCAGATGAGCGGCGAGCTCGAAGTTGGGATAGAAGCGGCCGCTCTCGGTCAAGCTGCCGACCCCCTCGATTCCCAACCCGTCGACCCGTTCGCGCAGCGACGGCGGCGCTTTGCGGCGCAGCCAGACGAACGGCCGCTCGTCGTCCAACAGCTGCTCGACCTGGGCCGCCGGCAGACCGAGCACCGGCGCGAGCCGCAGCGCATCGCGGCGCGGATCCTGAACCTGCTCGGGCACCGCATAGATCGACGGCAGGTCCACGCTCACCGCCAGCTCGCGCAGCTGATGGTCGTAGATCGTGCCGCGCACCGGATTGAGGGTGATGGTGCGCTCGTGTTGGCGCCGCGCCAGGGCCTGGTAGCGATCGATCTGAAACAGCTGCAGCTGGACCAAGCGCAAAACCACCAATCCGGCCCACAGCGCCATCAGCCCCGCGGCCACCATCAGCCGCCGCTCGAGCAGGGGCGTCAGCGGGGCTCTAGGGTCCATGGGCGCTTTCCTGTGGTTGCGGCAACAAGATCCAATGCTCGGGCGGCGGCTCGACCAGCCCCAGCCGCTCACGGGCGATGGCGCTGATCCGCTTGGGGTTGCGCAAGTAGGCCCGTTCGAGAACCAAGTGCCGCTGCCGCTCGAGCAGCTGGGCGCGGCGGTAGCGCACCTCCTCGATCCGGTAGCCGATCCGGATCACCTCGAGGTGCTGGCGAACGTACACCAACAGCCCGCCGACGAAGAGCAAGGCGGCGGTGAAGATCGCCGCCAGCTCCCGGGTCCGGACCCGATCCCGCTCCTTGATGATGGGCCCATTGCGGACTTCCCCCGGGGTGGCGAACGGATGGGTCATGCGGCGCGTGGCAGATCGCGCTCGAAGGCGCGCAGCTTGGCGCTGCGGGCGCGGCGGTTGCGGTCTTGCTCCGCCGGTCCCGGCACCAGGGGTTTCTTGGTCAGGATCTGCCCGCGCGGAAGATTCCCATCCGCCGGCCGGGCCAGCTCGCGGAAGCAGCGCTTGACCACTCGATCCTCGAGCGAGTGGAAAGAGATCACCAGCAGCCGGCCGCCCGGCTCGAGCCTTTCGATCAGCGCTTGGAGCGCGCGGTCGAGACCCTCGAGCTCGCGGTTCACCGCGATCCGCAAAGCCTGGAACGTCCGGGTGGCCGGATGGGTGCGGCCGCGGCGATAGCCGCTGGCCCGCGCGACCAGGCCGGCGAGCTCGGTCGTGGTGCGGATCGGAGCTGCCGCCCGGCGGCGCACGATGGCCCGCGCGATCGCTCGCGCCCGCGGCTCTTCGCCGTACTCTCTCAGAATCTGTTCGAGCTCGGACTCGCTGGAGTCGGCCAGAAGCTCGGCGCAGGTCGGGCCGGAGCCGGTATCGAAGCGCATGTCCAGCGGACCGTCCGCTTGCCACGAGAAGCCGCGCGCCGGGTCGCTTAGCTGGGGGCTCGAAAGCCCCAGATCGAGCAGCGCGCCGTGGCAACCGGACGGCGCCCAGCGGCTCAGCAGCGCCGGGAGCTCGCGATAGTCGGCGTGGAGCAGCTCGACCCGCGGTCCGAAGCGCGCCAGCCGCTGCCGTGCGCGTTCCAGGGCGGTGGGATCGCGATCCACGCCGAGCAGGCATCCGGAGGGCGCACTGTGTTCGAGGATCGCCTCGGCGTGTCCACCGTCGCCCACGGTGCCGTCGGCGTAGCGCCCGCCGGAAAGCGGTCGGAGCAGGCCCAGGACCTCGGCCAGCAGCACTGGAACGTGAGCCTGTCGGGTTTCGACTGTCATGCGCCTAACCCACCCATGCAGCCTATATGCCGTAGCTGGCTAGCCGGTTCATGTCCTCGACGCTGAACGGCTGGCTCTCCAGCTTGCGCAGGAAGCGCTCGCGGTTCCACACCTCGAGATGGTTGTCCTTGCCCAGCACCGCCACCTCTCCCGCGGTGGCGGCGCTGTCGCGCAGCGTGCTGTGGATCAGAATCCGGCCCTGTTTGTCCATTGCGCTGACCTGGCCGAAGTAGTTGGTGCGTTGGTCGTAGCGCTGCCGGCTCGGATCCATCGCCGGCACTTGCTTGAGCTTGTCGCGGATCGCCTCCCAAACCTTGAGCGGATAGATCAGGGCCGACTCGCCCTCGACGCTGGTGACGAAAACCTCGGGCCCGAAGGTCTGCTCCAGGTAGGAGCGGAACTCCGCCGGGATCTTGAGCCGGCCTTTTTCGTCGACCTTCGCCGGGTGGTTCCCTATGAGCAAGAGCCTTGACCCCCCTCTGTTTCTCTCGAGTGGACCGAAAAAGATCTCCGTGATCCTTCTCGGACCACAAGACTCCACTCTGGTCCACCGAATCCTAAGACTCGCCAGGGGCTGGTGTCAAGTGGAATTCGCCCAGAACTTCCTGCAGGGCAGCGACTTGGACCCCTTTGCTTAGGCTGCGAACACTCCCTGTGCTAGCCTTTGTCGGTCCAACGCTCGGCCTGGCCCGAGAACCTGCATGGCCTTATCCTAGTTAACCCGAGAAAAACGGAGAGAAATATCGCATCGAGGCTCGCCGCGGCCGCAACCAGAGCGGGCGCCGCTCACGACGCCCGCATCGCGGCACGGCGACCACAGAGAAAGCGAACATGAAAGTCGGAATCGTCGGTTTTCCCTGGGTCGGCAAGTCGACTCTGTTCAGTTTGATGACCGGTCAGGCGCTCGAGGCGACCGGACGGCGTGACGAGCTGCGGATCGGCATCGCCAAGGTCGAGGACCCGCGGCTCGACGCGCTCTGGCCGCTGTTCCCGACCAGCCGCAAGGTGCCGGCGACGATCGAATACCTCGACGCCGCGCCGCTGGAAAAGGGCGAAATCGCCGGCAGCCCCCAGCTCGCCACCTTGCGCAACTCCGACGCCTTCCTGCACGTGGTGCGGGCTTTCGAGCACCCCGAGCTGCCCCACAGCCTGGGCGCGATCGATCCACGGCGCGACCTCGAGACGCTTGATCTGGAGTTCGCGCTGGCCGATTTGGAGCTGGTGGAGAAACGGATCGAACGGCTCGAGAAGGAATCGCTCAAGGGCGTGCGCCGGAGCGAGTCGGCCCCCGAGCTTACGCTGCTGCGGGATTTCGCCGCTCGGCTCGGACGCGGTGAAGCGCTGCGCGAACGCGAGCTGACGGCCGAAGCGGAGCGTCTGGTGCGCGGTTTCAACCTGCTGACGCTCAAGCCCAAGGTCGATGTCCTCAACATCGGCGAGGCCGAGCTGAAGAACGGAGCCGACCCGCTGCCGCGGTTCGGGCTCGAGCGCGCGCCCGGCCGCCACAATGTCCGGGTCTACGCCTGCGCCCGCCTCGAGCTCGAGTTCGCCCAGCTCGACAAGGACAGCGCCGAGGCCTTTCGCGCGGACTACGGCGATCCGCCGGCGCTGGCTCCGCAGGTGGTGCGCTGCTGCTACGAAGCGGTCGATCTGATTTCCTTTCTGACCGTCGGCGACCAGGAGGTGCGCGCCTGGCCGATTCCGCGCGGCTCCAAGGCGCCGCAAGCCGCCGGCGCGGTCCACTCCGACATGGAGAAAGGCTTCATCAAGGCCGAGGTCGCCCACTGGCAGGACGTGATCGCGCACAAAGACTTCGCGACCTTGCGGTCGCACGGCAAGCTGCGGCTCGAAGGTCGCGACTACGTGGTCCAGGACGGCGACGTGATCGTGTTCCGTTTCAACCGCTGAGCTGGACCTTGCGTGCGTTGTAGATGTAGGGGCGGGGCTGGTCCCCGCCCGAAAACCGCAGTCTCGTTGATCAAGCGACTCGATCGGTTTTGGAGCGCCCGATCGGGCGGGGACCAGCCCCGCCCCTACATCGCATCAACATTGGCGGTGTGCCGAACCTCGGCAGGTCCCCGGTCGTTATATGCTCGACTTGCCGGTGGACTCTTTTTGGCAGGATATCCGCCACGGCGCGCGGGCGCTGCGCCAGAGCCCGACCTTCACGGTCGTGGTCGCGCTGACCTTGGGGCTCGGGATCGGCGCCAACACCGCGATCTTCAGCGTGGTCAACTCGCTGCTGCTGCGGCCGCTGCCGGTGCGCGAGCCCGACAACCTGGTGGTCCTGGCGGTCAGCCATGAAGGCAATCAGGAGCCCCATCCCCCCTCCTATCTCGACTACCTGGACTACCAGAACCAGGCGCGTTCGGTTTCCGCCATCGCCGGTTATCTGATCGGCTTCGTGGGGCTCAGCGCCGACCGCCGGGCCGATCGGATCGGGGCCTGCTACGTCACGCCCAATTACTTCCAAATGCTGGGGATCCAGGCGTCCCTGGGAAGGGTGATTCTACCCAGCGAAGGTCTCAAGCCCGGCGCCGATCCGGTTCTGGTCCTGAGCGACGACTTCTGGCGCCGGCGCTTCGCGGCGGATCCGCGCGTGATCGGCAAGGTGGTACGGATCAACGGGCGACCGTTCACCATCGTGGGGGTGACACCGCCCGGTTTCCGCGGCACCTACGCCATTCTCTCGGTCGACGCGTTCCTGCCGCTCGGGATGGCGAGTGAAAGCGCCGAGTACCGAGAGAGCCTGACCCAGCGCGACAGCCACGACCTGCGGCTCTTGGCGCGGCTCCAGCCTGGGGTGGGCTTGGACGCGGCCCGAACCGAGTTCGATCTGATCGGCAAGCGCCTGGCGCGGCAGTATCCCGATACCAACAAGACGGTCGCGGTGCACGTCTTCCCCGAGCACCTGGCTCGGCCCGAGCCCAACGCCGCCGGCGCCAACCCGGTGGTCGCCACGATTTTCATGGCCCTGACCGGCATGGTGCTGCTGGTGGCGTGCGTGAATGTCGCCAACCTGTTGTTGGTGCGCGCCACGCTGCGCTCCAAAGAGAGCGCGATCCGCGCCGCCATCGGCGCGCGACCGCTGCGCCTGATCCGGCAGTTTCTGACCGAAAGCCTGCTGCTCGCGTTGCTCGGCGCCGGCGCCGGGATCGCGGTCGGCCGCTGGGTCTCCGGGCTGCTGGCTTCGATCCGGCTGCCGGGCGACATGCCGATCCACTTCGATTTCGATTTCGACTGGCGGGTGTTCGGCTATGTGGCCGGGATCGCCCTTTTCACCGGGATCGCGGTCGGGTTGGTGCCGGCGCTGCGCGCCGCGCGCGTCGATCTCAACCACGCGCTGCGTGAAGGCGGCCGCGGCGCAGCGGCCGGCGGCGGCCGGCATCGGTTCCGCAACCTGCTGGTGATCGCGCAAGTCGCCGGCTCGATGCTGCTGTTGATCGCCGCCGGTCTTTTCATCCGCAGCTTGTCCAACGCCCAGAGCGTCGACCTCGGTTTCGAGCCCAAGGGCCTACTCAACCTCTCGATCGATCCGGCGCAGCAAGGCTACGACGAGATCCGCGGCACCGAGTTCTACCGCCAGATCGAGGAGCGCGTCCGGGCGCTGCCGGGCGTCGAATCGGTCAGCTTCGCGCACTCGGTGCCGATGGGCTACTACTCGCTGGCCGAGTACATCAACCTCGAAGGCCAGCGGCTCCAAGGGCCGCAGCGTCCGATCGCGGGCTACAACCTGGTCGGCCCCGACTATTTCGCCAGCTTGAAGATCCCGATCCTGCTCGGCCGCGGCCTGAGCCGCGACGATCACGCCGGCGCGCGGCCGGTCGCGGTGGTCAACCAGTTGATGGCCGAGAAGCTGTGGCCGCAGCGCGATCCGATCGGCGCCCGCTTCAGCTTCAGCGGCCCCGAAGGTCCGTACGTCGAGGTGGTCGGGGTGTCCAAGAACGGCAAGTACGGCTGGCTGTTCGAGGATCCGGGGATGTACTTCTTCGTGCCGCTGGCCCAGAAGTACGTTTCGCTGCGCGCGCTGCACGTGCGCACCCGGCTCCCGCCGCAGACGCTGGCGCTTTCGATCCAGCAACAGATTCGCGCGCTCGAACCCGACCTGCCGGTCCACGATGTGATGACCATGGAGCAGGCGCTGCAAGGCGGCAACGGTTTTTTCTTGATCCGCATGGGCGCCTTGCTGGCCGCCGCGCTGGGCCTGCTGGGGTTGGTGCTCGCGGTGGTCGGGGTCTACGGCGTGGTCTCCTACTCGGCGAGCCAGCGCACCCACGAGATCGGCATTCGCATGGCGCTCGGCGCGGAAGCCAGCGACATCCTGCGGCTGGTGGTCGGACAGGGTTTGATCCTGGTCGCGGCCGGCGCGGCGCTGGGCTTGATCGCGGCGCTGATCCTGTCGCGCTTCGTCGCCAACTTCCTGTTCGGCATCTCGCCGCAGGACCCGATGACCTTCGCGGGGGTCGCCGCGCTGCTCGGCGCCGTGGCCCTGGTCGCCTGCTGGCTCCCGGCGCGGCGCGCGACCCGGGTCGATCCGCTGGTCGCCCTGCGCTACGAATAGCTCGATTCGCCTCCCACCCACGAATTCGTACCAGTCCCCGTATCTCGGAGGAGCCCGACCGAGCGCAACGAAGCAGATGGCGGCAGATCCGCCGCCGGGCACCGTCTTGACAACGGAGGGACGTGGGCTACCATCGACTTGCGTCATCCTCGCCTGAAGGCCGCGGAGGGGATCCAAGCAGCGGCGGCCAAGCGATGGCATTAAGAAAGACCAAAATCGGGCGCTTCGAAATCCAAGAAGAAATCGGGCGCGGCGCCATGGGTGTGGTTTACCGCGCGCTCGATCCGGAAATCGGGCGGGTGGTGGCGATCAAAACCATCAAGCTCGACAGCCTGGACGAAGCCGCCGGGCGCGGCGAGATGATCGCGCGCTTCCAGCGCGAGGCGCGCCTGGCGGGCAGCCTGTCGCATCCCAACATCGTCACCATCTACGACGCCGGCAAGGACAAAGGCCTGTACTACATCGCGATGGAGTACATCGACGGCAGCACGTTGAAGCGGCTGCTCGAGACCAAGAAATTGACCGGCCTGGATGAAAAGCTGCGGATCTTCCAAGCCGCCTGCGACGGCCTGGCTTTCGCGCACCAGAACGGGGTCATCCACCGCGACGTCAAGCCCGGCAATATCCTGCTGACCAAGAGCGGCCAGGTGAAGCTGAGCGATTTCGGGGTCGCGCGGCTGACCGCCAGCTCGACCTTGACCCAGGCCGGCTCGGTGATCGGCACCGTGGCTTACATGTCGCCCGAGCAGATCCGCGGCCAAGACGTCGACACCCGCAGCGACATCTTCAGCCTCGGGATCGTGTTCTACGAGCTGCTGACCGGCGAGCGACCGTTTGCCGGCTACAGCCCGACCACGGTGATGCACAAGGTGGTCAACGAGCATCCGGTTCCACCCCAGATCCTGCACCAGAATCTGCCGCGCGGCTTGGGCGACATCGTGATGAAGGCGCTGGACAAAGAGCCGACCCGGCGCTACAGCAGCTGCGCCGAGCTGACCCACGATCTGCGGGCGGTGGCGGCGCAACAACGGATCGCGCTGCCGCAAACCACTTCGAGCATCCCGGCCATGGTTCTGCCGCACGAGTCGACCGACGCCAGCGGCAGCATCGCCCGGGCGGTCCAGCTCGACATGACCGAGAGCCGCAGCGGACGGCGGGCGCCGGCTCCGGCGCGGCGCTCGCGCCCGGCGGTTCGACCGGTGTTCCTGTGGGCGCTTGCGGCCGCCCTGCTGCTCCTGCTGGTCGGAGGCGGGTATCTCGTGCTGCAGAGCGGCGGCGCGGCGCCGGGCGAAACCGGGCTCGCGCTCGCGTCGGAGCTGGCCCCGGTCCCGCAACCCGCGGTCGCGATCGCGCCGGCGGCAGCGGCGCCCAAGCCGGTGGTCGAGAACCGGCCCGAGCCGCTCAAACCGGCGCCGGCGCCGCCGGTCGAAATCCTGATCCCGCTCGAACAGCTCGACGCGCCGCCGCAGCTCCAGAGCCGAACCGAGCCGACCTACCCGCCGCAAGCGCTGCAGCAGCGACTGGCGGGCAAGACCTTCGCGCGTTTGATCTTGGCCGAAGATGGTAGGGTCGAAAGCGCGCAGGCGCTGCCGACCGATACGCCGCAGGCGCTCAAGGACGCCTTTGTCGATGCGGTGCGCTCCTGGAAGTACTTACCCGGACGCAAGGGCGGCCGCGCCGTGCGCACCGAGATCGTCGAGACCTACGATTTCGTTCTGCCGCCCGAGCCGGTCAAGATCCGCGAAGGCGATCTGCTGTCGCTGGCTGAAGTGACCACCGCGCCGCGCCTGGAGCGGGCGGTCACCCCCACCTATCCCAAGTCGGCCCAGGAGACCGGCCTGGAGGGCACGGTGTTTCTGAGCGCTTTGGTCAACGAGCGCGGCGAGGTTGCGAGCTCCACGGTGCTTTCCAACAGCGTGGCCGACCCCGCCCTGCGACAGGCCGCCAGCGAGGCGGTGCGCGGTTATCGTTACGCGCCGGCCGAGAAGGACGGGGTCAAGGTCAAGGTCTACGTCGAGATTCCGGTCGGATTCAAGCTCGAACGTCAGGCCGAAGCCAAGCCGCAGGTTCGCGAGGGCGATCTGGTCGCCTTGACCGACGACATGATCCCGCCGCGCGCCACCGTCAAAGTGCCGCCGGTTTATCCGTCGGTCGCGCGGCGCCTGCGGCAGCAGGGCACGGTGATCGTGCGCGCGTTGGTCGACGAAACCGGAACCGTGACCGAAACCAGCCTGATCCGCGGCTTCCAGCACCTCAACCAGCCGGCTTTGGAGGCGGTGAAGCGCTGGAAGTTCGAGCCCGCGGTCAAAGACGGCAAGCGGGTCAAGGTCTACACCACGGTGGCGGTCGACTTCCGGCTCCCCAGTTAGAGTTTTCCCTTCTGTCCCCTTTTCCCTCCGCTCGCTTGACGGCTTCGAGGTCGAACCCTATAGATGGAAGCATGTGGAACTCGACCAAAACCGTCCTGCTACTGGGCGCCATGACGGCGCTGATCCTGGCGCTCGGCGAATACTTCGGCGGCCGCCAAGGGCTGCTGCTCGCGTTCGCCTTCGCCGCGATCATGAACCTCGGCAGCTACTGGTTCAGCGACAAGATCGTCCTGGCGATGCACGGGGCGCGGGAAGTCGGGCCGGAAGAGGCGCCTCAGCTTCACGCCGCGGTCGCCAACCTGGCCCAGTCGGTCGGACTGCCGATGCCGCGGGTCTATCGGGTGCCTTCCGAGGGCGCCAATGCCTTCGCCACCGGCCGCAATCCTCAGCATGCCGCGGTAGCGGTCACCGACGGTCTGCTGCGGATTCTGGACCGGCCGCAGCTCGAAGGCGTGCTGGCGCACGAGCTCGGGCACATCCACAACCGCGACATTCTGATCAGCGCGATCGCCGCCACCTTGGCCGGCGTGATCATGATGCTGGCCCGCATGGCGCAATGGGCGGCCATCATCGGGACCGGGCGGGCCGATTCCGACCGGCGTGGCGGCGGCTTGGAGCTGCTGGTGGTCGCGCTGGTCGCCCCGATCGCTGCCCTGCTGATCCAAATGGCGATCTCGCGCTCGCGCGAGTATTTGGCCGACGATTTCGCAGCCCGCTCGACCGGCAACCCGGAAGGGCTGGCGCAGGCGTTGGAGCGGCTCGGCGCCGCCTCGCGGCGCCTGCCGATGCAGACCAGCCCGGCGACCAGCCACCTGTACATCGTGGCGCCGTTTCTCGGCGGCGTCGGGCGTCTGTTCAGCACCCACCCGCCGATCGAGGAGCGGATCGCCCGCCTCCGCGCGATGCGCGGCGGCGGATAGGGTACCCTCTCCACCGCCCACGATGCCGTGCTCTGTTGCGCCGAAATGGGTGCCGTGGGCAAGCTCTGCTTTGCCCACGGACGACATCGATCGGTGCGCATTGCCCGGGAAGTCTCGCAATCGGCCTGCTCGAACCGGAGTACAGCTGGCACAAGCGGTCCAATGCCCATCCAGCCCGTACATCACTCGCTGGGTTGTTCGTGGGCAAGCTGAGCTTGCCCACGGCACCCGCCAAAGCAGGCCATCGCTCCCAGCTGCGCCACAAGCAGCCGGCCCTCACTCCCGGCTGGGCTGGCGGCCCATCCACGGGTACACTAACATCGGCGTTTTCGCGAGCCGGCCATGGACAAGATCGTCTCACTCTGCAAGCGGCGGGGTTTCATCTTTCCCAGCAGCGAGATCTACGGCGGCATCAACGCCTGCTGGGACTACGGCCCGCTCGGGGTCGAGCTCAAGCGCAATGTCAAAGAGGCGTGGTGGAACGCCATGGTGCGCGAGCGCGACGATATCGAAGGGCTCGACGCCGCGATCCTGATGCACCCCAAGGTCTGGGAAGCTTCCGGCCACGTCGAGAACTTCACCGACCCGATGGTCGACTGCCGCGAGTGCAAGGCCCGCTTCCGCGCCGATCAGATCGAGGGCGCCGCGTGCCCCAAGTACAACAAGCGGCCGGCCAGCCGCTGCGCCGCCGAGGACAAGTTCACCGAGGCGCGCCAGTTCAACCTGATGTTCAAAACCTTCATGGGCGCGGTCGAGGACAGCGCCAGCGTGGTCTACCTGCGGCCCGAGACCGCCCAGGGCATCTACGTCAACTTCCACAACGTGCGCGAATCGGCGCGCCGCAAGGTGCCGTTCGGCATCGCCCAGATCGGCAAGGCGTTCCGCAACGAGATCACCCCCGGCAACTTCATCTTCCGGACCCGCGAGTTCGAGCAGATGGAGATGCAGTTCTTCGTCCGGCCCGGCACCGAGATGGAATGGTTCGAGCACTGGAAGGACCAGCGGATCGCCTGGTATCTCAACCTGGGCATCCATGCGGACCGGCTGCGTTTCCACCAGCACGGTCCCGAGGAGCTGGCCCATTACGCCAACGCCGCCTTCGACATCCAGTATCAGTTCCCGTTCGGCTGGCAGGAGCTGGAAGGCGTGCACAGCCGCACCGACTACGATTTGCGCCGCCACCAGGAATACAGCAAGAAGAGCCTGCTCTATTTCGATGCGGAGACCAACCAGCGCTACATTCCTTATGTGGTCGAGACCAGCGCCGGCTGCGACCGCACCTTGCTGACTCTGCTCGTCGACGCCTACACCGAAGAGCCGGGCGACAAGGAGACCCGCGTGGTGCTGCGACTGCATCCCCAAATCGCGCCGATCAAGGTCGGCATCTTCCCGCTGGTCAATCGCGACGGCATGCCCGAGCTGGCGCTCCAGATCCAGCGCGATTTGATGCGCCACCTGAAAGTCTTCTACGATGACTCGGGCGCGATCGGGCGCCGCTACCGGCGCCAGGACGAGGCCGGAACGCCCTTCTGCGTCACCGTGGACTCCCAGACTTTGCAGGATCAGAGCGTCACTTTGCGCGAACGCGACAGCATGGAGCAGGAGCGGATCGCCAGCTCGGCGCTGCTCGAGGTCCTGCGCCAGCGCCTGAGCGGAGCCTGAGCCAGCGGTGCCGAAAGTCCGCTTCATCAAGGAGGGTAAGGAGATCGAAGTGGAGCGCGGCGCCAATCTGCGCCGCGCCGCGCTGGCTTACGGGATCGACCTTTACCCGCGATTCAACCGGCTGCTGAACTGCCACGGTCTAGCGAGCTGCGGCACCTGCCGGGTCCTGCTCAAGGACGGCAGCGCGGCCAACGCCTCGCCCATGGGCTGGCGCGAGAAGCTGCGGCTGACGTTCTCCTTCTTCGCCATCGGTCACGAGGACGAGATGCGGCTCTCCTGCCAGACCCAGGTGCTCGGCGACTTGGTGGTCGAGACCCGGCCGCCGCACAACTGGTCGGGCCGCACCGAGCACTGGAAGAAGCCCTGGACCCCCCCGCAAGGCGTCGGTAACTAGACAGCTACACCCCCCTGTGC
>Ga0214471_10002188_pt1 | contig 15361 bp, 11 predicted proteins | sample RVTome_5_FD_207665 | JGI IMG/M metagenome (GOLD analysis project Ga0214471, IMG submission 207665) | Soil microbial communities from uranium-contaminated site in the Upper Colorado River Basin, Wyoming, United States - RVT142D155 | ecosystem: Environmental > Terrestrial > Soil > Contaminated >... | reverse complement strand
GCGTCTCCTCGGCACGGGGTTCCTCGACGGGCGGTGTCGAGCCGTCCGCACCGGCGTCCCGGAGCGGCTCCACGAACAGGGGCCGCACCGCGAGCACGGCGACGGCGAGGCCTGCGACGGCGAACGCGCCGAAGGCGATCGTGTTGGCGATCGTCGCCGACGGATCGTCGGTCGCCTGCATGACGATGGCCATGCCCGCGACCGATGTGCCGAGCAATGCGAACCAACCGACCGCCCCGTACACGATCTCGCCCGCCCAGCGCGCTCCCCGGAGGATCCCGATGGCGATGACGACGAGCACCGGAGCGACGATGGCGAAGTCCATCAGCTTGACGATCCAGAAGACGCCGGGATCGTCGAGGTAGGCGGTGCTCGTCGGGTTGTCCCGCCACGCGTCGATGAGCGTCGGCAGGTGCAGCCCGACCACGAGGAAGACGGCGACGCCGAGGAGCAGGTATGCGAGGCCCTTGCCGAGACGCGGCGACATCGGTGGGAATCGGTTGGGATCGATCGCCGTCCACGCCCGGATGGCGACGAAGCCGCTCACCACGAAGAGTCCGGCATAGAGGAGAAAGAAGCGCTCGCTGTTGCCTTCGTAGCGGACGAAGTCACCGCCGAGCGTGAGCTGGGTGTAGGTGTACAGGCCGTAAACGGCCGGCGCCAGTGCCAGCACGGGACCGGCGACGTGGCCGCGCAACACCAGGAAACCGGCGGCCACACTGATCGGCGCCGCCAGGAAGAGCCCTGCGATGTCGCCCCCGGCGATCTGGTTGACGGCGCTCTCGGAGGCATGGTGCCTGACCACCTCGAACACGAGAGGTCCGAGGAGCGCCACAGCGGCGGCGCCGGCCCCCAGGACGAAGAGGGCAACAGCCAGGAGGCGCCTGCTCGTCATCGTGACGGGGATGCCGGTCTCTCGTTCGATGGTTGCGACAGCCACGATCGGCTCCTTTCTCATGTGTTCATCGTGGGCGGCCGCACCGTTCGCCGGTAGGGACGGATGGCCCGGCTCTCATCAGCGATCGGAGTACGTGGCGTCTCGCACCTCTGTCATCACGGAGACGAACTCGGCAGGCTCCTCGAAGCTCGGTCGGTGTCCCGAGTGTTCGAACACCGTCAGCGATTTCGAGGGCGCCTCCAGCATGTCGAACCATTCGTCGGCGAGCACGGCGCGTCCCCTCGCCTCGTGCGCACCGATCACAAGGTAGACCGGGATCTCGAGCCGCGGCGCCTGCGCCCGCAGGTCGACGTCCTGGAGCTGCGGATACAGCACTGCGAACGTATCCAAGAGACCGCGCATCGCGTTGACCCGGTCCATCAGCGAGTTCTCCGAGACGAAGGCGTTGAACGGCATCTCCTTGTTCGTGTCGAGCTCGGAATACGGGTTCCAGTCGTGCTCGCGGCCGACGGACGGCTCGTAGTCGAGGAGGTTCTCGTACGGAGGAGGTCCAGTGCGGCGGAGGGTCGCCGAGAGGCCGGCGTCCCCGGTGCGCTCCGCCCAGGTCAACGCGTCCTCGTAAAACATGAGGTCGGTCTCCGGCGCGCTCACCATCTGTCCGGTCCCGACGTATGCGTGATACAGGTCGGGACGCTGTTCGGCGGCGAGCACTCCGAGGAAGGTCCCCCACGAGTTGCCGACCATGTAGATCTTCTCCTCGTCGAACCGTTGCCTCAGGTAGTTCGTGACCTCGATGGTGTCGTCGACCATCTGGTCGACGGTGAGTGTCTCGACCGGATCGAGAGCGGCGTACGACTTCCCGGTGCCCCGCTGATCCCACGTCACCACGACGAAGTGTTGCTCGAGCCCCACGTCGTCTCGCATGGCACCGAGGTCGGTGCCACCGGGGCCTCCAGCGAGGTGCAGCAGCACCGGGTTGTCCACGCTCGTGCCTCGTACCATGAGGGCTTGGTCGTGGCCGCCGATCGTGACGTTGGTCAGCTCGGCGATGCTGCCGGGGAGCGGCTCGCCATCGTCGCCGACGATCGGCGCCGTGGATCCGGGCCGCGCAACGGTCACGGCCAACCCGGCGAGGCCCACGGTGAGCACTCCCATGACGATCCAGCCCGGTATGCCCGGAGGCGTCGTGGCCATCCGGCCCATTCGGTGCGAGATCCATACGCCATACAGGGCGCCGAGCGCCATCGGCGCCACGACGAGCAACGCCAGGAACAGCCGCCCGACGACCACGGCGATCACGCCGTACACCGATCCGAGGTGGAAGCCGTCGACGGTCGGGCCGGTCGCCCCCAGCCGGCCGAGCTCGAATGCGACTGCGAAGGCGGCGGGAGCGAGGAGCATGCTCCAGCGGCTGCCCGTGAGCAATCCTGCGATGACGCCGACGGCGAGCGCCGTCCCCATCGAAAGGAGCGCTTCGGATGACGTGACCGCACCCCGTGGTGTCCACGACGCAAAGGCGAGACCCGCCACGGCCGCCACTGCGATCGCAGCGAGCGTGGCGATCCGCCAGTCCGACCACAGGAACTCGAGCATCGATCGTCTCCCCCCTGCGGGCGAGTCGCCGGATTCGGGGTTGGCGGGTGAATCCAGGACATGCTCCGTCATGGTGCTCATGAAGCCTCGCTCGATCGTCTGAAGCCTCCTCGAATGATCGAGGGTTCGACCCGTCCCGGGTAGGGGCGAACGTCCTCGTCGCAGACTCGACTCGGGTCGGTCCGCCCATTGGTCGTGCCGCTGGCGCTCGCCGCCAAGTCACGTGCTGGATCGAGTCGGCGCGGGCAGGCGGGTCGTCGAGGCGACATCCTGCCGCGAGCGGGGTCGGCGGTGACCGGGGGCCGACGACGGTGGCGCGGCGGCACTCGTCGACTCCTAGGATCGTGTCCATGGGTGCCCTCCTCGCTCCTTTGCTATCGCCGAAGCCACGGATCGGTGACGACGACGACGACGAGACTCCGCCGCTGCCCGATCCGAAGCCGATCGGCGATCCGCCCGAGCTCCCGCCGACGGAGCCGGCGCCCGAGCCGCCGGCCGACGAGCCCGCTGCTTGAGCTTCCGCCATTCCTGGGTCGAGGTTCTCCTCGTCCCAACCTGGACCCTGTCGCCCGGGAGACGCCAGAGCGCGCGATGGCTTCCGGCGTCGCTAGTGGTGCGTCGTTCAATTGGTGACCTCGGCTCTGGACCGCCGGGTGGCCGACGCCGCAAACCGGGGACGGCCATACAAACGCTGTCTCCCGCTCGGCGGGGGACCGGCGAGCGGTCGCCCTGCGACCCGAGCCGAGGGGGCACCTGGCAGACCGGACCGTAGGGCCCCCTCGACTGGACCAAACGCTGTCTCCCGCTCGGCGGGGGACCGGCGAGCGGTCGCCCTGCGACCCGAGCCGAGGGGGCACCTGGCCGCCACACACTGCCGGACCCCCTCGACTCGGCCTCCGGCGCTCGTCGATCCCCCGGAAACCGGGGGATGAGCGTAAGAAACCGAACCGAGGGACACCTGCGAACCGTACGGACGGCCACCCACGCTGTCTCCGGCGAGCGTCCCGCCAGTGACCGAACCGAGGGGGCACCTGGCAGACCGGACCTCCGAGTAGCCGACGCCGCAAACCGGGACAGCCGCGGCCCGTGGTCATCAATCCCGCGACAGACCACTAGTGCGTCCTAGCCCACGCTGAGCCAGAAAATCACCCGTATCACGCCACGTCGGCGCGTATCGTTTCCGGTGGGAGGTTGTTCCCATGAGGCAGCGCCACTACGCCGACTTCGACCTCACGATCGAGGATCTGGGTGAGGGGCGTTTCCGGGCGACCGTCATCGATTCGCCGTCGGGTCAGGCGCGTGGCGAGTTCGGTCTTCCTTTCTCAGACCTGGAGCTCGAGAACTTCCTCCTGAGGATCGGCCGCCCCCGCAGCGGGGTGCGCAGGCTCGAGTCACCCGAGACCGAAGCGGCCAGGGCGTTCGGAACCCGGCTGTTCGAGGCCGTGTTCTCGGGCGACGTCGGCAGGCAATGGGTGAGGAGCATCGACGCTGCCGAGCGCGAAGAACAGGGGCTCCGGCTTCGTCTCAGGCTCTCTGACGCTCCGGGGCTGGCCGACGTGCCGTGGGAGTACCTGTACTCGCCGAGCGCCGACGACTTCGTCGTGTTGTCCTCGTGGACGCCCGTCGTGCGCTATATATCGCTCGACAAGGGAGCGCCGCCGCTGACAGTGGTGCCGCCCCTGCGGATGCTCGCCATGGTGTCGAGCCCCACGGACTACCCGCCCCTCGATGTCGCCGCCGAATGGGCACGGCTCGACGAGGGGATGGCCGACATCGTCGAGTCCGGCCTCGTGGAGATCCATCGCCTCGAGAAGGCGACGCTGCGCGAGCTGCAGCGGGCGCTGCGCCGCACCGACTACCACCTGCTCCACTTCATCGGTCACGGTGGCTTCGACGCCACGGTCGCCGACGGGCTGCTCCTGTTGGAGACGGACGAGGGCAGGGCGCGCGAGGTCTCCGGCCGCCAGCTCGGGACGATCCTCGATGACGCCAGGACGATCCGGCTCGCCGTCCTCAACGCATGCGAAGGCGCCAGGACATCCGGCGCCGACCCTTTCGCCGGCGTCGCCCAGAGCCTCGTCGCCAAGGGGATCCCGGCAGTGGTCGCCATGCAATTCGAGATCAGCGACCGGGCGGCGATCATCTTCGCCCACGAGTTCTACACCGCGATCACGGACGGCTTCTCGGTCGAGGCTGCCGTCGGTGAGGCCCGCAGGGCGATCTTCGGGTCCAAGGCCGACGTGGAATGGGGGACACCCGTCCTCTATATGCGGGCGGAAGACGGGCGGCTCTTCGACGTGGCCGAGAGGCCCACGCTGCCACAACCCGACGACCAGGTCGACGACGCGCCGCAGGCTCCGCCGACCACCGAGGAGCCCGTCATCGAGCAACCCGCCGAGCCGGAGGCAGAGGTCGAGTCGTTCGCCGAGACGACCGTGGGACCGCCGGTAGAGGCCGACACCGCCGTGCCCGCCGTCGAGCCTGACGCGGCGCTCGCTGAGGATCTAGGCGAGGTGCTCGACGAGGTGGTCGCGGGCGAGGCCGAGCCGGAGTTGGTGACCGAAGTCGTCGAGGATGTGCCGCCGGTACGACCGGTCGATGACGAAGTCGAGCCGGCTGCCGACGATTCGTCCGCACAGCCCTCGATCGACCTCGAGCCGGTGTCGGATGAGGCGCTGCCGGTCGAGCATGGCGTTGGCGACACCCAGGAAGAGGAAGATGGCGACGACCAACGTCGCGCTGTCGATTTGAAACCCCGGCGGCTGCCGACCGGAGTACTCGTCGCCCTCGTGGTCGCCGCCGTCGTGGCGCTGCTCCTGTTCGTCATCAGCCGCTTCGGGGACGATCCGGGCGAGACGACGACGATCCCTCCGGACCGCACCACGGTGCCGAAGGGAGGATCGACGATCGTCGACCCTGGGCAGCAGGTCCTCGACTCGGCCGTCGTCACAGCCCACGCACCGCCCGACGTGTCGATCGACGGGGACCTGTCCGAATGGCGCTCGGTGCCCGTCGCTTACTTGTTGAGTCACCCGGTGCTCAATGACCTCACCGACGATCGCCTCGGCGAGGACTCGACCGGGGTGATGTGGGTGGCATACGACGCCGAGAACCTCTACATCGCCGTCGAGGTCGACGACGACGTGTACTCGCAGCCCAACGACGGCAACCAGATCTGGCGGGGTGACGCCCTCGACGTCAACCTCGTGAACGAGGCGGCCGCCGTGGTGCCGGCGCGACCGGACGCCCACACCTTCCAGCTCACGATGACCCCGCTGGCGGAGCCGATCGGCCACTCAGCAGTGGTGTGGTTCGTGGGCAACGGAGAAGCGTTCGACGAGAACACGACCGACGTGCCCGTCCTCCTCGAGGGCGACGTGGACAACGACGGCGACTGGCGCCTCGAGGCCAAGATCGCGTGGAGCGTGTTCGGGATGGACGGTCCCCCGCCGGACGGACGGCTCGATGCCGCCGTCTTCTCGATCTTCGACAACGACGGAGAGTTCGGCAGCAATGGGCGATCCCTCCAGTCCGAGATCCTCACGAACCTGCCGGACGTGTTCTTCCAGGAGCCGCAGACCTGGGGATCCCTCGTCACCGACTGAGGCTCACTCCTGGGGAGCCACCCAGGTGAGATCGGTGACCGAGCCCGCCCGACCCGACACGGACACCCGATAGATGCCCGACGCCAACGGCGGGGTGGCAGCCACGTGCCACTCGACGCCCTCTACGAGCGTCCCCATCCACGCCTCCTCACCGGTGTCGGCGTCGACGACGCTCGCCCGCAGCGTGTCGTCGCGTCCGCCGGTCGGCCTGGCGGCGATGGGGATGCCCTCGCCGTGTCCGACGATGTCCGGCAGGTCGAGGCTCAACCCGGCATACCGGTCGCGGAAACCGCTCAGGTCGATCTCGCCGCCCGTGACGATCCCCGCCACCTGGGCGATGACCGACTCGGTGTTCTGCAACGAGCTGTGCACCGCCGGGGAGAAGACGCCTGAGGAGGCGTCCGTCATCTCGATCGGCATCGCCGACACCCGAGGGACCGTCCCGTCGCCGCCGAGGTCGCGGCCGCCGAGGTCTCGCAGCAGCGAGACGGCGGCGCCCTCGAGGCGGGCTCCCTGGAGCGTCGGTTGGCCGATCCCCACGACGGGATAGAGGCGGTAGCCGCCGTCGACGTACTCGCCGTCGGCTCGGTGCTCCTCGACGGCCGACTCGATCTGGCGGTGGAAGTCGAGCGCCTCCTGGGCGCGCCGCCGGTCGACCCCAGGCAGGTCCGTTTCGGCCACCCGCAGAGTGGCACCGTCCGACGACTCGATCACCGGGTAGATCGGCAGCAACTGGTACACGGAGGTGAGCGAACGGAGGAACTCGGTGAGGTCGAGGCCGACCGGCCCGATGCCCTTCTTGAAGCCCGACGAGAGGAAGTCGAGTGCGTTGAGCGAACCTCGGTACGGGGTCCCGAACGTGATCAGCGCCCTGGTCTCCTTCCAACCGTCGTAGAGCTCGAGAAACGCCCGCGAGACCAGGCCGCCCATCGAGTGAGCGAGCAGGACGAGCTTGGCGTCCGCGTTGCCACTCTCAGCACGCCAGGTCGTCAGCCAGTCATGGGCCTGTCGAGCGAGGGCGCGGCCGTGGACCCGGTTGTCGCGGCGCCAGTCGTATGGGAACTCGAAGTAGTTGCGCCCCTCGACGAGGTCGAACCGGTCGTGGAGCGCCCTGGCGATGGCGGTGTACCCGTCGATCTTCCACAGGCCGGGGACGAGATGGAGGTCGGGGAGGACGCGGCTGGCGGCGACTCCGTCGCCGAGGTCGTCGGCCTCTGGATCGTCCCCGTCGAGGCGCAGGTCCTTGATCGACCCGCCCAGCGATAGAAGCGCCCGGAACGCCGCCCCGGGCGACATGGCCCAGATTTCCCTGCCGTCACGCTGAAGCACCGAGCCGAGGATTCCCGGCAGCAGGACGACGACGTCTCCCATGGGCTGTTTCGTCATGGCGCCTCCCCTCTTCCTACCGAAGATACGCCGGCGAGTCGAGGGAGGGGGTCGGCCGGTAGATGTGACGCAGGGCGAGCGTCAGGCGGCGGTCACTGCCAGGGATCGGCAGGTATGGACCGCCAGTGCTCCGAATCCGGAGAGAAGGCGACCTGGCGCGACTTCTCCCAGGCCGAGAGCGCATCGGTCTCGGGCATCGTCCGCCGAGTGCTGCCGTCCTGCTCGGCATCCCCATCGGCGGCCGCCTCGGCCTCCTCCCCGGCGGCTGAGTCGTGCTCGTCCTCCGGGACGTCGCTGAGTGGCCCCCAATGGCGAAGGTGCGTGGTGCGCTTGCGCTTCATGGCCATGGCCATCCTCTCGGAGCAGGAGCCATGCCGCCTACCTGTGCCATGCATCGGCAGAACCCGCCGGCAACTTGACGCGGTCGGGCGCTGCTCAGCCGGAGCCGGTTCCGGTTGCCCACACTCGGCGTCCGCCGTGTGAGACGAGCTATGCCGGGACACCTTTCGCATCTCGATACGGCGCCCGGTCGACCGGGTTGCCATGATGCGGGGATGCCTCGCACCGTCGCCCAGGTCGCATCGGCCGCGGTTGCAGGCGCGGCCATCGGTGCGGCAGGCGGAGCCGCCATCGGGGCGGGGCTCACGGATGGCGGCTGGGTCGCCGGCCTCGTCGCAGGGGGCGTGATCTTCGCCCTTATGTCTGCGTGGAACGACGCCAACCGGACGCCTGCCGCCCCACAACCGCTCCTCGGTCGGGTTCTCGCATCGGGCCTGCTCATGGCGGTGTTTGGCTCGCTCCTGCAAGCGATCCTCCCGGAGTGGCATGCGGCGCTGCCGGCCGCCGTGACCGGGGCTCTGCTCGGCAGCCTCGGACTCAGGCCCGGCAAGGTGGCGCTCGGCGCCGCCGCCGGTGCCGGGCTCGGAGTCGCGTTCGAGGCCATCGCTCCCGGCATCGGCTGGAGCGTGGTGCTGGCGGCGACCGCCGTCGTCTATCGCCTGACCGCCGCGGTGATCTGGCGGAACCGGGAGCAGATCGCGATCCGGGCAGAGAAGGTGCGGCCGGAGCACGCGCCATACGTCGTGCCGTTCGCCGAGCGGACCCGCTACGTCGGAGTCGACTACCTGATGCGGTACGCCGAGACGGTCGGGGCGCACTTCCTCCGGAATCCGCTCGACATCGGCATCATCGCCACGCTCGACGACCTGGTGGGGCCTACCTTCGACCCCGGCGTGGTTCACCCGCTCGTGCGGGAGTTCTACGAGCACACGTCGCGGTTCCACCTCCGGATCGTGCCCGAGTGGAAGCGCTGGATGAGGCTGCCGTACCTGGCGTATCGGGAGCTCGTCGCCAAGCCCCTCGGCCAGGCGAACGCTCCGTTCAACCAGACGGAGGTGCAGGACGGGGTCGTCTCTTGGATCGACACGATCGACGTGGACCGCGACGGCACGATCGACTTCAGGGCATGGGTGCGCGCCTACCGGGGTGGGACCGAGCCGCTCTACGTCGGGGTCTACACGGTCCAGCGAATCGACGGCGTCGGGTACGTGAGCGTCGGCTTCCCGCTGCCGGCCGGGAGCTTCACGGCGACGCTCGTTCCCCGCAATCGCGGCGACGGTCTGCTGCTGGCCTCAGACGGCGACGGAGACGTGTCCGGCCACTACCTGTCCGTGATCGAGGAGAGCGGCGACCTCACCGTGCTCGAGCTCCGTAGCTTCGGGGAGGAGATCGAGATGCTCGTCGCCGAGGGCCGGCTGACGGCGGAGCAACGTTTCTCGCTCGGTGGCGCCGTCTTCATGATCTTGCACTACTCCATGGAGCGCGCCGAGCCGGTCGACTGATCGTGGATGGCGGGTGGGTTGCCAGACGGCTTGACTTGTCCCGGTGAACCCCGGCGCCATCCTCGAGAGGGACGACCTGCTCGACCGGCTCGAGACGCTCCTCGAGGCGGCTCGCGGGGGACGGGGGTGCCTCGTCCTCGTTGCCGGAGAAGCCGGCATCGGCAAGACCACGCTCGTCAACCGATTCGCCGAGAGGGTCTCCAACAGGGCGACGGTGCTCGTCGGCGGCTGTGATCCGCTCACGACGCCGCGGCCCCTCGGCCCGCTCCTCGACATCGCAGGAGACGCGGCGTCCGGGATCGGCCGTCTCGTCACTGAAGGCGCCGAGCACTACGACGTGTTCGCGGAGCTGCTCGACCGGCTCAAGGGCTCCCTGCGGCCGACGCTGGTCATCGTCGAGGACATCCACTGGGCAGACGACGCCACCCTCGACTTCATCCGCTACGTCGGCCGCCGCGTCGGCGACTCACATGGGCTCGTGGTCGCCACGTATCGCGACGACGAGGTGGGTCGGGACCACCGGCTGCGACCCGTGCTCGGCGACGTCGCCAGCCACGGCGACTGGGTGGTCCGGCTCGATGTGGCGCCGCTCTCGCTCGGTGCCGTGCGGACGCTGGCATCGGCGCACCGCCTCGACGCACGCCGCCTCCACGACATGACTGGAGGGAACCCGTTCTTCGTCACCGAGGCGATCGCGGCGGGCGGATCGCTTCCCGCAACTGTCCAGGACGCCGTGCTCGCCCGAGTGTCCCGGATGGACCCGGACGCCCGGCTGGTCATAGAGGCGGTCTCGATCGCTCCTCGCCGACTCGAGCTGGAGCACGTGTTCCCGCTCGTGGGGGTCCCCCGAGACGCCGTCGACCGGGCGACCGGTTCAGGCGTGCTGAGAACGGGAATGCAGGGCCTGCAGTTCCGTCACGAGCTCGCCCGCGCCGCCGTCGAGGAGGCGATCCCTCCGGTGCGGCGTGTCGAGCTGCATCGCAGGATGCTCGGTCTGCTCGAGGGGTCGGCCGACCACGCCCGACTCGCCCACCACGCCATCCACGTCGGCGACGGCGACCTCGTCCTCCGCCATGCGCCCGGTGCCGCCAGGCAGGCGATGGCGATGAGCTCGGCGCGTCAGGCAGTCGAGCTCTTCGAGGCCGCCGTCGCGCATGCCGGCCTCATGGACGCCCGCGACGAGATCAGGCTGCGCAGCGACTACCGGGTTGCCCTGTACGCCACGGACGACCAGCAGGGGGCGCTCGAAGAGGCGAAGAAGGTCCTCGAGCTGAGCAGGGCGGTGGACGACGCCGAGCTCGTCGGGAGTGCGATGATGACGCTCGCCCACGCTGTCTGGATACTCGGCGACAACGACACTGCGGTGGCGTTGGGCGACGAGGGCCTGGCGACCCTCGATCCCCTCCCCGAGTCTCCGACATTCGCACAGTGCCTCTACCAGGCGGCAACCATGGCGATGCTCAATCGGGAGCACGAGCGGGCCCTCGCCTTTGCTGAGCGATGCGTCATCATGGCGAGGGGTGTCGGTGCCACTGAGATCGAGTTGCGCGGTGTCCTCACGCTCGGCACCATCGAGGTCGTCACCGGCGACGTCGCCAAGGGCGTCGCACTCCTCGAAGAGGCCCTGGAGCAAGCCCGCTCCACGGGCGACCAGCGGGCGGAGCTCGGCTGTCTGTCGATGCTGGGTACCGGCGGGGGAGAGGCGCGCATCTACGACCGGGCCATCGGGTGGTTGGAGCGATGCATCGAGGGCAGTGTCGCCCGGGACGAGGACTACGGCGCCGACTACGCCCGGTCGTGGCTGGCGAGAATCTACTGCGAGCTCGGACGGTGGGACGAAGCGGTCCGCTGTGCTGAGCTCGTCGACGTCGAGTCACCGGCTCGAGCGGCGATCTCGCCGGTGACGGCTCTCGGCGCCCTCGGGCGGGTACGGGTGCGACGGGGAGACCCGGGCGCCGAAGAAGCCCTGCGGCGGTCGCTTCAGATCGGTGAGTCGTGTGCTCTGCAACACATCTGGGCTCCGCTTTGCGCCCTCGCCGAACTGCATTGGCTGCGAGGCGACGACGAGGCGGCGGCGACGCTGCTGCGGGAGCCTCTGGCACGCGCCATGGCGACCGACAGCAGCTGGGCGCGCGGTGAGCTCGGTTTCTGGCTCTGGTGGGTCGGCGGCCTCGAAACGCCGCCGGACGGTGCCGCCGCGCCGTTCGCCCTCATGATGTCCGGCCAATGGCGTGAGGCGGCTGAGGTGTGGCGCCGGATCGGATGTCCATACGAGGAGGCCCTGGCGCTGTCGCACGGGGACGAGGACGCGATGCTCGGGGCGTTGGAGATCTTCGACGCGCTCGGCGCGAGGCCGGCGGCGACGTGGCTGCGGAGTCGCTTGCGCCGATCGGGCGTCGACGCGATCCCGCGTGGCCCTCGCCGCTCGACCAGCCGGCACCCGGCCGGGCTCACCGGGCGCCAGGTCGAGGTGCTCGAGCTCGTGCTCGAAGGGCTCGGTAACGCCGAGATCGCCGAGCGGTTGTTCATCTCGAGGAAGACGGTGGAGCACCACGTCTCGGCGATCCTCTCGAAGCTCGAGGTCGACACCAGGGTGGCGGCCATGGCTCGAGCCGCCGAGTTGAAAGATGGGGGAGATCGGAACGCAAAGTAGGGGCGCCCCCCGATGTCCTCGGCCGAGCCGTCTCATACCTTCCGAGGAGCGATCCGGAAGTCCCGGCTCCGCTGAGGAGGTGTGGAAAATGCCCCGATATCTCGTCGAGCGCTCGTTCCCGGGCGGTCTCGACATCCCACAGAACGGCCAGGGCCACGACATCGTCGGCGGTGTCGTCGCCAACAACCTCGACGAGCGGGTGACCTGGGTGCGTTCCTTCGTCTCGGACGACAGGCTGAAGACGTTCTGCATCTACGACGCACCGACGCCGGAGGCGATCAGGCGGGCAGCAACGACCAACGGGCTGCCGGTCGACACGATCACCCAGGTGTCCGTCCTCGATCCGTACTTCTACACGGGAGCCTCGACATGAGGCGCAGGATCATCGTCGGCATCGCCGTCGTGGCACTGCTCGTCGTCGCCGTCGCCACCACGGCGCTTGCTCGCCGTGACGAGCTGGCGCCGGTCAAGAAGGCAACGGCGGCCTATCACCAGGTCGCCAGAGCCGAAGCCGACGGCTACGAGGAGTTCCTGGAGTGCTTCGACTCGCCCGACGGTGGGATGGGCCAGCACTACGTCGACGTTGCGGCCCTCGACGCGACCGTCGAGGCGGAACACCCGGAGGCCATGGTCTACGAGGTGAAGGACGGGCTCAAGCTCGTCGCCGTGGAGTACATCGTGCCTGCGCCTGCGTGGACATCCGTCGTGCCGCCGAAGCTGTACGGGTTGGAGTTCCACATGAACACGGATCTCGACGTGTGGGTGCTGCACGCCTGGGTCTGGCGAAACAACCCCGCCGGAATGTTCACCGACTGGAACCCGGCGGTGGGGGCCTGTCCCGCGTCGTGAGTCGGCTCGACCCTCGTTCCCGCGGTACGCCCGTCGGGAGCGAGGGTCGCTCGCGTCCGACGGGGGCCGGGCGCGGCGACCACCTGGTTGAGGTCACCGATAGTCCGGGTTGGGGAAGTCGAACCGGCACCCGGCGTCCCAGAGAGACCGTTGGTTGCCGTGGGCCGGTATCCCTCCCGCGTCGCCGAGGATCCTGGCGACGTGCATGAGGTTCCAGGTCATGAAGGCGGTGTTGCGGTTCGTGAAGTCGTTCTCCGGGCCTCCCGAGCCTGGATCGAGGTACGACGGTCCCGGTCCCGCCTCGCCGATCCAGCCGGCGTCCGCCTGAGGGGGGATGACGTAGCCGAGATGCTGAAGGGAGTAGAGGATGTTCATCGAGCAGTGCTTGACCCCGTCCTCGTTTCCCGTCACCAGGCAACCGCCCACCTTGCCGTAGTAGGCGTACTGGCCGGCGTCGTTCAGCAGATGAGAGTTCCCATAGAGGCGCTCGACGACCTGGGTGCACACCGACGACTTCTCGCCGAGCCAGATGGGAGTGGCGAGCACGAGGATGTCGGCGGTTCTCACCTTCTCGTAGAGGGACGGCCAGTCGTCGCGGTCCCATCCGTGCTCGGTCATGTCCGGCCAGACGCCTGGGGCGATGAGGTGGTCGACCGCTCGGATCACCTCGGTTGTCACGCCGTTCGTCTCCAGGATGGCGACCGACTTGTCGATGAGGCCTCGCGTGTTCGACAGCTCCGGCGACTTCTTCAGCGTGCAGTTGATGTACAGCGCCCGCAGATCCGAGTAGTCGGCGGGTGGGGAGAGCAGGGCGCTCTCTTCGGTGACGGTCATCGGCAGCTCCTTGCTCGTCGCCAGGAAGCTACTCGTGGTGGGCGGCGGAGCACCACGTGACGTTGCAGCCTCGTCCCGGCGTGATGATCCGTCAGGCGTGCTCGCGGCGCTCGGCGGAAGCCCACACCCGGAGCAGCGGCCACAGGCCACGGCGGGAAACGATCTCCTCACCGACCGGCACGACGCGTGATGCGATCTCGGCCCACGACCCGCCGCCGGCGATGGCGGTACGGATCTCGGGGCGCAGGTCGTCCCAGCGGCGAGCCAGCGCCATGCGCGCCTCGAGTTCCGTGTCGGACCGCGTCGCCGGGGGCTCCTCGGCGCGCAGCTCGCGATACACGGCTTCCATCGCCTGGCAGCGGAGTCGATTGAGCGCCGCCTGCAACTTGGCCTTGCGATGTCTATCCGAGAGGTCGTGCATCCGAACCCTTCGTGTCGCACGGGACCATCCAGTTATCGGCAGATTGCCTCCGCCGAATGAGTTCCAATCGCGGAGAAGGCGAGGCCCCGGACATTGGGCGCCGACGTCGTTGCGTCGACCCCACCGTGAGCCGACGCCTCAGGGACCGACTTGGGTGGGGTCGGTGCTTCCCCATCCCCATGTGAGGCCGTGGGTGTCGGTCCAGGTGTTGGTGGTGGTGTCGAGGGGGACGGATTCGCCGGCGAACCCGGCGACCTCGGCGCCGTCGACGAGGATCCGCAGCTCGTAGAGGTCGTGGGTCATCCCCGACGCCAGTCCGTTACCGACCCTGGTGAACCCGAGGAACGGCGCCGAGGCGTCGTTGATCTGCGACGGGGAGGTCCCGAAGGTGGTGGTCTGCGCCACCTGGGTCCAGCCTCCCGATTGGCCGAGGTGCTTGTCGACGGCGACCGGGTCTCTGGTGTACCAGGTGACGGTGGAGCCTTGGTGGACGAGACGCAGCTGGATGCGTTGCCCGGGGACGAGGATCCCGGCCGGTGTCGAGGCGGTGGCGTTCCACGCCGACCCGGTGCGGGACACCCGGTATTGGATCGATCCGTTGGAGCGGATCACGGCTGCGGTCTCGCGGGCGTACTTGTTGCGGAACGAAGCCCACAGGGGCCGGTCGTCGATGAGGGCACCCACCTCGACGTCGATCGACACCTCGAAGCTGTCGGCGCCCGGCCACGAGAACGACTTCGCAGCCGACGACGCAGAGAACCCGTCCTGACCCCACCGCCCATCAGACCCAAACCCCAGATACCCAACCGCAGCGTTGCCGGTCTCCTGCTCGTTGTCGACGATGACGTCGACGGTCGCCGTCGTCGTCTGGCCGATCGTGTCCGTGGCGGTCACGGCGATCGTGTGCGGCCCGTCGGGCGAGCCGGTCGTGTCCCACGAGGCGGCATACGGTGCCAGGGCGTCGAGGCCGATCGAGGCACCGTCGACGAAGAACTCGACGGATGCGACCCCGCCGTCGTCGCCGGCGTCGACCGTCACGGCGACGACGCCGGACGTGGTTGCCCCGTCAGCTGGGCCCGTGATCGACACCGTCGGGGGAGCGTCGACAGGAGTCGGGTTGGTTTGGGTGGGGTCGGTGCTTCCCCATCCCCAGTTGAGGCCGTGGGTGTCGGTCCAGGTGTTGGTGGTGGTGTCGAGGGGGACGGATTCGCCGGCGAACCCGGCGACCTCGGCGCCGTCGACGAGGATCCGCAGCTCGTAGAGGTCGTGGGTCATCCCCGA
>Ga0214471_10002187_pt1 | contig 15362 bp, 23 predicted proteins | sample RVTome_5_FD_207665 | JGI IMG/M metagenome (GOLD analysis project Ga0214471, IMG submission 207665) | Soil microbial communities from uranium-contaminated site in the Upper Colorado River Basin, Wyoming, United States - RVT142D155 | ecosystem: Environmental > Terrestrial > Soil > Contaminated >... | reverse complement strand
CCGGTCCCGGAGCGCATCGGGAACGAGAGGCGGGCTCGACCGTTCGCCGGAGTGAACCGATACGTTCCCTTGTGCGGGACGGGGTCGGCTTCGAGGATCATCTCCACCGACTCGATGAAATGGTCGTGGGCCATGGGATGGTTCACGGAGACTCGGACCGGCACGGCGGTCGGATCCTCGGCCAGCCTGGGGACGTCGAGCATCGGCTGGTGTCCGGACTCGACCGTCTCGGCCGGGCTCATCGCGGGGCGGAGAACGATTCCCGCCGCACCGCCCAGCGCGACACCGATGACGCTGCGGCGGCTCACGGGACCGCTCGCCCTGTCATCCCCGGAGCTATGCGCCACCGAAACCTCCTCGGGGCGTGTCATCGGGCCGTTATCCTTTCGTTCCGCGCTCGGCGAGCAGCGCACGCAGGTTGGGGCGGAGACGCTTGAGCGAGTCCTCGTCGGTTGCGAGGTGGTAGGCGCGGACGCGTCCGGCGCGGTCGACGAGCACCAGCCGCGCGCTGTGCATCACCAGGCCCTCGGATCCATGGGTCGCGAAGGCGAACGGCGGCTGCATCAGCGCGAGGACCGCGCCGACGGCCCCAGCGGCGGGCGCGCCGCATGCAGGAGGAGCCGGGTCGGAGGGGTCCACCACGCTGAGGTTCAATCCCTTGGCCAGACAGTAGATCTCACGCTTGTCGCCGGTGAGGAACAGCCACCGCTCACGATCCGCGCCGGATCGCCCCGCGTACTCGATGAGCACCTCGCGTGTGTCGGTCTCCGGGTCGACCGTGATCGACACGAGCCGCAGGTCCGGGGCGCCGGCGAACTCCGCCTGGAGTCGGGAGACCTGGAGGCTCTGCGTCGGGCATGTCTCGGTGCACTTCGTGTAGATGAAGTTCGCGACCCAGACCTTGCCCTCGAGGTCGTCTCGGCTGACCGCGCGCCCGCTGCGCTCCGTCAGCGAGAACGGTGGGACCGTCCCGTACACGTCGAGCTTCTCGAGCGTCGTCTCGCCTGAGGATGGCCCGCGCGCGAAGCTCGCCAGCCGCGGTGCCGCGACGACGGCCACGAGCAGCGCGAGCAGAGCGGCGGACGCCGAGAGAAGCAGTCGCCGCCGCGCGAGGGCTGACAGCCGCATGGACGTCTACTTCTGCGCCCCGGGCGTCTGCTGAGGCGTCTGGCCGCCCATCATCCCACCGCCCGGGCCCCCCATCATGCCGCCCATCGAGCCCATCATCTCCATCATCCGGACCATCCCGAGCATGACGTCGCCCTCGCCCATGCGCCGCGCCATGTCCATCATGCTGGTCATCGCCTGTGGCATACGCTCGGAGCTCATGAAGCGCTCCATCTCTTCCATGCCGCGCGTCCGCTGCGCCGCGTGGCCGCCGGGTCGCGACGCGAGGACATCCTCGAGCTTCGTGCGCTGTTCGGGGCTCAGGGCCGCTCGGCCCTCGGTGATCGTCCGGATGCGCGCGAGCCTGAGATCTCTGCGCAGCGTCTCGATCGCTCGCACCTTCGCCTCGACTGCCGCCAGGTCGACTGGATCCGCCTTGAGCAGACCCGCGAGCTCCTGCTCGGCCGCCTCGACCTGGCTCACGCGCCCCTCGGCGTCCTTCCGGAGGCGCTCGACGAGCTCTTCGAGCGTCTTGACCTGGTCGGCCGAGAGCCCGAGCTCCGCGCGGTGCCGCAGGGCGAGGCTCAGCAGTGGCCGCTCACGGCCGAGGAGCTCCGTGGAAGACCCCATCCGCATGCCGCGCATCATCTCGGTCATCGGGCCCGGTGTGCCCTGCGGCTTGCTCCGGTCGCCCTCGAAGGCCGTCACCGGGATCGCGTCACCGACCATCAGCAGTCCCATCACAGCGGCGAGGACGACACCCCGATGCCGCTTCATCACTTCGGTCATCGCGCTCATCACGTCACTCCGTTCCTTCGAGAAGGTTTGCCTCACAGCAGCCAGTACACGATCGTGTCGTGGACTCCGGCCAGGATCAGGACTGTCCCCGCCGCCACGCGAAGGACTCGCTCGGCTCGCCGAAGTCCGCCGACGAACCGGCCCGCCGTCCCCAGGCCAGCGCCCACGATGGCCGTCATGGCGAGGAGCGGCAACGACGCGCCGACCGCAAACAGCCCAGGAAACGCCAGCCCGCCCGGGCTCCGGAGCGCGAGCGGCACCGTGAGCCCGAAGAAGAGCCAGAACAGCGTCGGGCAGAACGCGAACGAGAAGACAATGCCGAGCAGGTAGGCGCCGCGGTGCCCGTGACCGGCGAGCCGGTCACGCACCCAGATCGCCCACTGCTGCCCGAACCCTGCGCGGAGCCGGAGCGCTCCGAGGAGGCCGAGTCCGACGAGCACCATCAGTGGGCCGAGCGCCTTGCGTGCCGCGACGACCACGGGGATCGACACCGCCTGGAGCTGGAGGCCCGCCAGGATCACGAGGCCGCCCACCAGGGTGTAGACCGTCACCTTTCCGGCGACGTAGGCGATGGCCAGCGTCGTGGGCCTGCTGCGCCCGCCGTGCGCTGAGACCCACGCGAGCGCGCTCAGGTTCGTCGTCAGCTGGCAGGGGGCCGTCGCCCCGATCAGGCCGAAGACGACGGCGGTGAGCACCGGCACCTCGACATGCTCGGTGATCTCCTGCAGCCGGAACGCCGTGCCTTGCGTGAGTGTGCTCAGCCAGCCGTACCACTTGAGGGCGAGCTGTTCCATGTTCCTCTCAGCGCGCGTCCAGCAGCGCCTCGACGAGGCGGCGGGCGTCCTCGGTCGACCAGTCACGCTCACCGCGCACGCGGCCGACGATGCGGCCTGTCCGGTCGATGAGGATCGTGTTCGGGTGCGCCCAGACGCCGAACGCCGCCGGGCTCCGACCATCCCGGTCGATCCAGAGCGGGAAGGCGATCCCGAACTCTCTCGCGAAGCTCCTGATTGCGTCGGGTGTCTCTTTTAACCCCACGCTCACCAGCGTGACTCCGCGGCCCTTGACCCGTTCGTGAAGCCCTGCCTTGGCGGGAGCCTCCCGTCGGCAGTTGGGTGACGTCGCGGTGAAGAAGCCAAGGAGCACGACCTTTCCGCGGAGCTCGCCGAGGCGGGCCTCGCGTCCCTCGGCGGTGAGGAAGACGAGGTCCGGCACGGGGACCGGCTCCGCCAAGCGCTGCACTGACATCGCCTCGAACGGATCTCGAGCACCTTGGCCAGCGACCGTGGACGGCGCCGCAGCGAGCATGAGGATCAGCATCGACGCGGTCGTCCCGACCAGCACGACGAGGAACCGAGCCAGCCGCGCCGCGCGCATCATGGCTGGGCGGCGAGCAGGCTCTCGATGGCCTGCTTGAAGGCCGGGTAGGGCTGAGCGCCGACGAGGAGCCGCTGCGGCCGGATCGACGCGCCGTTCGGTTCCGTGAGACCAAGAAAGAACGTCGGCGTCCCCCGCACGCGGGCCTTCTCGCCGTCGGCGACTCCCTGACGCACCGTGGCGGCATGGACGCCGTCCGCCAGGCATCGCTCGAAGCGGGGCGCGTCGAGACCGAGCGCGCGGGCCTGGGCCACCAGGTCCTTGGCCTCGATGCGCTGCGGGTCGCTGAACAGCCGGTCGTGCATCTCCCAGTATCGGCTCTGGTCACCCGCGCAGTGCGCCGCCTCGTGCAGGCGGTGGGCCTGCGGATGGAGCGAGGCGATCGGGAAGTCGCGGAAGACGTACCGAACCTTGCCCGTCTTGACGTACTCCTTGACGATCTCGGGAAGTACCTGCGACGAGTGCCGGCGGCAGAACGGGCACTGGTAATCGGAGAACTCCACGATCGTCACGCGGGCGCTCCCCTGGCCCAGGGCGGGCGCCCGCTGGACGGCAACGAGCACATCGTTCGGGGCCCCGCTCGCCTGCGGCGACGCCACCCGCCCACGGAGCAGCTCCTTGATCTCGGCGATCTCCTTGCGGATCGCCGCTTGCTCTTGCTTGAGCGCGTCGATCTCGCTCCTCAGGGACCCGTCGACCGGCTGCGCGATGGTGACCGACGCGCCGCCGAGCACGAAGAACGCGACCGCGAGAGCAGCCAGGAGCAGCGGTCCGCTCATCTTGGGCCCTTCCGCTGGCCGGCTCATCGCACCTCGGCCCATCGTGTCCCTCCGTCCGTGCTGCGGAAGAGCTTGCCGTCCACCGTCGCCGCGTAGACCTCGACCGGCTTCTTCGGATTGATCGCGACGGCGGCGACGTTCTTGGGCCCGTTCGCGGTGCGCGTCCACCGCTCGCCGCCGTTGTCGCTCCGGAAGATGCCGTCGCGCATCGCCACGTACATCACCTGCGCGTTCGTCGGGTGCACTGCGAAGCCGTTCACTGTGCTCGTGGGCAGACCGCCCACCGTCTTCCACCCTCAGAAGCAATCCGGGTTGCGCTGGAGCCCCGCCGCCGTCCCGGCGTAGAGAAAGATGCCGCCCATCCCCGTCGAGATGTTGACGGAGGCCAGGACCTTGACCTCGCCCCCCGGCCCGTCGTCGACCCGCACCCACTTCGCGCCGCGAGCGGTGCTGCGGTAGATGCCTTCGCCCTTGTCGCGGACGGCCGCGTGAAGCTTCTGCGGGTCGCGGGGGTCGATGGCCAGCCCGTGCACGTCGACACCCGCGAGGCCGGCGTTGGCCTCCTGCCAGCTCTTGCCACCATCGATGGCCTTGAACACGCCGGCCTCGTGGGTGGCCACATAGACCGTCCCCGCATCCTCCGGGTGCGGCGTCACCGCCATCACGTCCACGTGGGGATGCTTCGAAGGCAGGGCCACCGGCTGCCAGGAGCGGCCGCCGTCTTCGCTTCGGAACAGCCCGGAGTGCGCGCCGAGGAACAGCGTCCGCCCGTCAGCGGTCACGGCGAGCGCGTGCACGTGTTCGAACGACGGATTGCCCTGGCCGGCGGCGCCCGAGGCGTGCTTGTCCTGGGCGGCCGACACGGGTCCGGTCGCGAGCGAGAGGGCGGCGGCAAGCGCCGCGGTAGCCGAGAGCAGCTTCAGCATGCGTTCAATCCTCCTTGTTGGGCCGGCCTCACAGCGGCCGGGACCGGAATCGCCGGAGTCTCAGGCTGTTCGTCACCACGGAGACGGAGCTGCCGGCCATCGCCGCGCCGGCCAGGACGGGGCTCAGGCGGATCCCCGCGACCGGGTACAGCGCACCGGCCGCGACCGGGATCAGGACCGAGTTGTAGACGAACGCCCAGAAGAAGTTCTGCTTGATGGTCCGCATTGTCCGCTTCGAGAGCGCGATGGCGGTGACGATGGCCCGGAGGTCCCCGGTGATGAGCGTCACGTCGGAGGCCTCCATGGCGACATCGGTCCCCGTGCCGATCGCGATGCCGACGTCCGCCTGGGCCAGGGCCGGCGCGTCGTTGATGCCGTCGCCGACCATGGCGACGGCCTTGCCCTCCACCTGCAGGCGCTTGACCTCGTCCGCCTTCGCCTGCGGCAGGACCTCCGCGAGCACGCGCTCGATCCCCAGTTGACGCGCGATCGCCGCCGCGGTCCGGCGGTTGTCACCGGTGATCATCGCGACCTCGAGGCCGAGCCGGTGGAAGGCGCGGACGGCATCGTGCGACGCCGGCTTGAGCGTGTCGGCGACGGCGACCAGGCCCACCGGCTTCCGCTCGACGGCGACGAACATCGGCGTCTTCCCGTCGTCGGCGAGACGCTCGGCCTCCTCGAGGAGCCCGCCGAGTGACACGCCCTCATCGGTCATGAGCTTGCGGTTGCCGAGCAGGACCTCGAGGACGACGCCGTGCTCCTCGACCGTCGCGCGGATCCCATGGCCAGGAATCGCCGAGAACTCGTGGACGGCCGCGAGGCCGAGCCCATCCGCCTTCGCCCGGTTGACAATCGCCTCACCGAGCGGATGCTCCGAACCGCGCTCCGCGCTCGCTGCGAAGCTGAGAAGTCGGTCACCGGTCATGCCGTTGACCGGCACGACGTCGGTGACCGACGGCTCGCCGCGGGTCAGCGTCCCCGTCTTGTCGAGCACGATCGTGGTCACCTTCGACGCCACTTCGAGCGCGTCGGCGCCGCGAAAGAGGATGCCTTGCTCGGCGCCCTTGCCGATCCCGACCATCACGGCCGTCGGCGCCGCAAGCCCGATGGCGCACGGGCACGCGATGAGGAGCACGGCCATGAACGTCGACAGCGCGAAGAGGAACGCTGGCGCCGGGCCCCAGACGAGCCAGGCCGCCGAGCTCAGGAGCGCGATGCCGATGACGGCAGGGACGAACACTTCGGCGATCTTGTCGGCCAGCTGCTGGATCGGCGGCTTCGAGCTCTGCGCCTCGTCGACGAGCTGGATGATCTGGGCGAGCGCGGTCTCCGCCCCGACCTTGATCGCTCTGAACCGGAACGTGCCGGTCCGGTTGAGCGTGGCACCGAAGACCTCGGCGCCGCCCCGCTTCTCGATCGGCAGGCTCTCACCCGTCAGCATCGACTCGTCCACTGCCGAGGCGCCGTCCACGACGACCCCGTCCACTGGGACCTTCTCACCAGGACGGACGACCACGAGGTCGCCGACTCGCACCTCCTCAACGGGAACGTCGACCTCTTGGCCGTTGCGGATCACGCGCGCGGTCTTCGCCTGGAGACCGATCAGCTTCTTGATCGCCTCGGACGTCCGCCCCTTCGCCCGGGCCTCGAGATAGCGCCCGAGGATGATGAGCGTGTGGAGGATCGCGACGGTTTCGAAGTACACGCCGCCGCTCAGACCGCCTCCGACGAAGAACCTCGGGGCGAACGTGACCAGGACGCTGTAGAGGTAGCCGGCCGAGGTGCCGACGGAGACGAGCGTGTTCATGTCGGCGGTCCGGTGTCGCAGCGCGGCCCAGGCGCCCCGGTGGAACTGCCAACCCACCCAGAGGTGGACAGGCGTCGCCAGGATGAATAGCACGACGTGCCGTGTCAGAAGCTCCGGCATCCAGGGAAACCACTCGGGGAAGCTCCCCAGCATCAGCGGCGCGCTGAGGGCGGCGCCGGCCAGCACCTTGGTGCGGCGGCGACGGATTTCCCGATCGCGGGCCGCCTTCTCGCGGTCCTCGGCCGCGCCCGACGCTGTCGCCGCCGGGAGGGCGGCTCCGGTGTACCCGATCGCCTCGACCGCGCGCTGCAACGCCTCGAACGGGAGCCGCGCCGCCGTCTCGACCGTCGCCTTCTCGGTCCCGAGATTCACGCGCGCCCGGACGACCCCGGGGACGGCGTGGAGAGCCCGCTCGATCTTCGCCACGCAGCTCGCGCAGCTCATACCTTGCACCGAAAACGTCAGCTTCTCGAGCGGGACCTCGTAGCCGAGGTCCTCGATCGCCTTCGTGATCTCCGGGACGCCCAGCCGGGCGGGCTCGTAGGTCACGGTCGCGCGCTCGGCCGCCAGGTTCACACTCGCACTCTGGACACCGGCCAGCCGGGTCACCGCCTTCTCGATCTTCGCCACGCAGCTCGCGCAGCTCATCCCCTGGACGGGCAGGTCAACGCGCGTAGTACTCATGCACCTGCCTCCTCGCGATCTCCCTCATCTCGCGCCGCACGCGCACCTCCTCGACGACCGAGTGGAGCGCCATCCCGAGCCCGACGATCGTTGCGTACACCGTCACCGCCGCCTGGAACGACATCCATGAGCACCAACGGCTGCCGTCCCAGGTGGTCACTGAGGCTGACCGCCCGGCCATCGCTGTCTTGGAGGACAAACCCGGGAGCGGCTTCACCGATTCCAGCGACGCCGCCCGAGCCGTACGTCCACGCCAGGAACCCGATCCCCCCCGCCGAGCACGAGCACGACGGTGAGTGACCTCTTCACGAGACGCTTGCTCATCCGCGTGCGTGGGCTGGTCATCCCCCGCAGCACGAGCGAGGCACGACCTCGCCTCGCTGGGTTTCGCGGGAACGGTCTACGCTCGCGAGCTTTCGCTGCCTCTCCGAACGCACCTCCGCGACATACTCCTCGGCGTGCGCATCGGAGCAACACCACTCGCCGAACCGGTTGTGGGTCGCGTCCGCGACCGGCTTACCGCAGACGGGGCAGTAGCGCTCGGTAACCTGTGTCGCCATCGTCTCCTCCTATGATGGCCCGCACGACTCCGCATGCGAGGCCGCGGTTCCTGAAAGCAGCGATTCCAGACGCCGCGCCGCTAGGCCGCTGATCCAACTCAGGCGACTGGCGAGTGGCGTACGACGCCGAGAATCTAGAGCTGCGGAGGACGGAGACTAGGCGAGCGGAGGAGCGCGAGGAGCGCGAGGCTGAACGAGGACGACACGCGAAAGCGCCGGGGCGGCGTCTTCGACGCCGGCCCATCGCGGAGCCGGCTCGAAGACGTCAACGAACGCAGCGGGAACAGCCGGAGCGTCGAGGATGGGCTTCGCGGAAGCCGAAGTGTCGACCTTGGCCGGTCCCCAGCCCTTTCCCGGCCCGCACAGGTCCGTCGCGACATCGGCTGCGTCGGCGAAGGACACGCCGCACGCGGCGATGACCAGCAGCGCGAGGACGAACACGCCGATCGTGTGTGTCCGGCGGCTCATATCGGACCAACGATACCACAGTGAGCGGTGCGGCGCCAACGCACGGAGCGCGCCGCGCGCCGAGACACGGGGTGCGGCGCGCCGGGAACCCACAGATCTTCCCTATCGCTTCTCAGACGGCTGGCGTGGCGACATCATCCCGCCCTGGCCCATCATGCTGCCTGGGCTCATCATCCCCGTCGGCCCCATCATTCCCATCATCTGGCCGACGCCGGTCATGACGTCGTTGCCCATCCGGCGGGCCATCTGCATCATTCCCGACATCGTTCCGCGAGCCTTGTCGGATTGCATGTACTCCCGCATCGCCGCCGGGCTTTCCTCGGTCATCCCCTGGCTCTTCATCATGGCCGAACATGCCGCCACGGCGTCGGTCTCTGATCCCGACGCTCTCGGCGAGTGAGCCGCCGCCACACCTGCACCGGCGACCAGAGCCGAAACCGCCAATCCTGCCAGGAGTGCACGTTTCATGATGACTCCTCCTTCTTCCGTCTCGTGGAACTGCAAGTCCCCTTTCCCGCAGTTTGCCGGAATACCGGTGCTCGGCAATCTGCCGCACGCTCCGTTTTCGTGGGCCATCCAACCCAGCCAGCAACTCTCCAGCGCATGTTCTACCCAGGCCCTCACCGGGGCGACACGGGTTTTGAGACTGGCGCTCTGGAGCGCGGCGGCGAGCGCATGACCGATCGTCCTCTCCGTCTCCCGTCCTCCGTCCGAATCTCTCGACGTCCGCGCCACGTCAGAGCCCCCTCCAATCGCGTTGGAAAACGGTCGTCTTGGAAAACCCCAGCACACGTTCGTCGCCGGAATGCTGGTAGACCGGCTGGTGCGGGCCGCACCGTCGGCGGAGCCGACTGCCACTTGTCAGGAACTTCGCTCGCTGGCCTCCGGTCGCCGATCACATCGAAGGCAGGTGTCGTTGGCGATGTCGCTTGGCACGTGGCGGGCACCGGCACGCGCGCTGCGCGGAGGTTGGCTCAACGGCGCGCGAACACGCCGGTCTTGCCGCGCCGGTCGAAGCTGAACACCTCGTACCGCTGCGGCGATTGCCCCGGAACCTCCATCCCCGGCGACCCGACCGGCATCCCCGGGACGGCTACGCCAAGGACGCGGGGCCGCTCGCGGAGCAGCCGCATCACCACATCGGCTGGGACGTGCCCTTCGACGACGTAGTCGCCGACGAGCGCCGTGTGACACGCCTCAAGATCGGCGGGGACACCGTACTTCGCCTTGATCGGTCGCAAGTTCTGGAGATTCTCCGTATTGACCGAGAAACCACGATCTCGTAGGTGACCTACCCACTTTTCGCAGCATCCTCAGGTGGGGCTCTTGTAGACCGTGACCCCTGGGAGTGGCTGAGACCAAGCCGATGATGGGATCCAACTGGTCAGGACCAGTGCTGCGGCGCCTGTCAGCAACACGATCCTCGATCTCTCGACGTTCATTGGTCCTCTCCGCACCACGGCTTGCCCTACGATCGCTGCACCGGCGCAGCTCGTTCGTCATGTGCGCGACGGAGCCGGCATCTACCAGCCAAAACGAACGATAGCACACGGTGTGCCGAGCGCGACAGGTAGCCCGCCAGTGCGGTACACCGGCCAGAATCAAGTGGCGAAGTGGCGACGCCTTGTGCGTCGCTCTGGCGGCGCGTAGCCGTCAGCGGCGGGTTGGCCGAACCGCGTCCTCGAGGATGTGCGCGATCTCGTCGCCATGCTCGCCGAAGAGCGGGCGTAGAGGAAGATTCCTCCCATCCCCGTCGGGATGTTCACGGACGCCAGCACCTTCGTCTCGCCCGGCGGCCCGTCGTCCACGCGCACCCACTTCTGGCCCCCGTCCGCCGTGCGGGAGAGTCCCGCGCCTGCTTCGCGCACGAGCCCGTGCAGCTTGGCCGGCGCGCTCGGGTCGACCGCGAGACCGTGGACGTCGAGGCCGCGCAGCCCGCTGTTCACCGCGACCCATGTCTTCCCGCCGTCCACGGTCTTCAGCACGCCGGCCTCGTGGGTGCCGATGTACAGGACATCCGCCTCCCTCGGATGGGGCGCGATCGCCATGACATCGGGGCCATGGCCGTGAGCGGGCAAGGATGTTTTCGTCCAGGTCCGGCCGCCGTTCTCGCTCCAGTAGAGGCCGGTGTGGGCGCCGAGCCAGAGCATCCGGCCAGCAGCGTCGAATGCGAGCGCGTGCACGTGCTCGAAGGCCGGCGGCGAGGCGCCACCCTGCGCATTCGCCGCAGCTGCCGCGACCAGGAAGACGACGGCGCGTTACCATGTTCCTTATTGCGCGATCCCTCCGTCGCTGACGCCGGGGCGGGCCGTGGAGGCGTCTCCACGGGCGCCCAGACGTCGGCTGGTCAGTCCCTTACGGTTTCGACGCGGACGACGACGGAGCTAGACGGCTGGAGGCGAGCGAGGAGCGACGGGCGCGAACGAGTACCGGGCGGCTCCGAGCGGCGGCGGTCCGATAGACCGCGTTTCCGTCTTGGCGAAGACGAGAGCGCGTTCTCCCGCAGCCGGAAGGGCGACGAGATGGACAGAAGATCCGGACGAGGCCTGCGGCTGCGCCGGCTGGCCGCATCCAATCTGATCCTCGCACGCCGGGCCGAAGCAGTCCTGCCTCATCGAGCCGGCCATCGCCGGACTGGCGAGGCCGGAGACGCACACCAGCGCGGTGGCGGCGAGCACGAGGACCGCGATCGTCCGCGGCGGGATCCGGACCCGGGCCATGAAGTACATGAGTAGCTACGTCATACGTGACGGTCCACGGGCGGCCAAGTCCTGGCGCTCGACGTGCGCTCGACGGCGTGCACAAACGCCGCGCTCTACAGACCTTCGTCGGCGCCTGCGGATCAGACGAGAGCCCGCCTGCTCCCAGGCGACCATCCTGCCTTCCGGGTTCCACACGTTCGTGTAGCCGAGCCACGAGGTCGCTGGCCCTGGCCGCGCTCATGCCGCGGCTGCGGCAGTAGAGGACGATCTTCGTGCCCGTCGCCCGCGCCTCAGGGGCGGGCGGCGCTCCGCCTGGCGCCGACCCGCAACAAGCGAGGCCCGAAGCCCTGGACCAGCCAGTTGAGGAGGAAGAAGCCCACGTGGTTCCAGAAGGGAAACCCGAGCTCCGTGTTCAGCGGAAAGAGCTCCGACGGCCAACCCTGGCCGCTGACGACGCTGATCGTCACGCTGATGGCGGGCGGCGCCACCATGGCGGTGACCCATCCGAGAGCCATGGCGACCGCGAAACTGATCGCGACCCGAGCCGGGCCTCGCGTCGCGGCCAGGACGAGGACGATCACGCCGAACAGCAAGGCGTACGAGAGGCTGACGCCGAGGTGAACCGCCCAGCCTATCGCCGAAGCGAAGCGCGCCGGATAGCCGCCGGCCTCGACGATCTGCTCGCCCATGAAGTCGGGGATGGTCGGACCCCCGCTCAGAGCCTGCACCAGCCAGAAGAGCACCGCTCCTGCAAAGCCAGAGATGAGCCACAGAGCGGCCTTCGTTGCGAGTGAAACACTCGAAGCCGTCACCATCGTCGTCACCCTCCCGCCGCGGTTCTCGGATCGATCTCTACCTCCGCGCGCTGGCTCTCGAGCGCCTCCTCACGTTCCGTCATCCGCTGCTCCTGAGCGCCATACGCATCACCAGCGTCAGGAGGGCGCCGAAGTGCACGAACCCGTCGACGACGCATCAGTCCCACGCAAGCGCCTGATCGTCGAGCGCGCTCAGACCCTCAGCCGCGCCGTGGTCGCCGCACTGGTGGGGTTGAAATCGGGCCGCAACTGCAACGCGTCGGCGATCTTCGTCACCGTGTTGAAGAGCTGGACCACTTCGACGACTTCGGTGAGGCCCTGCTCCGTCAGGCCGAGGCGACGAGCTTCGCGCAGGTGCAGGTCCACGCCGTAGTCGGATTTGGCGGTCATCGAGGCCGCCAGGGCGAGAATCTCCTTGGTCAGGCGATCCAGCTTCCGATCGGCGAACGCTTCCCGCACGGCCCCCCAGTAGCCCTGCAGGAAGATCGCGTCGCGGGCCATCCAGCGGAAGACGGCCGGGACCCGGTCCACGGCGTAGAAGGCTTGAATCTCGTCAAGGACCGCCTTCACCTCCGCGGATGCCTCGTCGACACTTGGCACCGCCACGGCGGCGCTGCGGCCAGAGTCTGCGAACTCCAGCGGCAGCCGGAGACCGTCGGCTACGGCGTTGAGGGCGTGGGTCGTTCCGGCCACGTAGGCGACCTCGTACCAGATCCGGTCGTCGGTCAGTCCTTGCAGCTTCCCGGCTGCGCTGTGCGCGACCGTTCAGTACTCGCACACGTTGATCGCGCTGACGGTCGCCGCGATCATTTCCTTCTGGGCCCGGCTCAGCGCGCCATCCGTCATGGCACGCCGTGACGCCCGGCCGTAGGGTCGCCCGAACTCCGGTACGGTGAGCAGGACGCGGCTCATGCTGGGCACGAAGTCGATCTTGAACCAGCTCTTGGCTCCCTCCAGAAACGGCTGATCCTCGGGGGCCAGCTCGTGTGCCTCAGGGACCCTCACGATCTCCATGGCATCCTCCTGTTGTGATCATGCTGATGGCGAGTGTCTCAGCAGTCGCCGCCAACGCGCTGATTGGCTCCGCGGCGCCGTTGCCCTCCTGGCTCGGAATCTTCCGGGCCGGCCAGCAGACGCCTGGTGAAACGCCGGCCCACAAGCAAGGCCAACAGTCCCAGCGCCGGCAGGGCCACGAGTGTCCACAGCAACGCCCCGCCGGAGTCCCCTCCAAGTCGCCCGAGATAGGCGTAGAGGAGTGTCCCGGGGATCATCCCGACCGCGGTCGCGACGATGAAGGCGCTGAACGACATGCCCGTCAGACCGGCCCCGTAGCTCACCAGGTCGAACGATACGAACGGCAGCAGTCGGCCAACGACCACTGCGTAGACCCCGAAACGCTCGAAGAACCGGTCGCCCCACGCGATGGCTCGAGCACTCATGAGCCGTTCCGCAGGCGGCCGACCGAAGCGTCGGCTCACCCGAAACAGATGGCGGCGGCGACCAGCGCACTCGCCCACGAGAGCAAGCCGCCCCACCAAAGACCGAAAAGAAGGCCATTGAGGTAGGTCACCGGCGACGATGGCAACGGCGCGAGTACTGCCTGGAGGATCATGAGCGCAGCCGAGACCAGGGGCGCCCACGCCCCGGCCTCCAGCACCCGCGACCGGAGGTTGCCGACATCGCCTTCCGACAGCAGGATGACCGCATGCAGCAAGGCATTCCCCACCGGGGTCGCCAGAGCAACGGTGATCATCAGAGCCGCGATCCCGACGACCAAGCCGACACGGCGCCGGCGTCGCGTCGCTGCCTCAGTGCCCAGCCATCTCAACAGCGCCGAGAGCGCGCGTTTCATCCTATTGTCACGCCTTTTGGGATGCTCGCCCGGCCGATCCTCGATTCCGGAAGAAATCGACGGCGCCGAAGAAATCGGGAATAGGGACTCGACCCAGCGTGTTCTGGCGTCGCGATGCGAGAAACCGTTCCGACCGGTTGGTTGGACTTGCCGTTTGGAATCCATGCCCGTCAGGCAGCGTGCCGGAGCCGTTACTGACGGCGTCACAGAAGGGAGCCCCGATGGCACGAGCAGGGACCAGGATCCTCGACAGTGGCGAACCGCTTCCCGCGCTGGCCATGGAGACGGTCGCGCACGGGCAGCTCTCGCTTCCGGACGCCTTTGGCGACGGATGGGGCGTGCTGCTGCTCTACCGCGCTCACTGGTGACCGTATTGCAAGCAGCAGTTGGCTGCTTTCGAAAAGGCGCGGCCCAGGCTGGAAGAGGAAAACATCCGCGTGGTCGCGGCGTCCACAGACCCTCTCGACAAGGCCACGGAGACCGTGAAGGAGCACGCGCTCGGCTTCCCCGTGGGTTACGCGCTCCCGCTGACGGAGACGGCGGCCACGCTCGGCGCATTCCATGAGGACAAGCGCGGCTTCTTCCAGGCGACCGGCTTCGTGGTCAAGCCGGACCGGACGATCGCCGTCTCGCAGTACAGCTCCGGGCCGATCGGGCGCCTGGTCTGGCAGGATGTCCTCGGGCTGGTCCAGTTCCACAAGAAACAGGCGAAGTAGCGGACCGAGCTGGGCGGGCGCCACGGTGGGGCCCCGTCACCGTGGCGCCCGGAAGCGGTTGCTACTTCTTCACGGCGCAGGGATTCTTGGCGGCACAGGGGTTCTTCGCGGCGCAGGGATTCACCCCACCCGCCCTCGGTGCCTGGACTTCCTTGATCGCGAGGACCTTCTGGCCTCCCGGCGCGTCGTAGAGATCGCCCTTGATGGTCACGACGCGCTCCAGGTGTTCACGGATCTGCGCATTCGGATCCGCGAACGGCTTGTCGGCCATGAGCGTGTAGAGCACGTTGGCCTTCTCGTCGAGCAGGGCCATCCGCACGCCGGCCTTGTCGCAGCCGATGGCGCACTCCCGGTGGGCCTCTCCCTTGAGCCCCATGCCGAGCATGCAGATGTTGTCGACTACCCGGCCCGTCACCGTGGTCGGCTTCCCCTTGGCCGCCTGCGCCGCAGCGCCCGTAGCCATCAAGATCACGAACATCCCCGCCAGTGTCCCGACGCGACTCCACGCTCTCATAAGGCCTCCTCGGGATCAGGTCGCCTGCGCATGAGGAACCCGTGTGGCCGACGTCTTATTCCGGCCTACCTGACGCGGCTGTTGAGGAGGGCCCCCCAGGTCGCGACGACGAACGGGACGAGGTAGGTCAGCGGGGGCCTTCCAGGCAAGCGCCGCATCCCATCGGCCGGCGATGAGCGCGTCACCCTGGTTGATGGCCAGCAGGACGGAGCGTCTGCAGCAGAAAGCCGCCGCCCTGGCACTCGTGGCGCCGGCAG
>Ga0214471_10002186_pt1 | contig 15362 bp, 12 predicted proteins | sample RVTome_5_FD_207665 | JGI IMG/M metagenome (GOLD analysis project Ga0214471, IMG submission 207665) | Soil microbial communities from uranium-contaminated site in the Upper Colorado River Basin, Wyoming, United States - RVT142D155 | ecosystem: Environmental > Terrestrial > Soil > Contaminated >... | reverse complement strand
CCCGAAGGGGGTCTGGGGGAAACTGGGAGTTTCCCCCAGAGCGTCAGTGGTTCCACTAGGAAGGGAGCACAGCGAGCCCGCAGGGCGAGCGCCAGGAGGGAAACCTTGGTTTCCCTCCTGGAGGCGGGTGACCCCCGTCTGCTCCACCATTCACTTCACGAAAGAGCCTGTTCGTGTAACGCGTAACGTGTAACGTGTGTAACTGTTGTGTCATGCTCGATGTGTCATGTGTAATGAGACGACGGGGAAGGACGACGGATGAACAAGGCGCTCGTTCGTCCCATGCTCCAACCCCTCTGATGCGTGAGCCATGATGCGATCGTCACTCTTCCTCGCGGTGGTTGCGGTTCTCGCGGGCGTGAATGTTCCGGACGCCAGGGCCGCCCACGTCAACGTGATCGAGCTCGATAACCAGATCATCAGTCCGGTCACCCAACAGTACATCGAAGAGGCCATCAAGACGTCCGAGCAGGACGGCGCGGTGTGCCTGGTCGTCCTGCTGGACACGCCGGGGGGGCTGCTCGAATCCACGCGGGGCATCGTGAAGCGCATCATGAACGCGCGCGTGCCGGTGGTGGTGTACGTCGCGCCCTCGGGGTCCCGAGCCGGCTCGGCGGGCGTGTTCATCACGCTCGCCGCCCACGTCGCGGCCATGGCGCCGTCCACGAACATCGGCGCCGCGCACCCGGTGGTCGTCGGGGAGGACGGCGGATTCGCCAAGAAGCTCATCAGGCGGATCGCGCCCCGAGAGGAAGGCAAGGACGCCGCGGACGCGCCGGATGAGGACGCGGCGGACCGCGGCGACTCCGAGACGGTCCGGGAGGTCGTGGAGGAGCAGGAGATCTCCCCCATGGCCGAGAAGGTCATGAACGACACGCTGGCCTGGGTCTCGACCATCGCCCGGGCGAGAAACCGCAACGTCGAGTGGGCCAAGCGGTCCGTGGCCGAGAGCGTCTCCGCCACGGAGACCGAGGCTCACGAGCTGGGCATCGTGGACCTGGTCGCTGCGGACCTGCCGTCGCTCCTCCAGGCGATCGACGGCGTGGCCGTGGAGCTCGCCGGCACGCCGGTCGAGCTGGCGACCGCCGGGGCCGAGGTCGTGCGGATCCCGATGAATCCCCGGCAGCAGTTCCTGGCCACGATCACCAATCCGAACGTGGCGTACCTGCTGATGATGTTCGGCACATTCGGCCTCATCTTCGAGTTCACGCACCCGGGCATCGGGTTCCCGGGGATCGCCGGGCTCATCTGCCTGCTCTTGGCGCTGTACGCGTTCCAGGCGCTTCCGGTGAGCTACGTCGCCATCGCGCTCGTCGGGCTCGGCTTGATCCTCCTGGTCGCCGAGGCCATGATCGTCAGCCACGGCCTGCTGGCGCTCGGCGGGGTCATCTCGCTCACGCTGGGCAGCCTGATGCTGGTCGAATCGCCCAATCCCGATCTGCGCGTCTCGCTCTCCGTGATTCTGCCGACGGTGCTGACGCTCTCGGCGATCATCCTGTTCATCGTGCACCGGGCGTTCCGGGCACAGTTCCTGCGCGTCACGACGGGCAGCCAAGGGCTGGTGGGGGAGATCGGCACGGCCGTGACCGACCTCGCGCCGGGCGGGCGCGTGTTCGTGCACGGGGAATACTGGAATGCAACCAGCGGCGCCCCGATCCAGCAGGGCGAGAAGATCCGGGTGCTGCGCTTGCAGGGCCTGGAGCTCGTGGTGGAGAAGGCGTCCTAACGCAACGAAGGAGGAAGTGATGGTCCTGAATCTCGGCCTGATGGTCCCGTTTCTCCTGGTCATCATGTACCTGTTCAACTGCATCAAGATCCTGCAGGAGTACGAGCGCGGGGTCATCTTCCGGCTGGGCCGGCTGCAGCCGACTCCGCTCGGACCGGGCTTGCGCGTGATCCTCTGGCCGATCGACAAGATGGTGCGGATCAGCCTGCGCACCATCACGATGGACGTCCCCCCGCAGGACGTCATCACGAGGGACAACGTGTCCATCAAGGTGAACGCGGTGGTGTACTTCCGGGTGTTGGACCCGAACAAGGCGGTCGTGGACGTGGAGGATTACCTCTTTGCCACGTCGCAGATGGCGCTCACGACGCTCAGGAGCGTGCTCGGGCAGGTGGAGATGGACGATCTGCTTATCCGCCGGGACGACTTGAACCAGCAGCTGCAGATCTTGATCGACAAGCAGACCGACCCCTGGGGGGTGAAGGTTTCCTCGGTCGAGATCAAACACGTGGACTTGCCCGAGGAGATGCAGCGGGCCATGGCCCGCCAGGCGGAAGCGGAGCGCATCCGCCGGGCCAAAGTCATCGGGGCGGAAGCCGAGTTCCAGGCGGCGCAGAGGCTGGCGGACGCCGCGAAGCTGATGGAGGGTCATCCGATGGCGCTCCAGATGCGCTACCTGCAGACGCTGGCCGAAATCGCGACCGAGAAGAACTCGACGACCATTTTCCCGATCCCCATCGACCTCTTCAAACCATTCATCGAGCGAGCCACCAAGTAAACTGGCTGGTGTCATTACACAGGTGTGACGGCCGCGGTGGCGGAGCCGGTAGACGCGCCCCGCTTCGAGTTGATGCATGCCGGCCCGGCGGCACGTACAGTCGTGTGAACCGAATGGCTCGATGAAACCCACGTTACGCGTTTCACGTTACGCGTTACACGACATAAGTGTTTCTCTAGCATTGGTTGCCGAGGTGGCGGAACCGGTAGACGCGCGGGTCTCAAAAACCCGTGGCCGTAAGGCCATGAGAGTTCGAGTCTCTCCCTCGGCACGTCTTCTTCCGCATCGCAACCAGCAACCAGAGACCGGCAACCAGGGACATTCTGTTGAGCGAGTCTGAAGCTAGAAGCTGGAAGCTGGAGGCTGGAACGCGCGCTGTCGCTGTCCGATTATTCCAGCTTCCAGCCTCCAGCCTCAAGCGTCTCGTGAGCTCTCCGTCCTTCACTCCCATGCCCCGCCCCCCGGAGCGAACGAAGTGAGCGGAGTCCTGAGCTTGTCGAAGGATCGCCCCGCGTTCCGATGAGGCTCGGCGTCCACGTCTCCACGGCCGGCGGGCTGCTCGAGGCGCTCGGCCGCGCGCAGCGGCTGGGATGCACCGCCATGCAGATCTTCAGCCGCAGCCCCCGCGGCGGGCCGGCTCCCACGCTCGATCCCGGCGTGCTGGCGGCATTCCATGACGGGCGGCTGCGGGCCGGCATCGAGCCGCTCGCCGTCCACGCGCCCTACATCATCAACTTGGCTTCTCCCGACGCCGGGATGTGGAAAGACTCGCTCCGGCTCTACGAGGAGGAGTACGCGCGGACGGACGCGCTGCGCGCGGCCTTCCTCGTGACCCACGTCGGCAGCCACCGGGGCGCGGGTGAGCGGGCCGGCATCGCGCGCGTGGCCCGCGCCGTCACGCGCGTGCTGGCAGGACGCAGCAGCCCGGCCATGATCGTGCTCGAGAACACCGCGGGCTCAGGACAGGGGTTGGGCGCGACGTTCGAAGAGCTCCGGGCCATTCTCGATCAAGTGCGCGGCGCGGCCCGGGTGGGCATCTGCCTGGACACGGCGCACCTGTTTGCCGCGGGCTATCCCATTCATACTGCCGACGGCCTGGAGGACGTGCTGGACGCGTTCGGGCGCGTGATCGGCTTCGAGCGGCTGAAGCTGGTCCACCTGAACGACTCGCGGGTGCCCTTCGGCGCGCGGGCCGACCGCCACTGGCATATCGGCCGCGGCCACATCGGTCGTGAAGCGTTCGGCAGACTGCTCACGCACAGGCGTCTGCGGGAGCAGGCGTTCATCCTCGAGACGCCGAAGGGCCCCTCGCCGGCGACGGCGCCGGTCGATCCGGAAGACCGGCGCAACCTGCGCATGGTCAGACAGCTGGCTGGTGCGTCGAAGCCGTCCGGACGGCGGATGGCCGCCGCGGGCTGATCGGCCGGCATGCCACCCCGGACTTTTATCCCGTTCGGCGCGGATCACGTGTCAATCCTTGTCCTGATCGGACTGGCCGCCGGCGCGGCGGCATTCGGCCGGCGCGGGCTCAGGCGTTCGGCCGGCCGCGACCGCGTGTGGCGCAGGTCGGCGGCTGCGCTGCTCCTGGTCAACGAGCTCTCGTCCTGGGGCGTGGCGCTCGCATCGGGTGTGGCGCGCGTACCGTGCCAATTATGCGATGTGGCGCTCCTGCTGACGGTGTGGGGACTCTGGACGCTGCGGGGCGGAGTCTGCCGGCTGGCGTACTTCTGGGCGCTTGCGGGCAGCCTGCAGGCGATCCTGACCCCGGACCTCGCGCGGGGATTTCCCGATTATTGGTGGATCAAGTTTTTCATCACACACGGCGGGGTGGTGGTCGCGGCCGTCTATCTGGCCGTGACCGGACGCGTGGCGGCCACGACAGGCTCCGTGTGGCGCGTCTGGGCGCTGACGAACGCGTACGCCGCGGCCGCGGGCGCGCTCAACTGGCTGCAGGGCACCAACTACGGCTACTTGGCGGCCAAGCCGTCCCAGCCGAGCCTGCTGGATTGGCTCGGTCCGTGGCCGTATTATATTGTGGGCATGGACGCCCTGGCGCTGGGGTTCCTGTTTCTGTGTTACGGGCTGCTGAAAATACTGCGCGGGATGCCCGCGGTCGGGTACACTGATGAGGGCAAGCTGGCCGGGGAGGGGCCGGCCGGGTGACGCGCACAGCCAAGGAGGGTCGATGGTACCGGCGATCGGACGATCCATCGGAAGCGGGTTTCAGGCGGCGAACCGGAGTTGGGCGGGGATCGGCCTCTACGCGCTCGGTTCGCTGATCATCGGCGGCATCGCGCTGGGCAGCATCCTGGTGACGAACGTCCCCGAGGAATTGCTGCAGCCCCAGACGGTGGAAGACACCGGCGCCCCGGCGGATGATGACGCGGCCATCACCCAGCTCGAACAGCAGGTCGAGACGCAGCAGCAAGTCGCGCTCGACTGGGTCGGCCGCGCATGGCCGCTCCTGCTCCTGGCCCTCGTCGTCGGCGTGGCCGGAGGTCTATGGCTGAACGCGGGCCAGATCGGCTTCGTGGCGCAGATGATCCGGACGCAGCACGCGGACGCCAAGACGTTCGTGCAGGCGGCCGGCGCGAGAGTCGGGGCGCTGTTCCTCGCCTGGCTGCTCTCCATCGGAGCGGCGATCGGCTTTGCGATTGTGCTGGGTCTCGTCGGCGTCGTGCTGGCGCTGATCGGCGCCGGCCCGGCGTGGCTCGCGGTCGTGCTCGGCATCGTGGTGGCGATCGCCGTGCTCGCAGGGCTCATCTGGCTGGCGGTCCGGCTGGTGTTCTGGTTCATCGCCATCGTGGCCGACGGGGCGGGGCCCGTCGCGGGCCTAAAGCGCAGCTTCGCCGCGACGAAGGGGCGCTGGTGGCCGGTCTTCGGTCTCGGCCTCGTGCTCGGGCTCATCTCCTTCGCCGTGACACAGGTCTTCCAGCTCCTCGTGGGGTTGGGCAATCTGCTCCCCGGCGCCGCGGGCATCACGCTGGCGGTCGCGTTCGGCGTGGTCGGCTTCGCCATCAACCTGTATGTCGGATTCGCCGTGCTCGGCGCGTATCTTCGCTATTACGAGGACACGAAGGCCCCGGCGGCGGGATTCAATCCCGCGACAGGCCCGGCGCCGCACGCGTAACGCTCCGCGAGCCGGTTCTGCTGCGCCCCGCCCGGGATGCGCCCGAGCGGGGCGTCACCCACTGAGGAGCAGCGTTGCAACAAGCAACATGCAACAAGGGGTCAGCAACCAGCGACCAGCAACCAGGGTCGGGGCACGGAGCGGGGGGCGTGTCCTTCGACTTCGCTCAGGACTCCGCTCACTTCGTTCGCTCCGGGGCGCGGCGTGACACGTGCGGAGTGTGGAGTCTGTGCAAAATTCGGAATTGGGAATTCGGAATTGGGAATTTCAAGCCGCAGGTGATTCCGCATTCCGCATTCCGAATTTGGCACAGTTGCCTGTTGCTGGTTGCCGGTCTCTGGTCGCTGGTCGCGTGTTGCTGCACTGTGACTGACTAACGGAACAGACGGCATAGACGGAATAGACGCGATGGCCGATACGTACCCCTTCGCCGATATCGAAGCGAAATGGCAAGCGCGCTGGCAGGAGACCAGGCCGTTCCGCGCGGCGGATCTCGACGGCTCGCGGCCGAAGCGCTACCTCCTGGACATGTTCCCGTACCCGTCCGGCGCCGGGCTGCACGTGGGGCATCCGGAGGGCTACACCGCGACGGACATCCTCGCGCGCTACCGCCGGATGCGCGGCGACAACGTGCTCCACCCGATGGGATGGGACGCCTTCGGGCTGCCGGCCGAGCAGTACGCGATCGAGACCGGCACGCATCCCGCCCAGACGACCGCGAGCAATATCGCGACCTTCCGCCGCCAGATCCTTCGCCTCGGGTTCTCCTATGACTGGGACCGGGAGATCAACACGACGGACCCCGGGTACGTGAAGTGGACCCAGTGGATCTTTCTGACGCTGTACAGGCGCGGGCTCGCCTACATGGCGAGCGCGCCCGTCTGGTGGTGCGGCGCCTGCGGCACCGTCCTGGCGAACGAGGAGGTCGTGGACGGGCGCTGCGAGCGCAAGGGCCATCCGGCCGAGCGGCGCCAGATGCGGCAGTGGATGCTCCGGATCACGGCGTACGCCGAACGGCTCCTGAAGGACCTGGACGGCCTCGATTGGCCCGAGCACATCAAGGACATGCAGCGCAACTGGATCGGCCGGAGCGAGGGAGCGGAGGTCTGGTTCGCGGTGGACGGGGAGCCGGCGCTGCCGGCGGACGCCCTCGATGGGACGCGGCTCCGGCGCCGAGACGGGCGGACGGAGCTCAAGATCTTCACCACGCGGCCGGACACGCTCTTCGGCGCGACGTACATGGTGCTGGCCCCCGAGCACCCGCTGCTCGACGCCGTCACGACGGAGGCGAGGCGGAGCGCCGTCGACGCCTACCGCCGCGAGGTCCTTGCCAAGAGCGACCTGGAGCGCACCGATCTGGCCAAGCAGAAGACCGGCGTGGCGACGGGCGCGCAGGCGGTGAACCCGGTCAACGGCGAGCGCATCCCCATCTGGATCGCCGACTACGTCTTGGCCAGCTACGGCACCGGCGCCATCATGGCGGTGCCCGCGCACGATCAGCGGGACCTCGAGTTCGCCCGGACGTTCGGCCTCCCCGTGCGGGTGGTCATCGTGCCGGAAGACCGCGAGCTCGAGGCCGGACGCCTGGAGCAGGCCTATGCCGATCCGGGCCGGATGCACGATTCGGGACCGTTTTCCGGGCTCATGAGCGGGGAGGCGACGGGGAAGATCACGGAGTGGCTCGCCTCGCGCGGGCTCGGCGAGCGGGCCGTCAACTATAAACTGCGCGACTGGCTGTTCTCGCGCCAGCGCTACTGGGGGGAGCCGATCCCCGTCGTGCACTGCGACGGATGCGGGACGGTGCCGCTTCCCGAGTCGGCGCTACCGCTCACGCTGCCTGCGATGTCGGACTTCCGCCCCGCGGGCAACGAGGACCCGGCGCCGCTGGCGAGAGCGGAGGCCTGGACTCGCGCGGCGTGTCCCGCGTGCGGGGGGAGCGCCCGGCGCGAAACACACACCATGCCGCAGTGGGCGGGCTCCTGCTGGTATTACCTGCGCTATCTCGACCCGAAGAACGACACGGCTCCATGGGACCCGGCCAAGGAGCGCTACTGGATGCCGGTCGACCTGTACGTCGGGGGCGCGGAGCACGCGGTGCTGCACCTGCTCTACGCCCGGTTCTGGCACAAAGTGCTCTACGATGAGGGCCTCGTCTCCACGCCGGAGCCGTTCCGGCGGCTCGTCAACCAGGGGCTCATCCTGGGCGAGGACGGCGAGAAAATGTCCAAGTCGCGCGGGAACGTCGTCAATCCCGATGACGTGATCGCCGGCTACGGCGCCGACGCGTTCCGCCTCTATGAAATGTTCATGGGGCCGCTGGAGGCCGTGAAGCCCTGGAGCACGCGCAACATCGAGGGCGTGAGCCGGTTTCTCAACCGCGTCTGGCGGCTGCTGGCGCCGGGCGGGGCTCCGGTTGCGCTCGCGGACGCGCCGGCCTCGGGCGAGATGATGCGCCTCCAGCATGAGACCATCAAACGGGTGACGGACGATCTGGAGGGATTGCGGTTCAACACGGCCCTCTCGGCGCTGATGACGTACGTCAACGCCCTGAGCGATGTCCGGCCGCTTCCACGGGGGGCGGCGGAGACGCTCCTGCTCCTGCTCGCGCCGTTCGCGCCGCATCTGGCGGAGGAGCTCTGGGAGCGGCTGGGGCACTCCGGCGGCCTCTCGAGCGCGCCGTGGCCGGCCCTCGATGCGTCGGCGCTGGAGCGGTCCGAATTTCTGCTCATCGTGCAGGTCAACGGGAAAGTCCGGGCCCGGGTGACGGTGCCGGCGGCGGCGACGGACGAGGAGCTGCGCCGGTCCGTGCTGGCGGATGCGCGCGTGAAGAAATTTCTCGACGGGCAGCCGATCAGGCAGTTCGTCATCGTGCCGAAGCGCCTCGTCAACATCGTGGTGTGATGGCCATGACCACACCACAGAGGCACAGAGGCGTTCACAGAGCCACAGAAGACGCATCGAAACGGTTCTCTCTGTGCCTCTGCCTGCCCTGCGAAGCGCAGGGCGCGAAGCAGGGTGTACGCTCTGTGGCTCTGTGGTGTCGGCCGTAGATGTGGTGGACCAGGACGGAGCGCATCCTGTTGTCGGTGTTCGGCGGCTTGGGCTTGCTGGCCCTGGCGGTCCTGGGGCTCGAGTCGGCCAGGCCCCCGCTCACCGTGGCCGGGCTTCCCCCGGGCGCGGCGGCGGACTGGGACGCGCGGGTGGACCGCGCCAGGCGGGTTGACGTGAACCGTGCTTCTGCGGCAGAATTGGAGCGGCTGCCGGGGATCGGGCCTCGGCTGGCCGGCCGGATTGCCAAGGAGCGCGAGGCGCGCGGCCCCTTTACGACGGTTGACGATCTGGCGCGGGTGCCCGGCATCGGGCCGGCCACCGTGCGGCGCCTCGCGCCGTATGTCGCGCTCACGGAATAAGGCGGCACCGCGATGGGAAACCTCGGGCTCGGCGAGCTGCTCGTCATTTTCATCGTGGGGTTGGTGGTGCTCGGCCCCCAGCGGCTCCCCGACGTGGCGCGGGGACTCGGAGAGGCCATGCGGGCGTTTCAGGAGGCGATGACCTCCGGAGGATCGGCTTCGAAGCGGAAGGACGACGCAGACTGATGGACACGGGAATCCGGCAGCGGCTCGTTCAGGAGATCGCGGACATCCAGATGCGGGAGATCCTCACCTTCTTCTTCCGCGACCATCCGGAAGGCGCCGAGTTCGAGGCCCTGAAAGAGATGCTGTTTCTCCATGAGTCGTTCGAGGAGTCGCGGCTCTCGGAGCTCGTCGGAGAAAAAGTCCTGGCCTTCGACGGGCGGCGCTACAAGCTGTCCACCGGAGCCCGGCAGGTCCTGGAGCGGGATCCCACCATTCTGCTGGATGAGCTCATCCAGTGACGCGCCGGGCGCCGGGGCCGGGGAGACGCCCCGGCCGCGCACGTTCGTCATCCAGCCCCTCGGCGGAGGGCCGGGCCGGCTGGATCTCGCGCGGGACCTGAACGAGGCGCAGCGCGCGGCCGTCACGTGCGGAGACGGCCCGAAGCTGGTCATCGCCGGAGCGGGCTCCGGCAAGACCCGGACGATCACCTATCGCGTGGCTCACCTGATCACCCGCGGCGTGCCCGCCGGACAGATTCTCCTTGCGACCTTCACGAACAAGGCGGCCCGGGACATGCTGAGCCGCGTGGAGGCCCTCCTCGGCAGCTCCTCGGGCGCGGTCTGGGGCGGCACCTTCCACGCGATCGGGAACCGCCTCCTGCGCCGCCACGCCGCCCAGGTCGGGCTGCAGCCCAATTACTCCATTCTCGATGAGCAGGACCAGCGGGACCTCATCAAGGTCTGCATCTCCGACGCGAACATCAAGCTCCAGGAGAAGCGGTTTCCCGCGCCGTCGCTCGTCCAGGACCTCCTGAGCTTCGCGTGGAACACCCAGCGGCCCCTCCCCGATGTCATCGAGGAGCGCGCGGGGCACTTCAGCATGTGGATCGACGCACTCATCCGGATCCGCGGGAGGTACGAAGCCAAGAAGCGCGCCGCCAACGCGCTCGACTACGACGACCTCCTGCGCTACTGGCTCGCGCTCGTCGAGGAGCATCCGGAGGCCGCCGAGCGGCTGGGGCGGCAGTTCCGATGCGTCCTCGTGGACGAGTACCAGGACACGAACGCGATCCAGGCGCGCATCGTCGAACGGATCGCGGAATTCAACGGCCGGAACCTGATGGCGGTGGGCGACGATGCCCAAAGCATCTATCGCTTCCGGGGCGCGCACTACGATAACATCCTGAAATTCCCCGAGCGCAACCCCGGCACGGAGATCTTCAAGCTGGAGACGAATTACCGCTCGACCCAGGAGATCCTCGAGTTCACCAACGCCAGCATCCGGAACAACCAGCTGCAGTTCCAGAAGACGCTGCTGGCGCACCGGGGCCGGGGCAGCCGCCCGGTCGTGCTGCCCGTGAACGACGTGTACCAGGAGGCGGCGTTCGTCGCGGAGCGCCTGCTGCAGCTCAGGGATGAGGGCGTGCCGCTCGAGGAGATGGCCGTCCTGTACCGGGCGCACGCGCACGCGGCGATGCTGCAGGCTGAGCTCATGAAGCGCAACATCCCCTATGAAGTCCGCTCCGGGGTGCGGTTCTTCGAGCAAGCGCACATCAAGGACGTGGTCGCGTACCTGAAGGTGCTGGACAACCCGTTCGATGAGATCGCCTGGCGGCGGCTGTGGCTCATGCTGCCGCGCGTCGGGAACGCGACCGCGGCCCGGCTCTGGGAGGCGATCGCGAAGACGTCCAACCCGCTCGAGGCGGCGCTGGGGGAGTCGCTGACCGACACGGCGCCCCCGGCGGCCCGCGCGTCCATGCGGGCGTTCCAGCGGGACCTGCGGCACCTCCGGTCGGTCCGGGAGGAGTCGCCGCCGATGGCGCTCGTCCACGCGATTCTGGAGACGGGCTACGTGGACTACCTCAAGGCGGCGTACGAATCGGCGCAGTCGCGCCTGGAAGAGATCCAGCAGCTGGGCGTCTTCGCGCGGTCGTACCGGAGCCTCCGCAGCTTCCTCTCGGAGCTGGTGCTGCTCGGGGAGCTCTACGGCTCCGACGTGGAGGAGGGCTCCTCCCGTGACGATGAGCGGCTCGTGCTCAGCTCGGTGCACCAGGCCAAGGGCCTCGAGTGGCGGGTCGTGTTCGTCCTGCGCATGTGCGAGGGCGATTTCCCCTCCGAGATGGCGCTGCGCGAACCGTTCGGCGAGGAGGAGGAGCGGCGCATTTTCTACGTGGCCGCCACCCGCGCGAAGGACGAGCTGTACCTCACGCATCCTCTCGTGGACATGAGCATGCGCGGCCGGGGCATGCTCGTTGCGCCGTCGCGCTTTTTGAAGGAAATCCAGTTCACGCTCTATGACCAGGGCGAGGTCGAAGAGCTCCCGCACGTATCGCCTGACTTCGATTGAGTGATTGACCCGCATCCGGCGGGCAGCGGCAACCACGCAGGAGAGATGCGCTCTCTCCTGCGTGGTTATTTTTGATGGAATCACCAATGTCAACCCTTCGAGATGAGGCGGGACGGCTGCTGACCGGGCTGATCCGTTCGACACGTTGATGACGCGCTCTTGTCGCTTGTCGCTTGTGGCTTGTGGCTGACGATGCGAGCCCCGCTGGTGCCGGTCGCGGTCGCGTGCGTGGCGGGCGCTGCGGTGGGATTGACATGGACCGTGCCGGCGGGCGCGGTGCTCGCGATCGGGCTCGCGGCGGCCGTGCTCGGCGTCGCGCCGCGGGTGAGGCCGGGCGCGGCGGGCGCGGCCGTCATCGTGCTGTGGGCGTGCGTGGGGCTCCTCCGCGCGGATGCGCGCCGGGCGCACCCGGCCGTTCAGCTCTCGGAGGAGTTGCCGGATGAGCCCGGGCCGGTGGCGGTGCGCGCCCGGGTGCGCGACGCGCCGGTCCCGCCGGCGTCCGGTCCCCGGGACCGGGCACGGGATCCGTCGTGCGTTCTGGAACTGACGCACGTGCGCCGGGACGGCCGCTGGAAGGCCGCCTCGGGCGCGCTCCATGCGGTGATCGGAGGGCGCAGGGCGCTTCCGGAGGCGGGCGATTCGCTGCTGGCTGAAGGAGTCTGGTCGCGGCCGCGATCGCCGGGCAACCCGGGGCAGTATGACTGGGGCGGGGCGCTCTTGCGCCGGGGCGTCGCGGGCGTGCTGCGCGTCAAGGCAAGCGACGCGCTCGTCATCCTGCCAGACGGCGGCGGGCGCTCTCCCAGAGCGGCCCTCCGGCGGTGGCGGCGGCGGGCCGCCGAGGCGTTCCGCGACAGGGTGCCGCCGGAGGAGGCCGGGATCGTCGAAGCGGTGCTGCTCGGGGAGCGGCGGGATCTTGATCCCGCGCTCCGCGAGCGGTTCCGGCGGACGGGGACGGTGCATCTCCTGGTGGTCAGCGGGCTCCACGTCGGGATGGTGATGGTGCTGCTTGAAGCGCTGCTGCGCCTGGCGGGCATGCCGTGGAGGATCCGGCCGTGGTTCGTCGCCGCGGGCGTCGCGGGCTACGGACTGCTCACCGGCATGAGCACGCCCGTGGTGCGCGCCGCGTCGATGGCGGCGCTGGCGCTCGGCGCGATCTGGCTTGACCGTGAGCGGTCGTGGGGCAACCTGCTGGCCGCCGCGGCGCTGCTCGTGGTGCTGGCCGAGCCCGCATCCGCGTCGGACCCGGGGTTCCAGCTCTCGTTCGGGGCGGTGGCGAGCTTGTTGGCGTTCGGCCCGCGCTGGTCGAAGGCGATCGCGGCGCGGCTCTCATGGGTGAAGCCGGGCGCGCTGCGCGCCTACCTCGCGGGAAGCCTGGCGGCGACGGGTGCGGTGTGGGCGGGCCTGGCTCCGCTCTTGATCTGGTACACGGGGATCGTGTCCCCGGTTGCGGCGGCGGCGAACCTGGTCCTGATTCCGATCGTCACCGCGCTGGTGTGGACCGGGCCGTTCGCGCTCGCGGCGCTGGAGATTCCCGCGATCGGCGCGTCCGCGGCGTGGGTGCCGGGGACGCTGGCGCGCGCGGCCGCGGAGGCCGCGGCCTGGTTCGAGCGGATCCCGGGCGGATGGTGGGAGACCGGACGGAGCGGCGTGTGGCTGCCGGCCGCGTATTATGCGCTGCTGGCGCTTTCGGCGCTGAGCGGCCGATTGCGCATTTCCGTCGAGCGGGTGATCATCGCCTGGACGGCGGCGCTCGCGTTATGGCTCTGGAGCGTCGCGGGCACGTCGTGGTCGGCGTCCCGCTGGCTCCGCGTCGATCTGCTCGACGTCGGGCACGGCGACAGCGCCGTCATCCGCACGCCGAGCGGACACGTCCTGGTCGTGGACGCGGGGACGCGCGAGGCGGGCGCGGCGCGGGTGGTGCCGTTTCTGCGCGCGGAGGGCATCCGCCGCCTCGACGCGCTGATTCTGACGCATCCCGACGAAGACCACTTGGGCGGAGCGGCGCCGCTGCTTGAGGCGGTGCGCGTCGGGCGGCTCTTGACGAACGGAGCGCCGGATGACACGATGGCGTTTCGCCGCGTCATGGCCGGCGCGGGCCGGGCGGGCCTGGCGCCCGAGGGGCTCTGCGCGGGCGCCGCATTCGGGCCGGAGCTCGGCGCCGACATCGAGGTGCTCCACCCTCCGTGCGGGTTCGTGCCGGGCACGGCGCCCGCGTCCAATGACAACGCGCTCGTGCTCAGGCTGCGCAAGGGGCGCGTGCGCATCCTGCTGACGGCGGACATCGAAGAAGCGGGCATCCCCATCCTGCTCGCCGGCGGGAGCGACGTGGCGGCGGACGTCATGACGGCGCCGCACCACGGCAGCCGGCTGGGGGAGGCCGGCGAGCGCCTCTTCGACGCCGCGCGGCCCGCGGTCGCCGTCGTCAGCGTCGGGCGCGCGCACCGGCTGCCCGCGCCCGGAACGATCGACGCGCTCAGACGCCGCGGCGCGCAGGTGCTGCTCACGCGCGATGCCGGCGCGGTGCGCATCATGACGGACGGCGAGTCGATCGTCATTCGGACTCATCGCCGCCGGTAAGGGGCGGGGCTGGAAGTTGGAGGGTGGAAGGTAGAAGATGGAAGGTGGAAGGAGGAAAGTTGAAGGTAGCAGTTCTATCTTCTACCTTCTCATGGTAATGCCCACGCTGCGCCCCGCGCCCCAGGTCCCCCGCCCCGACGAGTGACGATGTGGCTCCGTGCGCTGTTCGGCTTAGGCCTCGTCGTGGGCTCGCTCGGGTTGGGCTACGCCCTGCGCAAAGGCGGCGTGCTTGATGAGGCGCGGGCCTCGCGGATCGTCCAGCTGGCCGTTCGCGGACTGGCGCCCGCCGTATTGTGCTTGTCGCTCTGGCGGATGCCGCTCAGGAGCGTCGAGCCCTGGCTGCTGCCGGTCCTGGGGCTGGCCGTGTCGGCCGCCATGCTCCTGCCGGCGGTCTTCTATGTGCGACGGTCCGCCATGTCGCGCCCGCAAGCGGGGAGTTTCTATACCTGCGCGTACTTCTCGAACGTCGGGTACTTCGGCGCGTTCATCGCGTTCGCGCTCTTCGGCGAAGAAGCGTACGCGCTCTGCCTGCTGTACCTGGCGTTCTTCCCGGTGGCGTTCTACAGCCTGGGGTTCTGGATGGCCGCCCGCTACGGGCAGCCGAGGGAGGCGGGAGAGGGCGCCCGGATCCTGCGCGGGGAGCTCAGGCTCTATCCGCTCGGCGGGATGCTGGCGGGCATCGCGCTGAGCCTGGCGGGTGTTGCGCGCCCGCCGGTGCTGGAAGCGGTCAACCACGCGTTGATTCCGCTGGAGACGGGACTCTACCTGCTGGCGATCGGGTCCCAGGTGTCGCTGCGTCCGCCCCGTCAGTGGTGGAGCGCCTGCCTGGTGATGTGCGCGATCAAGTTCATCTGGGCGCCGCTCGTCGCGCTGGCGCTGACGGCCCTTGCGGGACTTGAAGGTCTCATGCGGCTCGTCGTCTTGCTCGAAGCGTCGACTCCCGTCGCGATTTCGCCGCTGATGCTCCCCATGCTCTTCGGGCTCGACCGGCGCTTCTCCAGCGCCCTGTGGCTCGTCACGACCATCCTTGCGGTCCCCTGGTTCCTTGTCTTGCTCCCGATCCTGGTTCGGAACTTCTTCTAAGGGGCGGGGGGCGCGGCGTGGGGATTACCATGAAAAGGTAGAAGATAGATGTAATGTTTCAGGACATCGTTGACACTCGGTCAGTACAATGACCGCACGGAGGTGTCAGCGATGGAGTCATCCCGGATTCCCTTGGCCATGAAGCTG
>Ga0214471_10002184_pt1 | contig 15376 bp, 11 predicted proteins | sample RVTome_5_FD_207665 | JGI IMG/M metagenome (GOLD analysis project Ga0214471, IMG submission 207665) | Soil microbial communities from uranium-contaminated site in the Upper Colorado River Basin, Wyoming, United States - RVT142D155 | ecosystem: Environmental > Terrestrial > Soil > Contaminated >... | reverse complement strand
GCGAAAACTCATCGACCACGGCCTGGACTGCAGCCGTCACGCGCGACTCGGCCGAATGAACGAGCAACAGGACCTCGAGATCGTCATCGGTCTGGGCCGCGAGACACGTGAGTGCCTCGATGAGGTGAGGCTCGCGGTCACCTTGGGTGCGCACGAGGACGGAGAGGAATGGGTCGTCTGAGGTAGGTTCGGCGAGGGGCTCCGACGGCGTGCACGGGACATAGGCCCGGACGAACTGGTTCACATCGCCAGTTCCATCAACCTGGCGTCGTAGATGGCGCAGATGCGTTCCCAACGATGCACCTGGAGACAGTGCCGGGTGATCAACCGGGAAGTGCTGGTCGCTGAAGGTGAGTTGGACGTCGTGCGCGTCGATCTGTGTCCAGCCGCTGCCGCTCAGCAGTCCTTCGAGACCCTTCAGGGTGAAGAACCGCAGGTGAGTGTGATCGAGCAGCCCGCTTGGCGTGGTGTCCCAACGACCGAACATCAACTTGGCGCCCACGTCGAAGTGAGCCACGTTGGGGACGCTGAGCACGAGAGTTGGCCGATGAGTGCATGCGATGTCGTGGATCTGGTTGAGGAGCACCGCTGGGTCGGGGAGGTGTTCGATGATGTCGAGGAGGAGCAGGCCCGAAATGGCGCGGTCACCGACGATCCCCTCTAGCTGCTGGGTGAGATCCGCGGAGGTGAGGTCGACGGTGTGAGTCTCGAACCCTCGCTCGTCGAGACTCTTGAGTCCATCATCGTCAGCGTCGAACCCCACATACGAGAAGCCTGCTTCCGTGAGCGGCTCGGCCGCGGCCCCGTACCCGCAGCCGAGATCGAGGATGAGCCCGCCCTCGATCGCGGTATCCCGGAGCATGGTGACCGCACGTCCGTAGGTGCTGTCTGGCGAGTAGAGGAAGTGGTAGCGCTCGGCCATCGCGGTCAAAACCTGTGTTCGGCGTATTCGCCGCCGACGAAGGTGGCCACCCGTTCAGCACCCGCGACAGGCTCAGGCACCAACGAGTCGCTGACCCGACGCTCGTACTCGTCCAGCGCCCGGAGTTGGGCGCGATCATCCGAGCCGGTTGCGGTGGCTAGAACCCGCTCGACGAGGTCCATCCGCCCGTAGCGATGAGCAAGCATCAAGCGGCCGAGGAGCCCGTGGTAACGCTCCACCCCGGGAGCTTCAACGGTTCCCGAGGTGGTGATCCGCTTGTCATGGAACAGCACCGCCCGTGGGGCATGCACGACCCGGTAGCCGGCCAACCGACACCGCCACGAGAAGTCGACGTCGTCGCAGTGCAGCATGAAGTGGTCGGTGTCGAACCCGCCGACCTCCTCGAAGACCGTTCGGCGGACCAACATGCAGCAACCACTCGCCCAGCTCGTGTCGCCGGTGGTCGTGTCGTATGCCTTGGGGTGCTCCAGTGGGATCTGTCGTCCTTCCACGATGGCGACGCCGTCGCTCATCGCGTCGACCAGGTGATACAGCATCCGCGGGGATGGGTAGGTGTCGGGGTTGAGGATCAGGATCAGGTCGGCGGTGCAGTCCTTGGCCAGCCGGTTGGAACCGCCCGCGGAACCAAGGTTCGCACCGAAGAACTCATATGAGAGAGAGTCGAGGCGGGAGGCCGCTGCGACCGACTCGAGATCGCGCACGTCATCGGTGGCGAGTACACGAGTAGGAGAGCAGTCACCCAGGAGGGCGTTCGTCTCTCCAAGGATCCCGTGATCTCGCGCGTAGGCAGCACTCGCTCCCAATGCTTCGATCAGCCGCCACAGGGAACGGAGATCGTTCTCGTAGACCACGACTTGAATCTGAAGTTTCGCACTCAATTCAGCAACCCCCGTCGCCACGGTAACTGAACCGGCGATGCCGCATCCATCATCGGGAACGAGTGGCTGACACCGGTCGCGTCACCTCGATCTACCACCGGTGGACTGGGTCTGTGAGCTTGCTCGGCAGCATCGACTCCTCGCTGTGGGATTCGAGCCGCCGTGCCATCCTCCAACGGCTCGACCAAGGTCCCGTGCTTCTTCCCGCTGGAAGCGCGACCCATATCGCCGACGTCCGACAGCAGCTCGCCATCGCCGAACACCAGCGCGGCGAAATCCGGCGACTGTCCGGATAGACCGACCTGCAGATACGCCGCGCCCTTGAGGAAGCCGAGCGAGCGAGGGAGGAGCACGCTCTGGCGATCTGCCACGCCACCCGTGCCGCCGCCTATCACGAGATCCTCGCGTCGATAAGTGGGGGGCTGACCTCGCCAGTTCGCCGGTTGTCCCGAAGGCTCCGGCGGCGATGACGGCTCAGAGCGGGAGCAACAAGGAGTGCTGAAAGCACCACGAGCGCAGCTGCGCTGACGCGGGTGCCAGTGCGAAAGGCGGCCGATTGGAAGTTCAGGGTCACGTCGTGTTGCCCGGCCTCAACTGGGATGGCCTGGATTGCCCCGAAGGCCTCAAGGAGCGGTACATGCTCGCCGTCGACGCTCGCCTTCCATCCGGGGTAGGAGGACTGCGAGACCACGACGATCCCAGGACCGTCGGCGTCGACGGCGAGCCGGAGGCTCTCGTCCTCCCAGGACAGGATCTCGACCTCACCGGTCGCGCTCACATGAGTCGAGCCGTCCGTCGGAGCCAGCGGCGTAGCCTGGACGATCGCGGTGTCCGGCGCCCGGGCGAAATGGCGACGCGCCTCAGACGCGCTAATCGTGTTTTGGCTCACCACCATCGAAGTGAACCAGACGGGCGGCTGGACGCGCGTCCGCTCATATAGAACCACGCCATCGTTGAACACGAGCCGCAGCCCGTCGTCGGCTCCCGGCGTCACCCGTAGCTGCGGCTGAGCAGCGTCATCGTTGAATAACTGGATCCTCGCGTCACCGATAACACTCAACTCGACATAGAGGGGCGCCAGCCGCGACACCTCCGCCTCGACAAGTGGGAACGAGAGCCACCGCCCAGGGTGCGCATCCCACACTCGACGAATCGACTCCACGCGCCGCCCGGATCCGTCGAGTACGGACACACGGATCCGTGCGGCTTCGTCGCCGGTTCTCCCAGCGACACGGACGGCGACCGAGCGGAGCGTCGACTCGGCATCGAGCAGTTCGAGCCGGCGTCCGAGGGGCCTCCCTGGGGCGATCTCGGATTCGCCGATGTGGGCCTCACCCACCGTACGGGCAGCGCCGAGAACCGGGCTCCGCAGATCCTCGGCCCAGTAGCGCGTCGCCATCAGGTCGAGGATCGGATCGGCGGGGTCGGTGCGACCCGTGAAGAATGCGTTCGTCGGTGACCCACCGCCGAAGACCTTGGGGTCGACTGCCCGAAGCAAGCCCTGCCATCCGTCGGGATGAAACGTGTGGCCACGGACGTCGGCCAGCCCGTACCGCAGGGCGGTGTTGGGCAAAAACGTCCATCCCCGGCCAGCCATGCGGTAGAAGCCGAGCTCGCGTTGCAGAAACTCGTGGGCCGGCGTGGTTGGGAAGTACTGATCGCGGGGAACGACCGGATTGACCGGCATGAAGAAGACGAGCAGCTCGGCGACGACTGTCGCGCTGATCGTCGCCATTAGTACCCGCGTCCAAGCCGGTCGGAGAAGGGACGCGAGGATCGCCGCCAGTGTGATCGTTCCTGCGAGCATCGGAAGCGTGGCAAGCTCCAGCATCCGATCTCCCAGACCGCGTGTGCGTACCTCCGTGACGTAGCCGGCTAGCTCCTCCCGGCCGATCAGAGCCAGCACCCCAAGGAGCAGCGCGGCGCCGGCGCCCGCAACAATGGCTACCTCTCGCGATCGCCGCTGGTCACCGCGGGGTCGTTCGAGGAGCGCATGCATGCCCAGCGCTGCGAGGACGACCGTGGCGAAGGTGGCCATGATCCGCGCTCGGCCGACGAAGTTGGTCGACAGACCCGGCAGGTTGTGGGCGAACCGGGTGACTACCCCGCCGCCGAAAACCGCCGCGATCCAGAACGCGGCGAGGGCAACGAAGAACACCACGAGTCCGGCACGGGTCTGGCCTTCCCGGCCTTCCCGCCGGCGGAGCAGCAACACAGAAGCCGGTACGAGGCAGAGCACCGCGAGACCGACGTACGCCTGCGCCTCCACCCAGTTACCAGCGTCGTCGAACCACGGGACATCGCGGTAGTGCCGCCCGAACGCTGTCGGATTGAACAGCGTGAGCAGGTACCGGGCCGGGAGATGCGCCGACGCTTGCTGCCCCCGGTATCCCAAGTCTGTGTTGTCGAGCAGCTCAGCGAAGGGGACAACATGGATAGCGGCAAGCGCGACGCCGAGGGCGAAGCCGGCGGCAACCAGCGCCATCGGCCGCAGGAGCCGCCTTGGGCGGCGGAGGTATCCGAGCTGTACCGATCGCGCCACCAGATATGCCGCCAGCGAGAAGACGGCGTACAGGTAGACGGCCGGGAAACGGGCCAGGAGCATAGCGGCGACGCCCAGTGACAGGAAGGGCACCGTCCTGATCGACGATCGACGGACGATCGCCTCCCCAGCCCAGAACAGACCGGGGATGAACACCGCAACGTGTGCGTGGTTCCAGTTGGTCCAGGCAGCAAAGTAGCCGGAGAATCCGTAGGCCACGGCCCCCGTAAAGGACGCCAGGCGCGCCAGCCCGATCGCCCGCAGGAACCCGAACATGAGGAGTAGCGCAGTCAGTGCCCGCAGGGCTGCACCGACTCCGGGAGCGTAGAACTCGGGCAAGAGGACGTAGGCGATGTCGAACGGAGACAGGCGGTGGCTCTGCTGGGGGATGCCGCCCGAGAGTTGGCGATTCCACTGGTGAAGCTCGCCGCCACGGACCTCGGCAGCGAACTTCGTGCGGGACAGGTGGGAGTCGACGGTGTCGCCGACAATCCAGTTCTGGGCTCGGAACGACGGAGACACGTCGGCGTTCCACGGCGACTGCGTCAACGCGATGTCGGCGCCAACGAACGTTCCCTGCCCCGTCAGCGGTCGCTGGAACGCGACGGCCACGATGAGGCAGAGGCCCACGACCGCAAGCAGATTCGGACGCCGAGCGACCTCAGAAAGCAGACGGCGCACGCGTCGGGCCAGTTGTCGGACGGGCTGGTAGATGCTCACGACTCAACAACCGCCGGGAGCTCGACCGCCGGAGAGAGCCGACGGCTCGCCCAGAGGACGACCGCCACCAAAGTGGTGACTCCCGAGATCGACAGGACTCCGAATGCGAACTGACCCAGCGAGTAGTCATCGGCGCTGAAGGAGAGGGCGATCGCACCGACGGCGGGAACGAGCTTCGGGTAGTCGCGGTGAGCGAAGGCGAAGGCGTCGTTTTCGAGCGCGGCTCGAAAACCGTCTCCTCCCTGAGCAATCCACTCTGACTGGAACAACCAGATCGACCGCGCATCCCACGAGACGGGCGGAACCTTGAGCGCCATCCCCGCCAGCACCCCGACCGCCACGGCCACACCGATAGGAACGAGACCTCCGCCGGTGTCGATCGAATCCAGGCCCTTGCGCCTAAGTACCGCGATTGCTGCGATGTTCGCCAGGGCGATGACGGCGACGAAGGTCGACCCGAAGCCCGATGACAGCCCGAGCGAGATCAACGCCGCGGCCGTCGCCAACAACGCCGTCACCAGTGGCGCCATCGCGATCGCCACAGACAGGCGGGCAGCAACGGCGAGGACGGGGGCGAACCCTGCGCCCCAGAGGATCATCACCACCAGCGTCCTGTCACCCACCTGAAGGCTCCGCGACATCGGCACCAGCCTCGATCACGAGCGTGGCCCTTCCGCATGCGCCTCCGGCGGCCAGGTCAGCAGACAGCTGGACGACGTCATCGGATGCGATGTTGGGTGCGATTACCGGGTAGCGCGGGTATGCGAGCTCGATCAGTCGTTGGCGGTACAACGCGCCCTGTTGCACCACCGTCACGGGTTCGCCCGCCGCGACCCCATCCTCGATCGCCTCACCCAGGCACTCGAACACGCGGGCGGTACCGACCGCAAAGTCGCGATGGCGGCCGAGCTGGTGACTCACTGCATCGAGCCCGTCCTGCCCCCGAGCGACCAGAACCAGCCCGACCACGAGAAGGAGCGCCAGGCGACGCCGGGTATCGAGCTCAGTCTGACGTCCAGACTTCAACTCGTGGAGGCCAAGAGCTCGTCGACGTCGTCACACGGTGTTGTGACAGCGCTCCTGGCTCGCCGCAAGCGCGGATAGGAGGCGGCGAAGCCGATGCTTCCGAGCACGATGGACGTAGCGAACATGACGGCGCGATCGACGGTGGCGGCGAGGATCCCGGTCGTGAGGGGCGAACCGAGAGCGACGGCCGCAGCGGCAATGAATCCCTCTCGAATGCCGATGGCTCCTGGTGTGAACGCGAGGTAGCGGGCGATGCCGGCAGCAGGCGCAAGTGCCAGGAAGAACCAGAAAGGCTGGTTCTCACCGAGTAGCCCGAATGCAATCTGGAACCTCCATGCCGTTGCCACGTACTTCGCAGCTTCGAGGAGCACCACGGCCACTGCCGACCGTCCGGATGATCGCACCTGGTCGAAGCCCTCGCGGAATGCTCGCCAGCCCTTGGCCAGACGTCCGCCGCCTTTGATGACGTTGGGGACCGGCACGAGGAGCAGGCCTCCGGCAGCGATGGCCATGGCGGCGTACACGCCGATCATCGTCACGGACAATGAGCCGTTGACCCCGAGCATCAGCGTGCCGACGAGACCAGCGACCGACGCCCCACCCAACGTCGCGAAGAGGTTGGCTCCGAACACGGCAACGCTCTTGCTATACGGAACATCGTGCACGACAGACATGTATTGGAGTCGGTACAGCGCGCCTGCCTGGGCGGGAAGGTGGTTGGCGAGGTGGCCCGCCAAGAAGACCATCCAGTTCTCGAGCAGACCGATGGGTGCGCCCTGCACGCGAAAGAACACCCAGAACTCGGTCGAGTTCAGGAAGTGAGCGCTCATCACCAACGCCCCGATCAAGAGAAGATCGGTTGCCGGAGCGTCCGAAAGCGACTCGAGCTTCTCCCGTTCAGCCCACACGACGGCAGCGATCAGCACCCCGAACGTGATCGGGACGAGCGTCCGCGCCACTCTCAAGAGGCGTTGCGACACGGGCCGGCTGGAATCATTAGTCATGGCGCGTGCCGAGCGAACGCACCGTAGGACGACAGAAGACCGATCACCTGAAAGGCGTGATGAGACAGGGAGATCCGCTGGCGGAACTGCTCTTCTGCCCACTTCGGCCGAACGATCTCGTCGATGACCGCTTTGGGAGGGTCGAAGGGAAGTCCGCGGAGGAGATCGTCGACGATCGGGCGCAATGGTCCCGCGTACCACTCGTCGATCGGGGAGTCGCTGGGCGACTGCTTGGGCATGTTGATGATGTAGTCAGGAAGGAGCCCTTGCTCACGGACCATCTCGATCAGAATCGCCTTGCCGGGATCGTCCGCTGAGCCGGTTGACGAGCGCAGCATCTCGACCGGGAGCGAACCGACCAGGCCCTTCAGTCGTGGATGGGTAAAGGGTGAATGCTGTGGAAGGCCGCTGGTCGCCACTGCCCCTTCAACCTTCGCCCGACTCTGCCCAGTGAGTCCACCACCATGGAACGCGAGGCGGGTGGGATCCAGATGCTCCAACCCAGAGGCGAGGCGGCGGCGGATCGCAGCGATGGATTCTGCCTGGGGCGGACGTTCCACTCGAAGCCGATTGAGGAGGACATCGTCGATGTATCGAGTGGGCAGATGACCCCGCGCCGGTGGCCCAAGGTCTTGGGCTTCGAGCGAGGACCGTCCGAGCCGTGCCACGTGCCCAAGTCGGCGCTCCACACCGCGCAAGCCCAATGCCGCGGAGATCGATCGCCGCATCGGGCGGGGGATCGAACCCATCCGTCCCACCACGCGGGCTCGTTGGCTAACGGTGGGATACCCCAGGAATACGGCATCGCAACCGTCTCCGGTGAAGATTCGCTCATGTCCATCAGCGGCGATGACCGATGCCGCATGGATGGTGTGCAACTGGTAGTGCGGCTGGCTGCTCGGTGAGCTCAACAACTGGTCCATGCGGCTGAGGAGGTCGCCGATGAGTTCTGAGTCGAAAGGGACGAGCGTGTGCTGAGCACCTAGATCGGCAGCGATTCGTGCGGCATGACGTTGGTCATACCGCACGTCATCGAACGAGAACGTGTAGGTGTGCACATCGTGCCCCAGTCGGCGAAGACCTACGACCACCAACGCCGAGTCGAGCCCACCGAGTAGCACAGCATGACTTGTCGCACCCCTGGTCTGCTCATCGAGGACCTCCATGAAGGTGTCGTGGAGCAACACGCGGATCGACGACTCATCCAGGCCCGCGACATCAGGCAGCGCGCGCACCGAGGATCGGAGGTCGACATGATCCTCGCCGGTCGACATCGCCGTGGACGGCGAAAGAGCAGTGACGTCGCGATACGGCGTCCGTCCGTCGGGAAGGAAGCCAAACCCCAGGAGGAAGTCCTCATAGGAACGGTCGACTTGCAGGTCCTCACCGAGGGCGGCAGCCACTGTGGCCAGGTGGGTGCCGACCACGTGACCGGTTCGAGTGTGGCTGTACAGACGGTGGTTGCCAGCACCGGTCAGAGACCACATCACACCTGACCCGAGGTCAGCGACAAGGGCTACCGCATCGGTGGCTCCGTCCAGCGCCGTCGCTGGATCCCGCCTCCAGTCTGTGAACATCGCTCGTGGGTCGGCGGCGGCGCTGCCGTGCACCGCGATGATCACCTCGCCGCAGCGGGCCCAACGTGTCGTCGACGATCCAGCGGCTGCGGAGACCCCGATTCTGACAGGATCCGACTCCTTGCTCAGCTCGACCCAACTCCCACCACGCGCCCTGACCATGGGCGCCACGGCGTCTAGTCGTGACTTGTCAGCGCCCGACGCGGCGAGGATCAGGTCCATGCAGGCTGCTCGGCGCCAGTCAAGGCCAGCACTTCATCACGCACCCTCGCTCCAATCAGCGGTGTCGCGAGATCGAGCTCGTAGCGCTCACGGCCCTTCTTCCCCAACGTCGCTCTCTCGTCTGGGTCGTCGAGAAGTCGTCGGATCGTGTCTGCCAGCGCGGCTGGGTCACCGGGTTCCACGAGCGCCAGCTCTCCTTCGTGGAAGATCGACCGTATGGCGGGAGTGTCGGCGGTGACGACCGGACGACCCATCGCCACGCACTCGTAGACCTTGTTGGGCACAACGCGTGCTGCCTTGCTGCTCGTGCCAAACACTCCAAGGCACACCTCTGCACGGGCGATCTCCCTTGGTAGCTGCGCCAGCGGTACCCACTCAAGCCGCTCGAGATTCGAGGGAGCGAGATCAGCGATCAGATCGTCAACGGCTGAGCCATCCTGGCCGCGCCCGATCACCCGCACCGTGACGCCGTCCGGTTCGAGAAGCTTGGCTGCACGGATGATGGTCGACACTCCTTGGAGCGGCACGAAGGTGCCATAGAACAGGACTGATCTCGGCTCGGGTTCAACTTCGTAGATCGGGAAGAACACGTCCTGTTGTGCGCCAACAGGCACGACAGCGCACCGACTCATGGGTATTCCGGCGAGCTTCGCGAAGTACTCGGCGTGCGGGCGGGTGTCAGCGAGCACCAGGCTGGCCAGTCTGGTTGCGGTCACATCCAACCAGCGGGTGAAACGGCCGATCATCGAGTTCGCGCTTGCGAGCTGGCGGTCTTCAACGACTGTGTTGTGCAACGAGATGAACACGTCCCAGACGAGCGGGATCCGACGAAGTCGCGCGATCGGCGCGAGGACGAGGACGTCGAGGTGGCCCGGATAACCAACGAGGAAGGCATCCGAGCGAGGTGCCGTGGCGGCAGCCCATATGAGACGGGGGATGGCGACCAGCGCGCGCAGAGCGAGCGCGAGCCGTCCCTTCGACGGCAAGCTCGAGCGCTTCTCACCCCACAGCGGCACGGATCGAACCGCGACTTCGCAGTTGGCCAGCTCAAGCCCTTGGATGAGGGTGCGGGTACGGGGCAGGCGCTGGTCGAGCGTGCCGATGACGGTGACGCGGAGCGGTTTCACACTTCAACCTGGGGGCTGGCGTGCTGATGGAGAAGGCCGACGGCGATCTTGCTGGTCTGTGCAGCCCGTCGGGCGAGCCGCGGTGCGGCATCGGTCATGGTGTCGACGATCTCCCCGCTATGGGCGAGAGCTTCGTCGATCGCCTCCACGAGTGTTCCTGCCACGAGCGTGTCGATGTCGAGCGCGAACCGCTCCAACCCGACGGACTCCATCAGTCCCAGCGCCTTGTGCTCGTAGTAGATGCACACTCCTGGCGTTGCTGCCGACACCGCGAACACCTGGGGGTGGTACCTGCTCGCAATGCAGAACTCGGCACCAGCGACGACACGCTGCTGAGCGTCCGAATCCTCCGCCGGATCGAACACCTCCCAGGGGACCGTTGATGGCAGACCGTCGCCAAGCTCCTCGAGGTACGGAACGTCGCTGTGATGGGCGCCGTACAGCTGTGGCAGAAGTATGAACCGACAGCCCAGAACCTCGTGAAGGTGATGCATCCCGGCACGCAGAGCCTCGTCATACGCGTGGCGACGCGCATCGGCGTTGGTCGCCCCGGGGTAGCGCCATGCCAATGCTGAGACAGCGACTACCGGCGGCGAGTCTGTCGGATCTCGACCAGACTCTGGCGCGGCAATCGGACGTTGTAGCGCTGAGTCGGCGGTGACCGTCACCTCGGCGTCGTCTCCGAGCAGAGATCGGAGGTGCTCAGCTGAGCGGACCTCGCGGACCGAGAGGACGTCCATCGAGCGAAACAGCCACCGCCGAATGGGGTTCATGAGGCGTCGCCTGAAGGGTCCGGCCGATGGGGCATAGAGCATGACCGGCCGGCGGTGCTGCTTGGCCAACCACACATAGAACCAGTGAACGATCTCGTGGTTGACGTAGAGGTCACCGAAATATGGCCCGCCGGGCGCCGAGATCACCAGGTCGGCACTCCGATAGGCCTCGTCGAAACGCTGCACGTGGCGTCCCAGCAATCGCGATGGGCGGCGGCCGAGCAACAGAACGATCGCATATGCGAGCAGGCTCAGCCGGGCGCGGAGGCGAAGCCACCGAACAGCTTGATCAAGGTGGAGCGGAACGTCATCGTCGTAGCGACGAAACTGGTGGATGATCGTGAAATCGATCGGTGCGCCGTGCTCACGCTCGAGGCCCCACAGCATCGCACGCAGCGCAGCCTCATCTCCTCGGTTGTCGCCGTGCTGGTTGATGACGAGCACCTGAACCGTGCTTCCAGCCGCGACGTCTCCGCTTGGGGGACCCGTCACCCCGCCTTGGCCCGATGACTTGTCATGTCCCGAGCCGTACGGGGACTTGGCGGTCACCGGTCCCCGCTGGCGGCAACACCATGTAGCCGCCGCCGACGACGGTTGAGCCGCCGCTCGCGCAGGTCTCTCAGCCAGTTCGGGGTGTACCTGCCGTAGATCGACTTGGCGAGGAGAAGGGGAGCGACCTTCAGATACCCACCGATGACTCGCTCCCCGGGCGATGTCGGCACGAGGTGGTAGTTCGAGGTGTGGACCGGCGTGGTCTTGTGGATCGAGAACCTGGCGCCATGGAGGTGACGTAGGACGTGGTAGTTCGTGTAGCCACGCTCGCGGTCGCCCCACCAGTGGAACTCGAGGAGTAGACGAGTCGTCCCGGATGACAGGTGCTTCTGGGCCCCGAGCAGCACGCGCTGTTCAGCGCCTTCGACGTCGATCTTCACGAGGGTGGGCACATCCGGCTGGTACAAGTCATCAAGCAGGATCTGCTGCACCTCGACGGCCTGATAGTCCTCCGACCGCTCGTTGACTGGGAAGAAGCCTCCGCTGATCTGGGTGCCGGTCTTGAAGAACGTGATCGGCGTGCGAGCATCCCCCATGGCCGCGTGGATCGCCCGGATCGTGTTGGTACCTTCGGCCTCCCACTTCTCGCAGTTCCGCTTGAGCTCCTCGAAGCGGTCTGGATCAGCCTCAACCGCGATGATCGTCCCGCCGTCCATGGCCTCGTTGGCGAAGTACGTGTACATGCCAAGCGATGCACCGGCGTCGACGAACAGATCGCAGCCCACGAGGAGGTTCGGGAGGTTCTCGATCTCGTGGCGCTCGTGCTGGTTCTCACCGAAGTACGTGCTGTACAGGTGCTCGAACGCCTCGGTCGTATCCACACCGGAACACTACTTGCCGAGGTGGCCTGAATCGGAGTCCATCGCGCGCCGGTGCCCCGTCTCAGTGGGTGGGAACCTTCACTGACACTTCGGTCGTCGCGGCGACGTCCACATCGACATGCAGCCCGCACTCGGTCTTATCGCTGTCCGCCCAGCGTCCGGATCGAGCATGCTCCCCGTTCGTCACTGCTCGGGTGCATGGCCAACAGCCGATGGATCCGAACCCGCTCCGACTGAGCGGGTGGATCGGAAGACCGCGCTCCGCGATGTAGCGAGCGACATCCTCGTCGGACCAACGAACCAGCGGGTTGATCTTCAAGACACCCTGACCGTCGTCCCACGACACTGGGGGTGCCTCTGCGCGTGATGACGCCTCGGCGCGGCGAAGGCCCGTCAGCCATACCTCGTACGGCTCCAGGGCCCTGCGCAGAGGCTCCACTTTGCGCGCTCTACAACAGGAGTTCTGGTCCTCCCGCCACCGGTCGTCCGGCTCGACCAGTGGTTCCACAACGTGTAGGTCGAAGCCGTAGCGCTGTTGAACCTCATGGACGTAGGTCAGAGTCTCTTCAAAGTGATACTGAGTGTCCAGGAAGATGACCGGAACGTCGGGAGACGCCGAGACGGTCAGGTCGATGAGCACACAATCCTGAAACGACGCGCTCAGAGCGACCGTGCCCGGGAACATCTCACAAGCCCAGGAGATGATCTTCGAAGCCGACCACGACTCCATCTCGCGACCTATGGCATCTAGGTCCAGGCAGATCACGCCGTCAGCGTAACGATCAGCCTCCCGCCGTGGGCGACCCCTCGGAGCCCCCGATCGCCCGGTTTTGCTCCCGGCGCGGCTGCTCCGCCTACATCACCGGGGCCGACGTACCCTCGACATCCCCACCGAAGTCCTACTCGTCGAATCCCGGGAGACGGTGGAAGCCCTGCCGTTCGAGGGTTTCGAGGTCGTGGGCGGCGATGCCTAGCTGGGACACGGTGATGAGCCGATCGCCGACGACCACCGACCGCTCGATGCCGCCGAAGTAGGCGATCTCCTCGGCGAACTGGCCGGGCAGATCGTCGCCATCGACGAGATCGCTGTGGGTGATCCTGCCGACCTCGCGCAGCGTGTCGCCATCGAGCTCGACCACCACCGCGCCCGAGAACACCTCGTCTCGACCGGCGGCGGAATCGAAGCCGTACTGGGTCAGCGGCACCACGATCCGGCGAGCCGGTGCCCACCACAGGAAGGCGTGGTGGTCGTACTCGGCCTGACTGTCGGTGCCCTGACCGAAGAGCACCTGGGACAGGCGATCCGGCGAGGCCAGATCGGACACGTCGAACAGGCTCATCTGCGTGCCCAGCCGCTGCCCTTCGAGGCTGGCCTCCTGGCCCAGCCCGAGCAGGCGACCCGGCTCGGTCGGATGCAGGTACGCCGAGTAGCCGGTGATCTTCAGCTCACCGAGCACACGAGGAGCTGCGGGGTCCGACAGATCCACGGTGTAGAGCGGGTCGACCTGGCGGAACGTGACCACGTAGGCGGTCTCGCCGATGAACCGGACGGCGAAGATGCGCTCGCCCCGGCCGAGCTCGCCCACCTGGCCGAGCTGGACCAGCTCGTCGCCCTCCTCGCGGAACGTGGTGACGAACGATTCGCTGTCGCCCCCGGTGACGCCGAAGGCGTCGTCGGTGGTGGCGACGCGGAGCACGCGCTCGTGCTCTGACATCGAGAACTGGTTCAGCACCGTTCCCCGCACCTGACCGGAGCCGATGTAGGCCGCTCCCCCATCGCCTGCGATGTCGAAGGCATGCAGCTCGGTGGTGATCGACGGGGCCTCCTCAGGAGGCACAATCGGCTCGGGAGCATCCACCGGCGGCGGCGGTTCCGATGGCGTCTCGTCCGGACCGGGTTCGGGCTCGGGCTCAGTACCAGGATCGGGCTCGGGCTTCGGCTCGGTCGGATCGGGCTCGGGCTCGGCGGGGGGATCGAAGAGCGGGTCGTCGGGAGCGATCGGCTCGGCCTCAGCCTCGCGGGCGGCCAGCTCGTCCGCCGCTTCGTCCTCGACGACCTCCACAACCTCGGGCACGGCGATGCCCACGCTGCCACCACCCAAGGCGATCGGTCCGTTCCACCAGCGGGTGGTGGCGACGTAGAGGCGATCGGTGGACGCGTACAGCGTCTCACCGCCGGCCAGCACCGACACCGAGGCATCAGGGCGGTATGGCCCGTCGGCGTCGAGGGTGTGAACGGTCAGCGTCGATGGACCCGTCTCATAGGCCGGGGTGTACACGGCATCGCATCCCACTGCGGTGCCGTAGTCGGTCACCTGGTCGTCGCCATCGAGGGTCACGTAGCCCGGCAGCAGGTCGCCGGCCGAGGTGGCCTCGATGGCCGCCGTCGCCTGCTCGGTCCACTCCTCGGTGGTGGCGTCGGCCAGCGGCTCGGGAACGGGGACACCCGACGCGCCGTCGTCGACAGTCACCACCCGGGCCACACCCTGGGCGAGACGGGCGCTCACCAGCCGGCCGTCGACTACCACCCGGTCAACGAGGGTTGGGCTGGTCGGGTCGGACACGTCGAAGCGGGATACCACGGTGCGGGGCTGGTAGCCGACGAAGTCGCCCTCGTCGCTCAGCTCGCTCAGCTCGCTCAGCCGCTCTGCATCCTCGCTGCCGGCGGTGTCGCCGCGCTCGAACAGAGTCACCGGCTGGTCGGTCTGACCCAAGACGATCAGCCGATCACCGGCCAGCATCATGTCGTTGCTCCACGTGGCCAGCTTCCCGTCGGCGCCGGTGGTGTCGATGGTGGCCACCTCGGCCAACCCGTCGACGGTGAGGATGTGGATCACGCCGTTGCGGGCGACGTAGAGGTAGGTGCCGTCGGTCTCGATCCGGTCGGGCTCGTCGACGCCCTCCTCCTGGACGTTGGTGGTCGAGTACACGTCGGAGCCGCCCCCGCTTCCCCCGACCGCATCGCCGGCGGTGGCCTCCTGCGGTGCGGCGACCGGCGCTGCGTCTCCCGAGGTCGTGCGCCCGGAGGTGGCACCGTCGAAATCCAACGAAGCAAAGTCGTCACGCCCGACGGCGCCACCGAAGAACTCCCCGCCGGCGTAGAAGAGACCACCCTGTTGGAGCGAAGTGGTCAGCGACTCGTGGATCAGATCCTCGACCTCGCCGCAGGATTCGAGGCGGGTGAGCGAGGC
>Ga0214471_10002183_pt1 | contig 15383 bp, 17 predicted proteins | sample RVTome_5_FD_207665 | JGI IMG/M metagenome (GOLD analysis project Ga0214471, IMG submission 207665) | Soil microbial communities from uranium-contaminated site in the Upper Colorado River Basin, Wyoming, United States - RVT142D155 | ecosystem: Environmental > Terrestrial > Soil > Contaminated >... | reverse complement strand
CTTCGTGCGCATCGATCGTGCGACCGGTGAGCATCAGGTCGTTGGCGTGGGCGGCTCCCACCAGGCGGGGCAGCAGCCACGACACGCCGAGCTCGGTGGAGGTGAGGCCGTTGACGATGCCGGTGGAGTTGAAGCGGGCAGACTCCGACGCGATGCGCAGGTCCGCGCCGAGGGCCAGGCACATCCCCCCGCCGTAGGCCGGTCCGTTCACCGCAGCGATGATCGGCTGGGGGACCTTGCGCAGGGCGGGGGTGAGGCGGCTGTAGTGGCGCATGGCTTTGGGGCCGATGCGGGGGATGGTGAGGCCGTCGATCCCGGGCAGGATGCCGTGGTCGTCGAGGTCGAGACCCGAGCAGAAGCCCCGCCCTTCACCGGTGAGCACCACCACCCTCACCACGTTGTCGTCGGACACGTCATCGAGGGCCGCCAGCAGATCGGTGCAGAGGTGCACCGACATGGCGTTCAGACGCTCAGGTCTATCCAGCACGACGGTGGCCACCTCGGGACGGTGGTGTTCGATGCGGACGGTGAGCGGTCGGTCGGACATGGAACATGTTCTAGTGGCCGATCCCGCCGGGCCATGCGCCGGTAGCGTGCAGCACGATGGAACCCGACTCCGTGCGCCTCACCGCGTACAGCCACGGCGCCGGCTGAGCCTGCAAGCTCGGTCCGTCCGAGCTGGCGCACGTGTTGCGCCACGCGCCTCAACCGAGCCATCCCGACCTGATCGTCGGGACCGAAACCGGCGACGACGCCACCGTGTGGCGCCGGCCGGAGGGGCGCGCCCTGGTGAGCACCGCCGACTTCTTCACCCCGCTGATCGACGACGCCCACACCTGGGGGCGCATCGCAGCCACCAACGCCGGATCCGACGTGTATGCCATGGGCGGTACCCCCCTGTTCGCCCTCAACCTGGTGGCCTGGCCCCGCGACGAGCTGTCGCTCGACCTGCTGAGCGAGGTGCTGGCCGGGGGGATCGAGGCGGCGGCGGCCGGGGGGTGGATCGTGGCCGGCGGCCACACGGTGGACGGACCCGAGCCGATGTACGGGCAGTCGGTCACCGGCGAGATCGATCCCGACGACGTCCTCACCAACGCCGGTGCCCAGCCGGGCGATGCCCTCATCCTGACCAAGCCCATCGGCACCGGCATCCTGGCCACCGCGGTGAAGCGGTCGCCGGCGACCGACGTGGCCCATGGCGGTCCGCTCCACCAGGCGTACACCGAGGCGGTGCGGGAGATGACCCGACACAACGCGGCGGCGGTCGATGCCGTCAGGGGAGCGGCGCACGCCTGCACCGACGTGACTGGCTTCGGTTTGCTCGGGCACCTGCACAAGATGATGGCGGCCAGCGGCACGGACGCCGTCATCGATGTTGCCGCCGTTCCCACCATCGCCGGGGTCGACGAGCTGATCGATCGAGGTCACGTGCCGGGGGGCACCGAGCGCAACGCCGAGTTCGTGGCACCCCACCTCGATGTGGGGTCCGCCTCACCCACCGCCGTGACGCGGCTGGCCGATGCCCAGACCTCGGGAGGGCTCCTGGTCTCGCTCCCGGCGGAGGCCGCCCAGGATGCGGTTCAGTCACTGGCAGGTGATGGTCACACCGCGGCCGTGATCGGCGAGATCGTGGCGGGCGAGATGGTGGCCGGCGAGACGCCAGGACAGATCCTGCTGCGCTGACCCCTGCGCTGATCTCCCGGTGCGCGCGATCCTCCGGTGCGCTGATCCTCCGGTGCGCCGACCCTCCGGTGCGCGGGCTTGGCGTCGTCAGGCGACGGCGGGGACCTCGCCCAGCGCCCGGCGGAGGCCCTCGATGTCGCGAGATCCGAACACCACCCGGGTTCCGGTGGCTACGTAGACCAGGTCGATGTTCACACCGGCCTCCGCCACCTGGCGGGCCAGATCGGCGAGCACGCCAGGACGGTCCTCACACTCGACCACCACCACCTCCCGCTGACCGGTCACGGTCACCGCCGCGGTGGCCAGGGCGTGCTTGGCCGCCTCGGGATGCTTGACCAGGACGTGCATGTCGGTGACCGACCCGTCGGCATCGCAGGTGACCGCACTCAGGTTCACGCCGGCGTCGGCGACGGCAGCGGCGACGCGCGCCAGGGCGCCCGGCTCGTTCGGCACCTGGATCGTCAGGTCTGTGGCCATGCCGGGTCCTCTCGTCGGGTTCGCGATTTCGATCGCCCTGAGCGATCACACGACATTGTCGCGCCCGGCGGACGAAGCGACGACCGGATCCTCAGCTGAGCGGGTTGGCCGTCCATGAGAGCATCGGCTCATGGCCGTTCCCGACATCATCGTGTGTGTCGACTGCGGCGGCCGCTGCCATCGCTCCCCCACCGGCGAACCTGAGCTGGGGTGGGAGCCCGGAGACGTCGTCACCTTCCGTTGCGAGGAGTGCGCCGACGTCTGGTACGTCGAGCTGTCGTCTGACGACCTCGTCGATGACGGCGACTGACCGGGTGGGGGTGGCCACGGTACCCTGAGCTCGTGGCTCGAGCGGCAGAGCGCAATCCCGAGGGGACGCCCGGCGACTGGTTCGTCGACACCGCCTGCATCGACTGCGACGCGTCCCGGCAGGTGGCACCTGGGCTGATCGGGCGGGACGCCGCCGGCCGATCGATCTTCCTCCGCCAACCCGAGACCGACGACGAGATCGCCATGGCGTGGCGAGCGGTCCAGGTGTGCCCCACGCGGTCGGTGGGCCATGTGTCGATCCGCAAGCCCGAGACCCCGGCCTTCCCCCAGAACCTGGGCGATGGGGTGCACCGACTCGGTCACAACTCCCGGGACTCCTTCGGCGCTCACAGCTACCTCGTCCTACGGCAGGCCGGCAACGTCATGGTCGACGCTCCGCGCTGGACCCGCGACGTCTACGAGCCGGTCGCCGAGCTGGGCGGCATCAGCGACGTGCTCCTCACCCATCGCGACGACGTGGCCGATGCAGAGCGCTACGCCGAGCGCTTCGGTGCCCGTGTCTGGATCCATGCCGACGACGCGGCTGCCGTCCCCTTCGCCACCGACGTAGTCGACGGCATCGAGGCGGTAGCGATCCGTCCTGACGTGATGGCGTTCCCGGTGCCCGGCCACACCAAGGGAAGTGTGCTGTGGCTGGTCGATGACCACCTGCTGTTCTCCGGCGACTCGCTGGCCTGGCACCCTCGCAAAGAACAGCTCACCGCGTTCCGCACCGTGGCCTGGTACTCGTGGCCCGCGCAGCAGAGGTCGCTGGCCCGCTTCGCCGCCAGCCCTCACCGCTTCGATCGGCTCTACCCCGGCCACGGGTGGAGCCACGACGCACCCGCCGACGACCTCCACCGCCTGCTCGTCGAGCTCACCGACCGTATGCTCGAGGAGGCCTGAGGCTCTCCACGTCCTCGTCGCGACGGAAGGCGGCAGCGTGGTGGCGGCGGTGTGCGCCCGGCGATGGTCTCGGCGGGCGCGACCTACGCTCTGGCCATGCAGGGCGGTACGGGACAGAAGGCGCTGACGCTGATCCTGGCTCGCGAGCTCGCGTCCAACCTGGCCACGCCCATGTTCGTCATCGACGCCCGCGGGTACCTCGTGTTCTACAACGACGCCGCCGAAGGGCTCATCGGCAAGCCGTTCGCCGAGATCGGAGAGATCGCGGCCAACGACTGGGGCGCGATGCTCGACCTGTCGACCGAGAGCGGCGAGCCGCTTGACACTCACGACACGCCGCCGGCGGTGGCCTACTACCACCACCGGCCGGCCCATGACGCCCTCGTGGTCACCGCCCTCGACGGCACCCGGCGGCACATCGAGGTCACCGCCTATCCCCTCTTCGCCAAACCGGAGGAGGTCGAGGGCGTGCTGGCCATCTTCTGGGAGGCCGGCACCAACGAGGGAGGCGCCTGATGGAGGCCCGGGTGTGGGGATGCCGGGGCTCGGTCGCCACCCCGGGGCCCGACACCGTGCGCTACGGAGGCAACACGTCGTGCGTGGAGGTCCGGCTCGCCGATGACAGCGTGGTGGTTCTCGACGCTGGCACCGGCATCCGCCCACTGGGGATCGAGCTCGAGTCGGAGGCGGTGGACGAGATCCACCTGCTGCTCAGCCATCTCCACCTCGACCACCTCCAGGGACTCGGGTTCTTCCGGCCCTTGTTCAACCCCTCGGTGCGGGTCCACATCTGGGGTCCGCCGTCTCCGGTCGAGAGCCTCGAGCAGCGCATCGCCCAGTACCTGTCGCCTCCTCTCTTCCCGGTGCGCCTAGCCGACATCCCCGCAGAAATCACCTTCCATGACGCTCCCGACGAGCCTGTCACCATCGGCTCGGCCGAGATGATCGCCTCGTTGGTCACCCACCAGGGCCCGACCGTTGGGTACCGCATCGAGGAGTCCGGCCGCTCGATCGCCTACATGCCTGATCACGAGCCGTCCCTGGGCGTCGACCTGGCCGAGCTGAGCCCGTCGTGGATCTCGGGCAACATGCTGGCGCACGGTGTCGACGTGCTGTTCCACGATGCCCAGTACGCCGACGAGGAGTACCCCGACCATGTGGGCTGGGGACACTCCTCGATCAGCCAGGTGGTCGAGTTCGCCCGCAAGGCCCAGGTCGACCACCTGGTGCTGTTCCATCACGACCCCCATCACGACGACGACCACCTCGACGCCCTGGCCCGGGTCGCTACCGACTTGATGGCCGGCGGGTGCCGGCTGCTGTCCCTGGCCCGTGAGGGAATGCGTCTCACCGTCGGCGCCACCTCGGCCGCGTCCGCGTCGTCACCCGCCTCGCCCGCCTCCCCGTCGTCACCCGCCTCGGCCGCCTCCCCGGACGGGCCGTAGCCGCGATGTCCTCGTTCTTCCCCTATCTCGTCGACGGGCGGTACCGCCTGCTGAGCGCGGCGATGGGGTCCCGCCCGGGCCGTGACGGCGTCACTCTCACCGATGACGGCCGGTTCGTCGCCACCTACGGGAAGCGCCGTCTCGAGACCGCACTCACCAACGTGTCAGGCGCGCACATCACCGAGGGCTACCGCTGGTGGACGGCGATCGGCACGCGCCTCAGCTTCGTCGACGATGGTCTTACCTTCGGCACGAACGTGTCGCGCGGGGTGTGCGTCCACTTCATCGAGCGCGTGCCACGTGTGTTGGGCTTCAAGGACCACTCCGCCCTCACCGTCACCGTCGAGGACTGCGAGGGGCTGGTCGATGCGCTCGGCCACCACGAGCCTCGGGCCTGACCTGCGCCCACCCCGCCGACCGCCTCCCGGTCACGCCCGCGGCTCGCTCAGTTCCCTTCGTTTGCACAGCGTGCCCAGGGCGACCGCTGCGCAAACGAAGTGACCGCTGCGGGGAACCAGCCGTTCGGCCGGCGACTCGACCTACGACGGCGTGGGTCACGATGGCGGTTCGTCAGGCCAGTCGGCGTCGAAGCAGCTTGATGTGTCCACGACGCGCGTCTCGGCCGACGTCTTGTTCACCCGCGCAATCACGCATCGGCCCTGCCAGAACGTCCACCACTGAATCGCCTCTGCCACATACTCGGCCCCCTCGGGACCCCAACGCGCCCAGATTTGGAGCCCTGTTCGGCTCGTCAGCTCTGCAAGTGCAGAACCCTCATCGAACGGAGTAGGTGCTGCCATTCGCTCGAATCCGACCTGGGCGATCCCAGCACGCAGGTCACGCTCCACAGTCTCAGCGTGACGGTCCGCCGGCCAGGCACCAAGAGGTTGGATCACGCCGGCCACGACGACCAACGAGACCAGGATGAGTGCCCGTCTCAGACGCCCGCCGTCGTCCACCCGATCGGCAACCGGTGGCGGCGACAGGTCCATGGCTGAATGTTCCCATGCCGACTGTCACCGGCGAGCCTGCGGGTCGCTCAGTTCCCTTCGTTTGCGCAGCGTGCCCAGGGCGACCGCTGCGCAAACGAAGGGAGACGGTCGCTCGTCGTCGAGTTCCAGAGATCGCTGTCGTCGGCATCGGACCACTCGGCCCACGCGTCTTCATACGATGGACCCAGCTCGGCTGCTCGCAGCAGTCGCGGAGAATCTCCTGGCGGCGGGTGTCGATCCGGGTCGGGCCGTTCGTAGACGGGGTGACGGTGCTCCTGCCGGGCACCGCGAGACACCTACAAGGAGGAAACGACATGGCTGAGTACCTGCTCTCGGTGTGGCACGACGACAACTACAACCTCGACTTCTCCGGCGACGAGGCGCAGCGCGTCGTCGCCCAGGTTGACCAGTTCAACGCCGAGGTCCAGTCGGCCGGCGCCTGGGTGTTCGCCGGAGGTCTACATCCGGCATCGTCGGCTACCGTGGTGCGCTCGACGGGCGGCGACGTGTCCATGACCGACGGCCCCTTCGCTGAGTCCAAGGAGCAGATGGGTGGCTTCTGGGTGATCCAGGCCTCCGACCTCGACGCCGCGCTGGACTGGGCCCGCAAGGCCGCGGCGGCGTGCGAAGGCCCCGTCGAGATCCGCCCGTTCCAGGGTGAGTGACAACCTCGACGCGGTGTTCCGGCGAGAAGCCGGGCGCTGCACCGCCACCCTGATCCGCGTCCTCGGCGACATCGACCTCGCCGAGGACGCGGTAGCAGAGGCGTTCGCCATCGCGGCGAAGCGGTGGCTGGCCACCGGCGTGCCACCCAACCCCGGTGGCTGGATCACCACGACGGCCCGCAATCGGGCCATCGACCGGCTGCGCCGGGAGTCCAACCGCACCGACCGCCACCTCGACGCCCATCGACTCCACGACGAGAACGACATGGGATCCGACGACGATCGCCCCAAGCTGGATGACCTCGACGCTTTCGTCGAGGTCATCGCCGACGACCAGCTCCGCCTGATGTTCCTCTGCTGCCACCCTGCCCTCGCCGCCGACGCCCAAGTCGCCCTGACCCTCCGTCTGCTCGGCGGGCTCGAGACGCCGGAGATCGCCCGGGCGTTCCTGGTTCCGGAGGCGACGATGGCCCAGCGGATCGTGCGGGCCAAGCGCAAGCTGCGCGACAACCACGCCCCGTACCGCATCCCCCGGGCCGCCGAGCTGCCCGACCGCCTCCAGGCCGTGCTCGCCGCCATCGCCCTGATCTTCACCGAGGGCCACACGGCGACGTCGGGCGACGAGCTCGTCCGCACCGACCTCTCCGACGAGGCGATCCGGCTCGGCCGCGTGCTCGTGGAGCTGATGCCCGACGAACCCGAAGCCCTCGGCCTGCTCGCCCTCATGCTCCTCACCGACGCCCGCCGGCCCGCCCGGCTCACCGCCGATGGCTCGATGGTGCGCCTCGCCGACCAGGACCGCTCCCGGTGGGACCGGGCGCTCATCGCCGAAGGCCACAAGCTGGTGCGGGCCAGCCTCCGCCGCAACCAGCCCGGACCGTTCCAGATCCAGGCCGCCATCGCCGCGGTGCACGCCGACGCCCACACCGTCGAGGTCACCGACTGGGCGCAGATCGTGACGCTCTACGACCAGCTGTTCGACCTCCGGCCCAATGCCGTGGTGGCGATGAACCAGGCCGTCGCCATCGGCGAGCTACGCGCTCCCGCCGAGGGCCTCGCCGCCCTGGACCGGATCGACCATGAGCAGCTGGAGGCGTACCAGCCGTACCACGCCGCACGCGCCGACCTGCTCGCCCGCGCCGGGCGGGTCGATGATGCGCTCGTGGCCTACGACCGCGCCATCGAGCTGACGACCAACCCCGCCGAACGCGACTTCCTCATCGAGCAGCGCACCGATGTCGCCGGCCGCTGAGCCCAGGGTGCTCAGGTGCTGATGTCCCAGTGGACCAGCGGATCGGGCTCGTAGGCGCAGTACATCCCCGTCCGAATCGTGGCGTGAAGGTGGCGGCCGAGGGACGGATGAGCGTCGTCGATGCGGTCGATGGCGACGCGGAGCCGCTTGGTGACCGCTTTGCGAGCCCTCTCACCCTCCTCGTTGAAAGCGCGCGCACGACCTCCCAGGCCGTACGCTCCGCTGAGCTCCTCGACCAGCCGGTCGCGTTCCTCGGCGAGCCGAGCGGCCCGCTCCTGGTCGTTGTTGCCCACAGCGTCGGCGTGCTCGCCCTCCAGGTCGTCGAGCCGCTGGCGGTACTCCGCCTTCGCCTGGTCATCGAGCAGGTCCACCCGACCTCCCGCGGGTGGTCGACCGGAGCCCTCCGTCGAGGCCAGATCGAGGACGTGGATCTCCTTACCGGGCCGCTCGAGCAGAGCGCTGAGATCGGCGAGACCCGCCAAGTGGTGCAACGACACCGCCCGGCCGTCGAAGGCGACGGTCCAGTAGTCGCCGCCGCGCTCGATCCGGGCCGCCCGGGTGGCTTCGAGCTGGCGCACGGCCGAGGGACTCGCTCCGTGGCGCACCACCTCCTGGGCGACGCGCCGCCCGGCCAGGCCGGGCAGCTCGACCTCGACGGCGTTGCCGAAGCGGATGCCCGAGCCGGCGACGAGGTCGCGCACGGTGCCCGACGTGACGATCTGACCCGGCGCGGCCATGTCACTCAGCCGCGCCGCGACATGGACGGCGATCCCGGCGATGTCGTCGTCGAGCACCTCGCACTCGCCCGCGTGGATGCCGGTCCTTGTTTGCAGGCCGAGTCGGTCCGCTCCGTCCGCGATCGCCATGGCGCACTGGATGGCGCGGGCCGGTCCGTCGAACGCGACCAGGAAGCCGTCGCCGGTCTGCTTGATCTCCTGCCCTGCGAAGCGGGCGATGCAGCGCCGGGTGGTCTCGTCGAAGCGCACGAGGAGGCTCCGCCACGGCCCGTCGCCCATCGAGTCGGCCAAGGCCGTGGAGCCGACGACGTCGGTGAGGACCAGGCTGAGGAGGCGACGTTGGGCGGGCACGGCACTTCGCTCGCCGGTGAGGAAGTGATGCAGCTCGGCCAGCACCGATTCGGTGTCGCCGAGGAAGGGAAGGTGGTCGTTGCCGGGGAGCTCCACGTAGCGGGCGTTGGGCATGACCTCGGCCAAGCGACGACCTTGCGCGACGGGGACGACCAGGTCGTCGGTGCGGTGCATCAGCAGGGTGGGCACCTGGACGATCGGGAAGACGTCGGCGAGGTCGTAGTCAGCGCAGGCCATGACGCTGGGTCGGACCGCATCGCGGCTGATCGAGTGTCGCTGCCACTTCTCCCACAAGCGGGCGAAGGCTTCATCGCCGACCTTTGAGGGCGCCCAGATCGCGACCGCGAGGTCGCGCCATTCGTCGCTCCCCCAGCCCTCTGTCTGCCTCGTGATGAATCGCTCGAGCTCATCTCGTGTCACGTACCCCCACGGATGGTCGTCGTCGCGGATGAACCGGGACGGGGTGCCCCAGATGATGATCGACCGGACCCGCTCGGGGTGGGTCGCCGCCGTGTAGGCCGCTAGTGATCCCCCCTCCGACACGCCGAACAGCGATGCCTCGTCGATCCCTTCCGCGTCGAGCACCGCCAGCACGTCCTCGACCCGCTCCTCCAGCGACGGCATGGCCACCCGGCGGTCGGAGAGGCCCGTCCCCCGCTTGTCGTAGGAGATGACGGTGCAGAATCCGAAGATCCTGCGGAAGAAGTCGCTGACGTCGGGGTCCTCCCACACCAGGTCGACGTTGGACTGGGGCAGCAGCACGACCAGCGGGACCGTGGCCGCCTCGTCCGTCTCGTGGACCTTGTAGGCGATGGTGACGTCGCCTGCGAATGCGTACTGCGTTGCTGGTTCCATGGGCGCCCCCGTTCCCTGTCCAGTTTGTCATGTGGAGGGCGCTACCTCCGTGGTCGCGATCGCCACGCCGGGAGTAGCGATGCGAGCGGGTGCCGCGGGCGACGTTGGGGCCACCGTGGACGACGGAGCATTGGAGGGCGCTCGCCCGCGAGGATCGTGGGCGGCTGAACCTGCCGGCGTAGCATCCACGGGGTGCCTCGCACCGACACCGCATCGCGCGTGATCGCCGCCCCGCGCGAGCGGGTCTACGCTGCCTTCGTTGATCCCACCGCCCTCACGGAATGGCTCCCACCTGACGGGATGAGCGGCAGGTTCGAACGGTTCGATCCGCGCCCCGGCGGGTCGTACCGGCTGGTGCTGACGTACGCCGACCCCTCTGCCTCGCGGGGCAAGGCCACGGCCGACTCTGATGTCGTCGAGGGCCGCTTCGTCGACGTCGTCCCAGGCGTGCGGGTGGTGCAGGCGGTGGAGTTCGTGTCCGACGATCCCGCCTTCGCTGACACCATGACGATGACGTGGGAGGTCACCACAGTCGACGGTGGAACCCGCGTCGACATCATGGCCAACGACGTTCCCAAGGGGATCTCGGCGGAGGACCACGCCACCGGGCTGGCCGCGTCCCTGGCCAACCTGGCCGACTACCTGGAGGGCTAGCGCGGTGGAGCACGGTGCGCGGTTCATCGAGATGCACGAGTCGGGCACCTTCGTGATGGTCAACGTCGCCGACGCGGGGACCGCCGCGGCCGTGTGCGACGCGGGCGCTGCCGCCATCGCCACGACCAGTGGCGGACACGCCGCCACCATCGGCCGCCGCGATGCCGCGGGCGACGTGACGATGGAGGAGCACGCGCTGCACACCGAGCTATTGGTGCGCGCCGCGTCGGTGCCGTGCAACGTGGATGCCGAGAACGGCTACGGGCACGACCCCGACGACATGGCCTCCGCCGTGCGGCGCTTCGCCGCCACCGGGGCGGGCGGGATGGGGATCGAGGACTGGTCGGGCGCCGAGGAGATCGGGCTCTACGACCGCGTCCGTGCCATCGCCCGGATCGAGGCCGCCGTCGAGGCGGCGCGGGCACTCGACCATCCATTCGTCATCACCGGGCGCACCGAGGTGCTGCTCTACGGGCTCGGCGGGATGGACGAGGCACTCGCCCGCCTTCAGGGCTTCGCCGAGGTCGGCGCGCACTGCCTGTTTGCCCCCGGCACGTGGGACCTCCCGTCGATCGAGACGGTCACCAAGAACGCAGGCGGGGCGGTCAACATCCTCGTCCCGCTCTCGGAGACGAACCCGCACGGGCACGTCTCCTTCGGGCTCTCGGACCTGGCCGAGCTCGGCGTGCGCCGGATCAGCCTCGGCGGATCGCTGTACCGCGCCCAGGTCGCCCACGCCGCCGACCGCGTGCGTACCATGCTCGCGTCCGGGTCGTTCTGACCTCGGCGGTGCATTCGTGACCATCGCCTCTGACGCGGCCTCAGCGGGTCGCTCACCTCCCTTCGTTTGCACAGCGTGTCCCCCGCCACGACTGCGCAAACGAAGCAAGACGTTCGTCGTCCACGTCCAGACTGGGTCGGCAGACCCTCTCGATCGTGCTTCGCGTGCTCGTGCTCGTCGGTGACGCCCGCCAGCTTCCCGAGATCGAGGCCGGCAGTCCGTTCGCCGCTGTGTTGTTCGGCGAAGCGGCCACGGCAACCTCCGCCTACTGCACCGCCGCCCGAGAGCCACATGGCGCCCGACGCCGAGCAGGGACACGCCCTGAACGTGCTTCCTTCAGCCCGACTACTCCTCACAGTCAGGCCACTGCCTTCGTGGCCATCGCTCTCGGTGCGGTCGGCGCGACAGCGTTCTTCTGGCCCGCTTCGAACCTCGGAGCGTCGCTTCGGCTCGCGTGGCTTCTTCCGGCAACGATCGCCATCATCGACGCCTGCCTCGCACACCAGATCGGCGCCCACGCTCCGGCCCACAGCGTCTGACGGCCGGCATGCGAGCGGCCCGTCGCCGAATGCCCGTTCAGCTCACCGTCGTTGGCGGCATCGTCGCTGCGCTCCTCGCGGCCATCCTCATCGTCTCGCAGCGCTCAGACAGAGTCACTCACCCAGTCGGCACGGTGTCGGTCCTCGGCAACGAGATCGCGCGCGGCCATTGCACCCGCGGCGCGCGCCTCGAAGTCGTCGACGAATCCGCTACCACCGTCGTGATCAAGTTCGCCTCCCGAGGTGAGCCGCTGGGCGACTGCCTCATGTGTGAGGTTGCACGTCTTGAGGAGCCCATCGGCGACCGGACCAGCATCGACGAGACAACCGACACCGAGATCGGCGTCAGCGATGCGTGCCTCGACTTCCTCCGCGATCGGCCCTGATCCGCTCATCACCGGATAGCAGTGCCAGGTGCCCCGCTGCCTCCTGACGACCAAGTGCTGTGGCCCTCGGCGGAATTAGCTCCAGAGGGAGGGCGGGTAGCCCTCCTCGAGGTAGACGGGCGAAGCTTCGGCGACGAGCGCGGCACGGATCCGTCGAGCCATGGCTGGGGTCACCAGCGTGTCGAGGTCCGCCCGGTCGACGAAACTCCACTGGAGCAGCTCCTTGGGGTCCAGGACGAACTGGTCGCAGTGGGCTGACGTGAGCATGCCGCCGTCGAAGACGAACCGAAGGGCGTCGCCCCGGATGCCGTCGACCGCGGCCCGGTAGTCAACGCAGAGCAGGCGCCCAGGCACGAGATCGATGCCGAGCTCCTCTTGGAGTTCGCGGGCACACGCAGCAAGCGGCGACTCGTTCTCGTCGACACCTCCGCCGGGCAGCTCCCAGGGATCCTTGTAGACGGGCTTCACGAGCAGCACCCTGCCGACGTCGTCGCGAAACAGGCAGGCCGCGGCCACCTGCTTTGCCGGCAGCGAGGCGTAGAAGGCGGGTGTCCCTGACGGGCGGTCGGAGTACGTTGGATCGGTCCCCGCATGCTCCCGGTCGGCTTGCTCGTATCCGCCACGGCGGAACCGCGTGTCCTGCCGAGAACTCTTGAGGTCATCCCAGCCCATGTGGCCCATCATGGTCCGCCCGAGTGCTCAGCTCGCTTCGAGGTACTGCCGCAGCGCCTCACGGATCACGTCGGAATTGGTCCGGCCATCCTGCTCAGCTCGATCGCGCAGCGCCCTGCCGAGATCGGGGTCGAGGCGGACGGATTCGACCGCGGCGGCGGCTGATCCCATAGGCGGGCGGCCACCGCGTCGGCGGATGATCTCATCAGGGTCGTAGCCCTCCTCGGCCTTGCGAGCGAGCTCCTCTACAACCTCGTTGGTGATCTTCTTGCCGCTTCGGGTCGTGCCGTAGGTCTGATTCTTCGTCATCCGCATCACTCTCCGGTCAGCAGTTTCCGGTACTTCGGTCGCAGGGGCATGGCGTGGATCACCAACTCCGGTTCGTCGCCAGCCCGCTCGATGGAGATGACCTCGAGCAGCGCGGCGTCGGTCGCGGGGCCGATGTAGAGCCTGAGGTCGTCCTCATCGAGGTCGTCCACCGCCAGCGCGTTGCGCATCGCGTTCTCGATGTCGTCAGGGTCGACGCCGTGCTTGAGCGCCGACGGGTGGATGTCCGCACACAGGTATCGTACTACGAAACGATGCAGGCTGAAAGGCCTCCACCTCATCGTGCCCAACTGACCGGCCGCGTCCCTGGCCGGCCGTCATCGAGTACTGGTCTACCTACCCTCCGACCCGACCAGCCCCACCGACCCTCCACTCCCACCCTGCACCACGCCTCACCCCAACCGTGTCGGCGGCCATGAGCGACAAGCGGCGAACGGTGGCGTGGTCGCCGGAGCGGACGGACGGGGCGAACCGAGCAGGCCACGGCGCGCAACCAATGAGCCTCGGAGTCCGCCACTACGCTCCCAGCGAACCCTCTCGCGGCCCAACCGCAGCCCAACCCGCCGCTATGAGCTTCACCTAGAGACCAGAAATGCCCTCTCACCTGGGCAAACACACATCCAGCCCCCGTAGCTCAGGGGATAGAGCGTCGGTTTCCTAACGCTCCCGAGCCGCCTGGTACGACCTGGCGATTCGCGCGAAGTCGCAGGTCAGACGTGCTTTTCGGTGATCGCTCGTGTTTGCTCGTGATGCCAACTTCTTCGAGCTCCGCGGGATTTTCGCGGGATTCTGGAACGTGGTCTGCAAGCCAGTCGGGCGGGCGCGAGACTTTGATGAGCAACGACGAAGGAGCTCGAGGTGCGAGTATCCGAGCACTTTGGGCTCAATCGGAACCAGCCCTCGCTTGAGTTCGTCGACGTAGACATAAGCGGCGACATCCACGTCTACGTGGATCCGAGGGCGGTTCGGTCGATCGGCTCCGACTGGTCCGACGAGTGCGTGAGCCTGCTCCAGAGCTTCTTCGACACGGTGCTCCAGGCCATGAGAGCTGGCAACGATGACCCCGCTCGGCAGTTGCTCGCCTCGCTCAGGGAGCCGAACGAAACGCACCTCGGGCTGTCCCGCGGGCGAGCGCAGGGCCGCGGGATGGGCGACAGCCTCGCCCGCGACGTGTGGACATCGGTCTCCCGAAGCCGCGCGGTGAACTCGGGCCTCATCGAGGACCTGGAAGACACGGTGCTGTTCGTCGAGGGAATCGGGTTCGACATCATCTCGGACATCACGACGAACATCATCCGCGGGCCGCTCATCGAGTTCACGCACGACGTCGCCGGCTACTACGGAATCCCGCTGACGGGCGGCGTCGCGTCCGGTCAGATCTGGGATCGCCGTACTCGGCGGTGGACCCAAGGCTTCACGCAGCTGCCAACGACTGCACACGGGCCCCTGATACTCGTGCCGAAATCCATCGTGCGCCAGAACCAGACGTTCGACCCCGGCGAGTACTTCAACCACTTCGTGCTCCCACAGATGCAGACGGACGAACTCAGGGCTCACTCATCTCTCGTTCAGGTTCTCCGCGATGGCGAGCGGAGGGTCACCAAGAAGTCGTTGAAGGAGCGGTATGGCCAGGGCAAGAGGGTCAGCCTGGATACCACGTTGAAGCATCCAGACCTCCTCGATCGGTATCGGCAAGCCAAGAGCGGTCGCCTCCGGGCTCCGAGCCATGAGGAGATCGCAGAGGTCACCGAGTCCGACCTTCCCGATTGGGACGGTCTGTTGACGACGGTTACGGACGTGCAGGTCGGTGCCGCAACTGCGACGGACTACCACCGCTCCGTTGAGGCGCTGCTGACCGCGCTGTTCTACCCAGCTCTCGACAGACCCCTCCGCGAGTTCGAGATCCACGAGGGGCGGAAGCGGATCGACATCACCTACACGAACATCGCGAGCAGGGGATTCTTCGACTGGGTGAATCGTGTTCAGGGTGCTCCAGCGCCGAACGTGTTCGTCGAGTGCAAGAACTACGGGAGCGAGCTCGCCAACCCTGAAGTCGACCAGATCGCTGGGCGATTCTCTCCGCTCCGAGGTCGCCTTGGCCTGCTCGTCCACCGCGGGTTCGGGGACAAGGACCGTTTGCTCCGACGGTGCCGTGACACTGCGCTCGACGATCGAGGTTTCATATTGCCGCTGGATGATGACGACCTCAGGGCGCTTGTTGACGAGCGGAAGAGCAACCCCGATTCCAGGACTCCTGACATAGCGGCGTGAGGTTGGGTTGTGAGCTGGGCAGCATCCACCACCTGGGCTTTCGGGTCGTTCATAATTACTGAAACGATTCTGGAGGTTCGG
>Ga0214471_10002181_pt1 | contig 15384 bp, 14 predicted proteins | sample RVTome_5_FD_207665 | JGI IMG/M metagenome (GOLD analysis project Ga0214471, IMG submission 207665) | Soil microbial communities from uranium-contaminated site in the Upper Colorado River Basin, Wyoming, United States - RVT142D155 | ecosystem: Environmental > Terrestrial > Soil > Contaminated >... | reverse complement strand
GTGGCTGCCTGGCAGCAACGACGCAACACCGACCGTTGCGGCATCGCATGGAGCTTCACTCGCCAAGATGCGGATCTGAAACTGGGTCAGCATTATGTTTCTTAATTAACGTGTCATTATACTAGTCTCTTTGCAATTTCTATGATCTGTTTTCTAAACCAGAAGTCTGTTTTATCTTCAATGCTTTGATCGGTCGTTGCAGAATAATCGGAGGAAAGCTGGCTTAACTCGTGATTCAATTCATGAGCAACCTCATCCAATCGATTTTTTGCCAAGGTTTCCAAATGTTTTGACAGGTCAAAGGCTTTTTTGCGTTCTTGAAACTTTGTTTCCTGCCTTTTTTTTAATTTATCCGTAGCTGCTGTGATGACCTGTTGAACGGGATCCCGGTCGTGGAGAACATTTTCCGAGATACTGAGTGCCTTCACGAAGGACTTCTTCTGAATTGTGGCAAAAAGTTGAATTAACGGCTGCAGATTTCCCTCATCTGCCTTCTCTAGGGCATGTATATAATCGGCGCGCAGTTCACGATGAATAACCAATGGGAACCACCTATACTGTAAAAAAATCAAGGAAGCCAATGCCCTGGCGATTCGCCCGTTTCCATCCTGGAATGGATGAATCTGGCTGAAACGGTGATGCATCCAAGCAGCCTCGATCTCTGGTGGTACGTCCATTTTTTGATGATCCTGATGCGTGGCAATAAGGCAGTCCATTTCTGCCGCGACATGTTCTGGAGGGCAGTATTCATGGACTTCACCATCAGGCCGCTTCGGATTGTTGGGAGATTTCTTCCACTCACCACGCAGCAATTGTATCTGAGCCGTGCGTCCTAAGCCATTGACGACCTGGACCGTTTCTTGATGCCGGGTTAAGACCTGATGCAATTGTTTAATAAATGAAGTAGAGAGAACCCGTTGCTGGGCAACGAAGTCAAGAAGACCTTCGAGGACCTCTTCTTGGTCCTTCAGGATGGGTACGATCTCCTCGGCCGGTTTATCGGTAGAGCCGTGGGGAATCAGGCTTGCCTCAATTCCCTGTTGGATGAGCATCTGTGCAGTTCCCCTATCGATGGAGTACAGATTTTCGATGATTCCGGTTTCAATCGCCCATTCCCGATGCAGGCGATCATTAAACTGTTTTAAGGCATCTGATTGCTGTAACCTGACCGATTGTTCACCCCAGATAGCAGCGAGGCTCTTCAATTCAGTCGAGGCCAGCACGCTCCAGTTTTGTGGCAAGTCCTCAATAGGCTTCCAGCGATGAACTGTCATGACCCCAAGCCTTGCATAAGACCTTGTATGTAAGTATTATAAAAAAATATAGTAATGTGCTCGCATTTTAACATTTTACGTTTAGATCTGACAAGGCCAGAAAGAAAGATAAGAAGACAATTTTGTGATGCCGGACGGAATGATCGGTAACGGAAGGGGTTTGGGAATCCTTTTGGGGATGGTTTTTTGGAGATCCCTGATTATGAGTTTTGGCTTTTTGGCGGTCTGGGCCGTTCAAAGAGCCACGGGAGGCGGAAGCAGTAAAACCGAGGAGTCTGCCCTTGAAGTTTTAAAGAAGCGGTATGTCCGGGATGAGATATCCAAAGAAGAGTTTGAAGAAAAAAAACGGGACATTTTATAGAAAGTCTGCCTCATGAAATGTACACGATTTACGGTGATCGTCACCGTGCTGGCGATCTTGGTCCTAATAGGGGGTGTGAGGGCGCGGTCCGTGCACCCGTCTCCAACAGAAGCGAAAGCGGAAGAACCTCACACAGCGACTGATCCTCGCATCTCACTCAATCTCGAACCGGCTGTGCAATCTATTCTGATGCAAACCATGCAGGAACATCTGATGGCTCTCCAAGCCATCGTCTCGGCGCTTGCTCAAGAAAGGCGATATCCTTCCTGAGTACAACGGCATGCTCCAGCTGGAGGGAAGCCTTGAAAAGGGGATATCAGGGCTTTTTGTAAGGACAAACGCGGATTACCAAAACTCCTACCTGGGCGACTCATGGAAGACGACTCTGTACGAAGGCTATCTCTCTCTCAAATCGTAGCCGGCTCAACATGACCCTCTTGACATTGGATATGGTTCCAAGGTTTATAATGTATCGTGTTTAGGATTAATGGAGTTCAAACATGTCACCTCAGAAATTAACGGTCAGCCAACTTGCCCGGATCGTCGGCGTGGGACCAGATAGTATCCGCTACTACGAGCGAATCGGAATTGTACCGAAGGCCGAGCGCTCTCCCGCGGGATACCGCCTCTGGACCGCGCGAGAAGTCCAATACCTCAAGTGGGTGGCCCCAGCAAAGCGCGCGGGGTTCACGCTTCATGAGCTGGCCGAAATCTTTCGGAGGTACCGCGCGGGAAATCCCCCGTGTCGCACAGTCCAGGATCTCCTCCGGCAAAAACTCATTGATCTGGATCGGAAGATTGACGAACTGTCGACGATTCGCACCGAGTTGAGGCGGGTGTTTGTTCGGTGGAAAAGACGACTGCGCCAAGCCGCAATTGGCGAGTTTGTCCCCCTTTTTGAAGACCTCCACGACGTGCCTATCAGGCAATCAACAGTGGGTTTGAAGCGGAAAGTCCGCAAAGGAGGAAAACCATGACGCAGCCGCAAATCCTGCCGTTTCTTAGGATATACGTCATGGCGCGCTCTGGCTCCCGGTAGCGGCGGCACTGACTGGTGGCCTTAAGGGGAACATTACAGACCAGCGACACTTAAGATTCCAACGAATTGGGATCACCTATGAGACGCAACCGCTTCGTACAATTGGCCGTCTTGCTCATAATCGCCGCAGCCTTGGCAAGCGGCGCATGGCTCACTCTTCTCCGGCCAGCCAAAGTGCAGGTCGCTGAGACGGAACGGGATGTGCCCATCCAGGTGTTTGGCTTAGGAACGGTCGAGGCGCGGGTCGTGTCACGGGTGGGTTTCGAGGTGGCCGGCACGCTCATCGAGCTGCGCGCGGACTACGGCGATCGGGTCGCCGCCGGGAAGTTGCTGGCCCGCCTGGACAGCCGTGAGCAAGAGGCGCGGGTTGTGCAGGCGAGAGCCGGGGTCGTGCAAGCCGATGCAGCAATCAGTCAGGCCGCCGCAACAATCGAGCGCGCTCAGGCGAATTTAACGCAAAAGGTACAGGCCAATGATCGGCGCCAGGAGCTGGTGCAGGGGGACGCTGTGTCGATCGAAGAAGCGCAGGATACGCAATCGGCGTACGATATGGCGCGCGCCGAGCTCGTGCAGGCCCAGAGCGACCTGGAGGTGGCCCGCGCCAATCTCGAACAGGCGAAGGCTCAGGCCGCGTTCGAGACGGCGCGGTTCGCCAAGTACGCGCTTTATGCGCCTTACGATGCTGTCGTGGTCTCGCGCCATCGCGAATTGGGGTCGATGCTGACCCCGGGTGAACAGCTCTTTACCCTGGTGGATCCAAAGACCGTCTGGGTGCTGGCCTATGTCGACGAGGCGAAAGCCGGTCGAGTGCACGTCGGTCAGCCGGCCGAGGTGACCCTTCGCTCATTGGCCGACCGCCGGTTCTCGGGACGGGTCGCGCGGATCGATATCGAGAGCGACCGGGGCAACGAGGAGCGCCGGGTCTATGTCCGGTGCGATGATTGCCCCCTTGAGTTCTACCTCGGCGAACAGGCGGAGATCGTCATCACGGTTGGTGAACTCGCCGAAGCGCGCCTTGTGCCGCAGACTGCCGTGATCGACCCGCAGGGACGAAAAGGCGTCATCTGGACGGTTGAAGATGGTCACCTCGCACAGCGTGCCGTCAGGTTCGGCCAACGCACGCTGGACGGTCGCCTTGAGATCGTCGACGGGCTGCCCCCAGGCGTCGAGGTCGTCGTCCAGCCCGCCGCGGGGCTGAGGATCGGCCGGGCGGCCACCGTGAATCGCCATGGAGGGCAGCCATGAATCTCGCCTTCCGCGATATCCGCCACAAGCTGGGGCGATTTGTCCTGACTTGCCTGGGCCTGAGCCTGCTGCTCGGCGTGGTGGTGACGATGGCCGGCATCTATCGCGGACTTGTAGCAGACGCCTTAGTTCTGCCCCGGTCGGTCCAGGCGGATATCTGGGTGGTCCAGGGCGATACTACAGGCCCATTTGGCGAGTCCTCGCGCATCCCGGGCGGCACGCGCGAGATGATCGCGCGCATCGACGGCATAGTCGCGGCCGGCTCTTTCACCTCCCAGACCGTGCAGACCAAGCACAACGGGCGTCTCCTGCGATTGCAGATCGTCGGCTTCGAGCCGGGGCGTTTCGGCGAACCCGTGAACCTGGTCGCCGGGCGCAGCATAACGCGCAGTCATTACGAGTTGATCGCCGATCGCAAGACCGGCCTTGCCATTGGAGACAGGCTGGAGCTCGGTCGAGACGTCTATACCGTGGTCGGGCTGACCCAGGGACTCACCAACTTCTCCGGAGACTCCGTGGTCTATGTGACGCTGCAGGACGCCCAAGAGCTGCAGTTCGATCTCATGCCGCCCGAGGCCCGGCGTGAGGCGGCGCGCGGTGCCGAGCGAGCCAACACGGATATCGTCAATGCCGTTGTGGCACGCATTTCGCCCAATATCCCGGTCGAAGCCGTGGCTGGCGTTGTCCGCCGCTGGAAGCATCTTTCGGTGCTCAGCGAAGCGGAGCAGGAAGCGGTTCTCACTATCACCGTCATCGAACATGCACGACACCAGCTCGGCTTGTTCATGGCCGTTCTGAGCGTTGTTTCGGCCGTGATCATCGCACTGATCGTCTACACGCTGACGATGGAGAAGCTGCGAGAGATCGCGACGCTGAAGCTCATCGGCATGCCGGACCGCACCATCATTGGTATGATCGTCCAGCAAGCCCTGCTGATGGGCGTGGTTGGCTTCCTGGCGGGTACCGCTCTGGTCGCGGCGGTGAAGGACTGGTTTCCGCGGCGCGTCGTCATGGAACCGGCCGACCTCGGAATGTTGTTCGGCGTGGTGGTCGTCGTCTGTCTGCTGGCGAGCATCGTGGCTGTGCGCGCGGCCGTGCGGGTCGATCCGGCGCGCGCCCTGGCTGGATGATGGAGAACCCAAACTCTATGAATGCGCTGATCGAGCTACGCGGCATTTCCAAGCATTTCGGTGAAGGCGAGACGCGCGTCGATGCCCTGCGCGACGTGACGCTCAGCGTGGGGGCCGGTGAGGTGGTCGGGCTGCTGGGACCGAGTGGTTCCGGGAAAAGCACGCTGCTCAACGTGATCGGCTGTATCGTCGAGCCATCGGAGGGATGGATGAAGCTCGACCGAGAGATCGTCTACGATAACCAATGGCAGCGCCGTGACTTACGCCGGCTGAGACTGGAGAAGATCGGTTTCATCTTCCAGTTCCACAACCTGCTGCCGTTCCTCGACAGCACCGACAATGTCGCCTTGGTGCTGCACCTGGCGGGCTGTTCGAAGGACGAGGCGGAGGGGCGCTCAGTTGATCTCCTTGAGTACCTGCAAGCCGGCCATCGCAAACACGCCATGCCAGCCCAGCTCTCTGGCGGCGAGGCGCAGCGCGTGGCGATCGCCCGGGCGTTGGCCAATCGGCCACGGATCATTCTCGCCGACGAGCCGACTGCGGCGCTCGACTCCGAGAGGGCCGGGATAGTGATGGATCTGCTTCGCCAGCTCGCCGCCGAGCAGCAGGCGGCGATCATCGTCGTCACCCACGATGAAAAGATCATCGGCCGCCTCGACCGGATCTTTCGGCTGCGGGACGGACGACTTGCAGACGAAGGCGAGGCATAGCGTGTGGAAGGTCAAGAACCAATGGCACTTACTATATCCAGCGCCGGAACGCTTGATCCGGGACGCGATTCTGGACGCGAGGGTTGAATGGCCCAACGTCATGATCTGGTCTGGACAAGAATGACGGCACCAATGACCTATGTGATCGGCGTTGCCCTCACCCTGGCTGTCTTGATCGGACTGTTTCTCGCTGCCCTGCACCTGGGTTTTCAGGGGCCGCGCATCCGCGAACAAGGCACACCCGGAAATCTTGATTTGGCCTATGAAACGGTACATATCCCCACTGTTTCGGGAAAGCGACTCTTTGCCTGGCTACTGCCGGTTCCCGGGGCGAGCACCAGCATCATTATCCTGCATGGCTTGGGCGGCAACGCCGAACTGATGCTGCCCATGGCGCTACCCTTTCACCAAGCCGGGATAAACGTGCTTTTGATCGATGCGCGCAACCACGGCAACAGCGACGCCGACTCTTCCTCTTCCATGCCCATGCTCCGTTTCGCCGAAGATCTTGACCATGCCATCGATTGGCTACGGCAACATCACCCCGGGCGCACGCAAAGGTTGGCCCTGCTGGGGCATTCCGTTGGCGCGGGCGCCGTCTTGTTGACCGCCTCGAAACGCAGTGATGTAGCCGCGGTTATCAGCGTATCCGCCTTCGCGCATCCGGAATGGATGATGAAACGCTCCCTGCAGCGGTTTCACCTGCCCGACTGGGCCATGGACTTTGTCATGGACTACTGGCAGTGGTTCATCGGGCGCCGCTTCGGCGACATCGCGCCCATGAACACGGTCTGCAAAATTGCCTGCCCCGTTTTACTCGTGCATGGCCGGGCGGATACCATCGTGCCCGTGGAAGACGCCAGGGCCATCGCGAAGAGCTGCCCTGGGTCTCAACTGATTTTGCTTGAAATCGATGAGGCCGAGCACGATTCGGTCGACAAGATCGAACAGCGCGGCTTCGAATTGGTGCGCTTTCTCCAGCAGCAGGGATTCGCCGCCCCGCAAACACCTTCCAACTGACTGAGTAGGTCTGCCCGTGATCCACCGAGTGCTGGCTTCGTTCCTGACGATGGTCGCGCTGGTTGGCTGATCGGCGAGGCGCACTGTGATACAATTCCATTCAACCTGAGCGATGTCACTACTGCCAATTTATGAGATTCTTCCCTTGCTGAGGCAAACGGTTGCAGACCATCCGGCCGTCGGTCATCGAGACGGACAGCCCGCTCTACAAGGACTACAAATCCATCATGATATTCGCTAAGATCAAACAAAGGGAATTTAAGGACGAGATCTTTACCCTGACGTTTATGCCGAACATCGATTCGCTCAGATAATGCAGAGAACAGATGATAGATGCCGGAAAGGACAAACCCTTAAAAAAGCAGTTTCAACATTTTCTGCCATCTGGGTACTGTCCTCTGTTCTTTCATTTCTGTCTTCTGCATTTGCGGATGAATTCTATAATCCTGGGATGATGCTGAGCAGCCGGTGTTCTCCCATGCTCCAAGTTGTATACCGTGGATTTGATGATCCCATTTTTGTTCCGAATCCGAGCTTGAAACAAACCAAGATCAAGCCTTCTTTATTGTCATATCGATCGACTTGTCCAGGCAAATCAGGTCAGTTCCATACTGCTTGAAGTTTTCAGCGCATTCAGGCAGCTCCCGGGGGTGGGGCTAGTCGAGCAGCAAACCTTGAGCAGATCAGGCCAGTAATGCGTCCATTACTGTGATATTGCGGCATAGCCCATGGAACTGGCCCAAATCGATTAAAGTGACAAAAGCAACGCTTCAAGAACTGTCCGATCGATGGCTGTAAATCGTTCTCACAGCCCCATCGGGAATCTCACACCGAGCGAATTCGCGGGACGATAGGAAACTGGCTTCAAACTGGTGTTAGCGCTGAGTTTGTAGACATGGCGAGCAGCATCGATTCTTGACAACCGGATAAAAAGTATAGGATAATTACAAAATAGTTGTTTCGATATTTTGAAACCTATAAACTAAAGGATTTCTGCCAATGCCTGCAAAAAGAAACACCCTAGAAGATCAGGTTTACCGCCTGCATGCCGATATTTGCCATTCATTAGCCAATCCCAAGCGACTAAAGATCATAAATATTTTGCGGGATAAGGAAGTTTCCGCCGCGGAGCTTCTTGCAATTCTCAGGATTCCAAAGGCCAATCTTTCACAGCACATGAATATTCTGAAGCAAAAAGGGATTGTGTCCATCCGGAGGGAGGGAAATGCTGTCCACTATCGGTTGGCTCGACCCAAGATTCTCAAAGCTTTTGATCTGATGCGCGAACTACTTTTTGAAGTGTTAGAGGATCAGCAAAAGCTTCTCAAAGGGTACAGCAAGAAGAAAAAATCCATTAAAGGTTAGGAGGTGAGAACGATGACCGTAGAAAGAGGACTCCGCCTGGTGGCGGGAATATTTGTGCTGCTGAGTGTTACTTTGGGTGTACTCCATAGCGGGTACTGGCTTTTCCTGACGGCTTTTGTCGGGCTGAATCTTTTTCAGTCCGCCTTTTCCGATTGGTGCCCCATGATGTGGGTGCTCGGAAAATTTGGACTCCGGCGGTGTGTTAGTCCAGAGGAAAAAAACACTGTGAAGGCAGCCGCTTAAAACGAAATGTGGGTTTACGCTGAACGTCATTCCCGCATTCCTTAAGCGGGAATCCTTTGATTTTGCTGGATACCCGTTTCCACGGGTATGACCCTTTAAGGGTGCTAACTATTGCCACTAAATACTACTGTGGCGTTTCTAAAATAATTTAATTATTTGCGGTGTTATTCCGGACGTTTCCACATCAGTGGGAACGAGCCGGAATCCAGTCTTTATTGGCTTCTGGATTCCCGCTTGCGCGGGAATGACGGCCTTATTTGATTCAAAGTGTTCCGGAGATATCAATTTTGCCCTCATCCGATGAAGGTTTGATGAAACAGTTTGTTGATCATCCCAAACTGGTGGCCTGGACAATGGTCCTTGTAACCGTAGGATTCGTCTGGATTGCCGCTTTGCCCAGCTTCTGGCCAGGGACTTTCCCCTTTCTCCACCCGATCCAGATTGATACGGACCCTGAGAATATGTTGCCAAAGGACGAGGGGACCCGTGTCTTCCACAACCGGATGAAGCGAACATTTAACCTTCACGAAATGATTGTCCTGGGTGTGGTGAATGAAAGTCACCCGGAAGGTGTTTTTAATCCCGAATCACTGGGAAAAATTTTTTGGTTGACGGAATTTGCAAAGACCCTCCGGTGGCCCGATCCGAACCATCCCGATCGGGATATCGGGGTCATCGAAGTGGATATCCTTTCCCCCTCTACGGTGGATAATATTGAACAGGGCGGTCTTGGCGTCGTCCGCTTTGAGTGGTTGATGTCCCAACCCCCTAAGACCGATACAGAGGCCATAGCCATCCGTCGGGCAGCCGAACGGATTCCCTTCTTGAAGGGAACGCTTCTCTCTGAGGATGGCCGTGCCGTTGCCCTCTATTTCCCCATCACTTCCAAGGACCTCAGTTATAAGGTTGCAACTCAATTAAAAGAAAAGATCTCTACCTTCAAGGGTGATGAACGCTATTTTATTACCGGATTGCCCGTTGCCGAAGATACCTTTGGGGTTGAGATGTTTAAGCAGATGGCCATCTCAGCTCCTATTGCCATGGCGGTGGTCTTCCTTCTCATGTTCTTTTTTTTCCGCAAACTGGTCATCATTATTCCTCCGATGATTGTGGCCATGGTCTCGGTTATTTCTACCATGGGGCTCCTGGTCGCCACGGGGAACACCATCCATATCATGAGTTCCATGATTCCGATCTTCATCATGCCGATCGCGGTGTTGGATGCCATCCATATTCTTTCCGAATTCTTTGACCGCTACCAGGAAACAAAAGATCGCCGTGCAACGATTCTCAAGGTGATGAAGACCCTTTTCAAACCGATGTTGTTTACCACCCTGACCACCGCTACGGGTTTTGCTTCCCTCGCCTTCACCCCGATCCCGCCGGTTCAAGTCTTTGGCCTTTTTGTTGCGTTTGGGGTGTTGGCGGCGTGGGTTTGGACCATTTCGTTCATTCCCGCCTCTATCATGTTGATTCGGCGGGAGAGGTTAGAAAACTTTGGCGTTGCAGCCCAAATGGAGGAGAATTCAAATAAATGGTCTCTTGCCCGCCTTCTGACCGGGAGTAGTCGCATTACCTACCGTTATGCCAAACCCTTATTGGGGGTGACGGTGCTTTTGACCCTTGTTGCGGTTTATGGGATTTTCCAGATTTCGATCAATGACAATCCCATAAAATGGTTTGAATCCTCCCACCCGATTCGTGTTTCTGACCGGGTTTTGAACGAACATTTTGGGGGAACCTATATGGCCAATCTTGCCTTCGAGGCTGAGGAGGAGGAAGAGGATCCGAAGCGGTATGCCGAAGGCCTTGCTGAACGGCTGATCACCCAAGCAAAAGAGGAGAAGGAAAATTTTCCTTCCTTTGGGAAAATCTCCCGTACCATTGGGGTCGAGGTAAAGCGGCTTGCCCCAAACGTACAATCAAAGGAGAAGTTGCTCGGTCAACTCGAAACCTTTTCCGAATCTTCTATGGCAAAAGCACCAGATGATGAGTTCGATGCGTGGGATGAAATTCTCCTATTTATAGATCAGGAGCGACAGCGGGGCCAGACTTTCAAACAGCCCGAGGTCTTAAACTATATTTCCAAAATACAAGATTTCCTCCTGACGACGGGGGTCGTCGGGAAATCGAATTCCTTGGCGGATATCGTCAAAACGGTCCACCGCGAGCTATTCCTGGGGGAGGAAGAAGCATATAAAATTCCTAAATCCGCCAACGGCGTTGCACAAACGCTTATGACGTATCAGAACAGTCACAGGCCCCAAGATCTCTGGCATTTTGTGACCCCCGATTACCGAACCACAAATATTTGGTTTCAATTGAAATCGGGGGATAACCGGGATATGGCAAGGGTTGTTCAGGCCCTTGACCGTTTTGTGGATGAGAACCCATCCCCGCTCCCCCTTCAGCAACGGTGGTTTGGGCTGACCTATATTAATGTCATCTGGCAGGAAAAAATGGTCAGCGGGATGTTAAGGGCCTTCCTCGGAAGCTTTGTCATTGTCTTTATTATGATGACGGTTCTGTTCCGGTCTTTCCTCTGGGGTATTCTCTCCATGGTCCCCCTGACGGTGACCATCGGTCTCATTTACGGGGTCATCGGTTTGATCGGAAAGGATTACGACATGCCCGTTGCGGTTCTTTCTTCCTTGAGCCTTGGCCTTTCAATCGATTATGCTATCCATTTTCTGGCCAGAAGCCGGATGCTCCAAAAGGAGAAAGGACCTTGGGCAAAGACCATCACATCTGTCTTTGGAGATCCAGCCCGTGCCATTACAAGGAATGTGATTGTGGTGGGTTTAGGTTTTCTCCCCCTGTTGGCGGCTCCATTGGTCCCCTATCAGACCGTTGGGATTTTTATTGCTGCCATCCTTTTGACGGCGGGGGTTGCGACACTTTTAATCCTTCCCGCATTGATCACCCTTTTGGAACCGTGGCTTTTTCCAGGAAAGAAAGGATAAAGAAAGGATCTCTTCGATGAAAACACAAAGATTACAGTTCAGTCTGTTGTTCGGTTTGACGGTTTTGTTTTTTCCACCTATTGCCTTAGGGGCGGAGACCGATAAGAATGACACCTTAAGCGTTGAGACCATTGTGAAGAAAGCGACCCATGCGGCTTATTATCAGGGGAGAGACGGTAGGGCACAGGTTTCTATGAGCATTACTGATAACCAGGGAAGAGAGCGAAAACGCCAGTTTACCATTCTACGCCGTGACGATGATGTATCTGAAGAGGTAACTGGAGACCAAAAGTTTTATGTCTATTTTCACCGTCCGGCGGATGTGAACAAGACGGTCTTTATGGTTTGGAAACACGTTGACAGGGATGACGATCGCTGGCTCTACCTTCCCGCACTGGATTTGGTTAAGCGGATCGCCGCCAGTGATGAGCGGACCAGTTTCGTTGGATCGGATTTCTTCTATGAGGATGTTTCGGGAAGGGGATTTGACGAAGATTCCCATGAACTGATGGAGACCACGAAGAACTATTTTGTTTTGAAGAACCTACCCAAGAACCCAAAGGCGGTGGAGTTTGCCTCTTTCACCGCCTGGATCCATCGAAAAACCTTCATTCCGGTAAAGATCGAATACCTTGATGAAGGGGGAAAAAAGTTTCGTGTTTACGAGGCCCTCAAAGTCGAAGAGATAGACGGTTATTCCACTGTAACCCAGGCGAGAATAAAAAACTTGCGCACCCAAGGGGAAACCACCATTACCTATTCGGATGTGAAATATGATATCGACCTTCCGGAGGAAATTTTCACCGAGCGCTATCTCCGGAATCCGCCCAAGAGGTATCTACGGTAATGGGAAAAAGGGGCATCCTATTCTATCTTCTGATGGTCATGGTTTTAACCCTAACCGTTCCGGGCATGGGTCGGGCGATGGAAGAACCCTCCCTTCCTTTAGGCCTTGGTGGGGACTCTTCCGATAAGACCGAAGAGCCGGCCCTTCCCGAGGGCCTGGGGGTTTCACCGGAAGAAAAGACCACGGAAGAAAAAAAGACCAAGGGGGAAGCCCTTCCGTTTCTGCTGACAGGATTCTGGGAAGGAAGAATCGGGGTAAGGACACAAAAAGACTCCAATGAAAAGGACCTTTCCATCGGTGAAACCCGCTTACAGCTTCAGCTGGAGCAGGAATTTGAAAGGTCGGTGGTCCGAGTGACCTCCGACCTTCTTTTTGACCCCGTGCTGGATCGCCATTCGGTCCGGTTGGAAGAGGGAAAGGGATTTCTGGACCTCCGGGAGGCTAACCTCCTTATACGACCGCTTACCTTTACCGATCTGAAAGTCGGTAGGCAGATCCTCACTTGGGGAACGGGTGATCTTATTTTCATCAATGATCTCTTTCCCAAGGACTGGAATGCTTTTTTCATTGGCCGCGATCCAGAATATTTGAAGGCACCATCGGATGCTATAAAGCTTTCTTTCTTTTTCGCTTTCCTGAATCTGGATGTGGTATACACGCCACGTTTTGATTCCGACCGGTTCATTGACGGGAGCCGGATCTCCTTTTACAACGGATTGCTGGGATTGCGCAGTGGGAGGGATGCGGTGGTTTCCGTGGACAAACGGGAAGACTGGTTTGAAGAGGATGAGGTAGCTTGGCGCATTTACAAAAATATAAGAGGATACGAAGTGGCGGCCTACGGCTATAAAGGGTATTGGAAATCTCCCGGGGGGGTTGATCCCATCCTTCAACGGGTCACCTTCCCGCCATTATCGGTTTACGGCGCCAGTGTTCGGGGAGCGGTGGGAAGAGGCATCGGAAATTTGGAGCTGGGCTACTATGATTCCGAAAACGACCGAAGCGGGGAGAATCCGTTGATACGGAACGGAGAGTTCCGTTTTCTGGCGGGATATGAACAGGAGGTTTTTAAAAATTTCACCGTTGCCCTTCAGTATTACCTTGAATACATGCTGGATCATGAGGCGTATCTTCGAACCTTGCCGATGGGAAGCCCCGGCACCGATGAAAACCGTCATGTCCTCACGGTTCGGTTCACCCACCTGTTGATGAACCAGAACTTGATCCTTTCCTTTTTCACCTTTTATTCTCCATCGGATGAGGATGCCTATCTCCGGCCGAAGGTCCACTACAAGGTCACGGATGCCTGGTCCGCGGAGGTGGGGGGAAATGTTTTTGTGGGGAAAGAGGATCACACCTTTTTCGGGCAGTTTGAAAAGAACAGCAACGTGTTTACGGGGGTGCGCTACAGTTTTTGAAAAGAGTAGCGGTCTATTTTCCTAAGGGAATTATACCTTGAGAAGAGGGCGAAAAAAGGTTTTCTTTTGGGTGATAGGGGGGATGATTTTTTCCCTGGGCGTCTTCCTTCTTTTCTATAGGTTGTTTATCTACACCCCTGTAATCTTTGGAATGAGAGATGATTTTAAGTCGGCTGTTCCCTTCCAGGAGATTCCCGCGGGTATTCCGGGGATTAGCGCCAAGGATTGCGCCCTCTGCCACCTGGAGATCTACGAGGAATGGAAGACATCCATGCATGCGAAGGCGTATACCGATCCTTTTTTTCGTGCTTTTTGGCGGAAAGACAAGGAGATTTGGGTCTGTTTAAACTGCCACACTCCCTTGGAAAACCAGCAACCCTTTAGGATTTTGGGCCTGGAGGGAGGGAGTATTGAACGTCCCATCCGGGAGGAAAATAAGGGATACGACCCGGAATTACAGCAGGAGGGGATAACCTGTGCCGGATGCCATCTGAGGGATGGGGTTATCTGGGGACCCTTTAAAGACCTTGAAGCCCCTCATCCCACCGGATACGATTCCCGTTTTCGATCAAACGAGATCTGCTATACATGCCACCAGGTTCCATCGGGTCCATTCCAGTTTTATAATGGTGGTCCCTGCGCTACCTTTTTCGAGTTTGAAGATGGCCCTTATGCAGCCATGGGCTACCTCTGTTCCACGTGTCACATGCCAGAGGTTGAACGTCCGTTGGTTCCCGGTGGGCCTATCCGAAAGACACGGAGACACCTCTGGCCTGGGGGACATGACCAAAGGATGTTGAGGAAGGCCATCACGGTTAAGATGACCCCTTCTGCCCGAACTTTCTCTTCCGGAGAAACGGCCGAATTCAAACTTACGCTGACAAACTCTGGTGCAGGTCATAAGATTCCAACCGGAGACCCGGACCGTTTTTTTACCGTGGAATTTACCGTCATGGATAAGCAGGGGCGGGTGCTCAAAGAGCAGTCACATACGATCTCTCGAAGGCTTATCTGGTGGCCTTTTATTGTGGAATACTACGACAATCGAATCGGACCGTTGGAATCTAGAGACTTCTTCTTTAGGTACCCCCTCTCGGGGAAGAAGGGGGAGCTAACAGCCCAGATTCGGGTTCGTTACCATATCATGAAAGAGAGTATGAATCGTAAACTGAGAAAAAAATATGGCTTAACCGGGGAGGATCCCTTTGTTTTTGACCTGGTTGAAGAGAACCTTTCTCTGGTCAAGGAGAAGGGTTCGCCGAATTGGAGGATTGGAAGGAGGGGAGCTGTTCATTTCGAAGGAACAGACAAATGGTTTCCCCGGTCGAATTCCTTTTCTGCCTCTTTTTTGAATAGGTACAATTCGGATGCAAGCCCTGGGCACTGCTCCTCCTGACCGACATGTTTTTCAGCTTAGCAGTTTGACTAAGTCCTCCTTTTTATAATTACGATGACATTATCCTCCGAAAAGTATAGCGCGGAGCTTCCCTCTGAGCTGTAAGCACTACAGATTTTCAAGAACAATCTATATTCTATGCATTAGCCGTCATTCCCGCGAAACCTGTCCTCGAATGCCTCTATCGGGGAGCGGGAATCCAGAAGTTGTTGATTTTAAGGAGCCTAGACATAATGGTTGACAGTTAAAAAAAAAGACCTGCCCCTTGTCAACATGGGTTATATTGGGAGAGTTGTTCCACCCAATACAGGGCCAAAAACAAGGAGGGCAGGTCATGAAAGATTCTATCACGATCGTTGGTTTGGATGTACAT